>Ga0209824_10001105_pt1 | contig 15740 bp, 13 predicted proteins | sample VDWuncwatermetaG_FD_184124 | JGI IMG/M metagenome (GOLD analysis project Ga0209824, IMG submission 184124) | Wastewater microbial communities from Netherlands to study Microbial Dark Matter (Phase II) - VDW unchlorinated drinking water (SPAdes)... ... | reverse complement strand
TACACCTGTTATTGTCCTGTTTGCTGCAGGAGTTGCTGTGCCGCTTAAGCTAATTATAGAGTTAGTCGTTGGATAGGTATCTGCAGTGGTTGGTGATATAACCTGAACTACAGGTGCATTAGGATCCGTTACTTCATAGGCGCCGATATCCCATGCAGCGCCCTGGGGCCGGGCGGCGCCAGTGAAATCCTTGCTGATATCTATGCCGTAGCGAGTCTGGAAGGTCGCATAGGCAGGGTGCAGCGCTCCTGCATCTATCGCCGGCGAGGTTGATTGCAAGGAAAAGTTGTTGCTTCCGGGATTCGTAAACAGCGGGTCTGCCGAGAGACTGCTTTGACCCTTACCGGTACCCGACTGGAAGGAGGCAAGACTCGTGTATATTGTGCCCCCCCAATAAAAACGCGGAGACGATGGAAAAAGATCATTCTGAATAGTAAGTCTTGTCGGATCGCTTTCTATGTAAATGTCATAGGTGGAGGTATTTGTGCGGTTGGCAATGATGTTGTTATGTAGTTGGATCGACGTCCATCCCGGAGGAAGATTGAAACCTGCATCCACGTCGTAGATCGTGTTGTTGATGTAGTAGACGTTAACGCCCCCATATCCAACGATCGCGCCAGCGTTGTAGGGGTCAGTGGGGTTTGCGGCATGGATGTTGTGAATGATGTTGCCAATTACAAAGGCGTACTGGCCGGCGGTCCCGTCATTGCCGAACAGACCTATACCGATATTACAGTTGTAGACCTCGTTGAAGAGGAACCACATGTACTCTGGGCCATACAACGTGTTCATGCATGCGCCCTGAGAGGAATTTCCGGCTCGATGGTCGTGGACGGTGTTTTGAGAAAAGATGACGTCGGTGGCATGTTTGACGGCTCCGCCGGTCTGCTTGTTGTGGTGCGCATGGTTCTTGCCATAGTAAACGTGGTGGATCTTGTCGTTGCGACCCTGCTGTGCCTCGACCTGCATGGCATCGCCGCTCGTATAGGAGATTTCGTTATAAGTGACCCAGAGGTGATCGACGCTGCCGTTCACGGTGATGCCATGGGAGTCCTGGTCGGTCGCGGCATTGACGTCCCCAACGTGATGAATGTTGCAGTTGTTGATGACGACGTATGATAGGCTTTGTGCTCCCGTATAGCCCCATGAGCCGAGTCCGAATCCTCCCGCTCTGTTGAGATTGCCGCTAACCTCGCAATCGCGTATGGCAATATGGTCGGAGCCTTCACTGGCGCCCACCCCAAAGTCGTTGTCCGCGCTGTCCAGCGGCCCCCACCATATGTTCTCCATAATTACGTAGCTTCCGCTTACACCTTGGCCTGCCGTAAGTTTTGGGCGAGAAGCATAATCCGCTCCACGGACAAACACTGGGCTCCCCACTGTTCCCTGTGAAGTGAAAGACTGGTTTGTATCGATCTGGCCATGTACTTCAACTACCGAACCGGCGGGTAGTGTGGCGGGAATTGTGTCTCGCGGTTTTGATGGATACCCGTAGGGGTTGGCGCTATCGGTATGCCCTGCACAGGTTGGGCAGACATAGTAGTAGCCTGCGACGGCGCTCGTCCAAGGGTTCGGCGCGGCTGGCGCACTTTCAGCTATGCCAAAGGGCGGAGTGGGTATGCCAATAGGCGGCTGCCATGCACCATAGACCGCCTCAATATCAAAGGCCATAAAACTAAAGGCTGTAAAAATAATAAACCATGATGTTATGAAAATCCTCACTGACTTTAACATTGTTTTACCTCCATAAGGTCTTTAAAATAAAAAAGCCGCCAAAAGGATTGTTTCCTGATTTTATTTCAGGAACAAGCTTCTGGCGGCTCGACTAGCATGGAAGAAACTCAGTTGCGAGTTTTATTGTTGCGTGTTGCGGGTTATATGTCTGTTTTAACTCGTAACCCGAAACACGAAACTCGTAACTATGTTTTCTTCTTTAGCTTCGTTGCTCTGCGTCACTGCCTTTCGACAGGTTTGCTCTGAGCAGAAGGTTTCCAATATTTGTATAACGGCTACGGTTACGATACCCAAATCGTTTAGCGGTTACAGTAACGGTTTTTGCTATTTTGCCGTAACCTTAGCCTTAACCTTGACCTTAACCTTTTTTTATTATTTGTTTTGGTAAGATAATCCCTCCCCACCTCACCGATTAATTATGATTTATTTTTAGGACACCTATCCATTAGAAATATAAAGCAAAATATGTGCCACAGCATATTATAATCCGTATTCAAGAAAATCAACCAGTTAACAAATGCACCCTTTCATGAATTATGTAGCAGATTACATAATGTATGTAACCTGCTATATAGGGTTTCCATTTTTTTGCCATTGTTTATTCGCAGCCTAAAGAAGCTGCATACACACCCTATTGTTTCACAAGCCTTGCAAAATTTCTTCCCGGCGCTATCTTTCCCATTACAACAGGATTTTCTGCGCCTGTTGCAGTTGGGACATTGCTTGGGATGTTCTGAATGGTCTCATAGGCAAATAGGGCAAATGCCATTGCCTCAATCGCCTTGCTATTGTAGCCGACATCCTCAAACACAAAAACAGGGATAGCATCAATTGCCTCCTGCATCAGATTCAAAATAGTCTTATTCCTGCTTCCGCCTCCGCCGACAAATATTGCATCAACATCCCCCCTTGATAGTATAAATCTCTTGATATTATGAGTAATAGAAAAGGCGGTAAATGCTGTAACAGTTGCAATCGCATCTTTTGTTGCAATCCTTTTGCTCTTTATAATTCTCAATATATCCTTTAGCATAACAGGACCAAATGCCTCTCTGCCTGTTGTCTTTGGAGGCCTCTTGTTTATGAATGGATGGGACATGAGATATGAAATCAGATAGTCATTTATATTCCCTTTGGAGGCAAGGGCTCCGCCTTTGTCTATGCCCTTCTTTCCATTAGTAAGGCTGTGCACAAGCGCATCAATGAGCATATTTCCCGGGCCTGTATCAAAGGCAGCAATTTTATTAAAGTCCCTGTCTGGTATATATGTAATATTGCTGATGCCGCCGATATTCACAACAACAGTAGATTTCTTCGGCTGATTAAAGAGTATATAATGGAGATATGGCGTCAGGGGAGCGCCCTCGCCGCCTGCTGAAATATCTCTTGGCCTGAAGTCTGCAACAACTGTAATGCCTATCCTCTCTGCAATTACAGAGGGCTCTGCAATCTGCAAGGTTGATCTAACAAAGAATTTACCCTCTTTCTTTGCCTCAGGAATATGATGTATTGTCTGACCGTGCGAGCCTATAAGGGCAACATTCTCTATCTTTATTTTAGCATCCCTAACAATTGCCTTTGCTGCATCAGAAAAAAGCTCTCCAAGATAAAAGTTCAGATGGCATATCTCATCAACCTTGCCTTTTGTTGATACATCAATAATCCTTTCCTTCAATCCCTTCGGATAAGGATAGGTCTTATATGCAATAAGTTCAAGCCTGCTGTTTAATCCTTTACCTTTAATATCCACCAATGCTGCGTCAATGCCGTCAGTTGATGTGCCAGAAATAAGGCCGATAACCTTCATCCCCTTTTATGCGCCTCCTTTATCATTTTTAACAGCGACTTATCCATTATTATATCTGCCCCTGTCATTGCCATTGCCTTTGCTGCTACAATCATCCCTCTCATGCCTGATTCAGAGCCTGCTGCTGCGTTAAACTCCTTTGTATGATGCGGTATCTGTTTATGGCATATATCAAGATTTGGATGTATGGTTGGCATTATCTGGCTTACATTGCCAATATCAGATGAACCAAGCTCCTTATACTCATCCCTCTCTTTTACTTTTACGCCAAGTAGTTTTAGATTCCTTTCAAATATCTCTGCAAGGGGATAATTCGGCTTGAATGCCTCATAGGCATTCTCACCGACTTTAATCTTTGCCTTTACACCTGCTGCATAAGCTGCTGCATTAAAGCATGTCTTAACCTTTTTTAGGACCTCTTGCGCCTCTTTCATATCCAGCGCACGAACAAGGAATCTTGCTGATGTATAAGCAGGTATGATGTTTGGAGCAGCGCCGCCATTAATGATTATCCCATGTATTCTGACATCAGGTTTTAGCTGCTGCCTCAATGCATTAATATTATTAAAAGCCAATATCATCGCATCTAAGGCATTAGCGCCGTCCCATGGGGTTGCTGCTGCATGGCTTGGCTTGCCGAAATATTCTACTGTAACATCTATTGCAGCAAGCGCCCTTTTTACAATCTCTGTATCATTTGACGGATGAACCATCATTGCAGCATCAAGGCTCTTGAATACACCTTTCTTTGCAAGGATTACCTTTCCTCCGCCTTTTTCCTCTGCTGGCGTGCCTATAACAACAATCTTTTCTTTTAATCCTGATTTTGCCAATGCAATTGCAGCGCCGATTGATGCAGGGCCAATAAGGTTATGGCCGCAGCCATGTCCTACCTCTGGCAGGGCGTCATATTCTGCAATAAAACCGATAACAGGGCTGCTGCTGCCTTTTGAATAGGCAGCACGAAAAGCGGTTTTTAATCCGCCGATATTTTTTTCAATTTTAAAGCCGTGTTTTTTTAATGCAGAGGTGAGAAGTCTTGATGCAAAATCCTCTTCAAAGGCAAGCTCAGGTCTTTTATGAATCTCTTTTGCAATGGAGATGAGCGATGCTGAAAGCTCATTAATCTTTTTTATAATCCCTTCTTTTACCTTATCAGACATATGGGTAAATTTACCCTTTTTGATTCAATGAGTCAAGGGAGAAATAACCTTGACAAATAAGGGGTATTGACATATATTCTATATGTGAAGATAAAGTATTTTGGCCATGACGCCTTTAAGATAACGCAGGAAAAGTATGGCGTCAGGGTTATAACAGACCCTTATGAGCCAGAGTGTTACAACGGCAGCATCAAATTTTCAGAGATTGAAGACGAGACAGAGTTCGTTACAGTATCGCACAGCCATCCTGATCACAGCAATTTTGTGGGCCTTACAAGCAAGCCAGAGGTAATAAAGAGCATTGGAAAGATGGAGAAGGCAGGCATTATATTTAATGGCATTGATACTTATCATGATAATTCAAAAGGGGCTGAACGGGGCAGAAATATTGTATTTACCATAAAGGCAGACGATATAACTGTCTGCCACCTCGGTGATTTGGGTCATGTATTAACAGAGGAGCAGATAAAAAACATGGGCAGCATTGATGTGCTTCTTATCCCTGTTGGAGGCGGACCCACCATAGATAAAAGCGCTGTTGATTCTATAATAAATTCATTAAAGCCAAGGATAATAGTGCCAATGCACTATAAAAGTGATAAATGCAGTTTTAATATAGCAAGCATTGACCAGTTTTTAAAAGGGAGAAAGGGCGTAAGGCATTTTAAGGAATCTGAGATTACTATAACAAAGGATTCTCTGCCTCATGAGACAGAGATATTTGTGATTCCGCCATCAAATTAATGTTATATGCATGACCATAAATTAAAAGTCTTTTGTGCTGTTGCAGAAACAGGAAGCTTTTCAAAGGCATCCAAGATGGTTAACCTCACACAGCCTGCGGTAAGCCTTCAGATACAGGCATTGGAGGAGTCTTATGAAGCAGCGCTCTTTGAGCGGAGCGGAAAAAATATAACACTTACTCCAGCAGGCAAGCTCCTTTACCAGTATGCAAAGGACATACTGAATCTTTATACAACAGTAGAAAAGGAGATAAACAACCTCACAGGCCTATCAAAGGGAAGCCTTCAGATAGGCGCAAGCTCTACAATTGGAAACTATCTTCTGCCAACAGTTATCATTGCCTTTAAAAAGAAATATCCAAAGATTGATGTCAATCTCTTTGTTAGCAATACAAAAGGGATTATAGAACTGCTGAACGCAGGGAGGATTGATATAGGGCTTGTAGAGGGTGATGTCCCAAAACAGTCATTGGACGTAGAAAAGCTTTTAGAAGACGAGCTTGTTTTAATAATGCATCCTGACCATCTATGGGTAAAGAGAAAGAATATATCGGTCTCAGAATTATTGTCCCAGCCTGTTATAATGAGAGAGGACGGCTCCGGCACAAGGCAGATGATTGAAAAACATCTCATGCAGAATAAGATATCACCAAACAATCTTAGGATGTCCCTTGTCCTCGGAAGCACAGAGGCTATAAAGTTAGCAGTTGAGCACGGTATGGGTGTCTCAATCCTTTCTAATTGGACAGTGAGAAAAGAGGTGCAATTCGGCACTATAAAGACAAATACCTTTAGGGATATTCGGTTTACAAGAAATTTCAACATCGTTTTTCATAAAAGAGGCGCCCTTTCTAATACTGCAAAAGACTTTTTTGAGTTTTTAAAGATATTCCCCTTCCAGAATATTTAGATTAAACCTTAATAAAACATTTAATGCACCATTTGGTATAAAAAATTGGGGGGAGAATTTAGAAGATAGATGAGGGATTATAATAAGAAAAAGTGTAACTGTAAGTAAAATCAGCCTTTTTTCTGCTGTCTCTTTTTTATTCTATGTCTTCTAAACTATGGCATGTTTATTGCTTATCAATTGTACTAAGATATTAATATGGAGGCATTCCAAATGTTTAAAAAAGCCCTTATATTTTTAGTTCTCTTTCTTGCTATCCCATCCTTAAATTTTGCAGAAGACGAGCCTGATGATCGCGTTGCAAGGCTAAGCCTGATTAATGGTGATGTCTCCATCCAGAGGGCGGATGATAAGGATTGGATTGCAGCATCAGTCAATATGCCTTTGCAGACAGGGGATTACCTATATTCTCCAAAAGGTGCAAGGACAGAGGTTCAGCTTGACAACAGCGGCTATATCAGGCTTTCAGAGAATACAGACATCGGTATCCTTAATCTGTCAGATAAGATAATACAGTTTAAAATAGGCGCTGGAAAGGCGACATTAGCTGCAAAGGAGCCGCATTTTGAGATTAACACACCGAATACAGCCATCACACCACTATCATCAGGCAGGTATCGCATTGAGGTGGATGATGAGGGAAACACTACACTTACAGTTCAGAATGGAAAGGCAGAGATTTCTACAAATGCCGGCTCCATTACCATTACAGAAAATCAAAAGATAAAGATTGAGGGCGATGAATCGCCTGAATATGAGATTGTATCTGCTGATACAAAGGATGCATGGGATGAATGGAATGATAAAAGGGACAGTGCATTGAATGCTGTCAAAAGCAGAGAATATGTACCTGCCTATGTAAGCGGTGTTGAAGACCTTGATATAAACGGCAGATGGATAATGGTTACTGAATACGGCTATGTCTGGACGCCAACAGTTGTTGGATTAGGCTGGGCGCCATACCGCGCAGGCAGATGGGTATGGCGCGACCCTTGGGGATGGGTTTGGGTCTCTTATGAGCCTTGGGGATGGGCGCCGTATCATTACGGCCGATGGTCATTTGTGCCGTCTATAGGCTGGTGCTGGGTGCCTGGTGAAAGAGCGGGCAGGTGGAGATGGAGGCCTGCTCATGTTAGATTTGTTACAGGCCCGTCATGGGTTGCATGGGTTCCATTAGGCCCTGGCGAGGCGTATTACTGGAGACACACGCCTTCTGCCAATGTAAGTGTTTCAATAAATGTTGCTGTACCAAATGCTGTGACAGTTGTCCACCACGATACATTTGTAAGAGGGGTAAAGGTTGTTGCGCCGCTTCCGCCGAATCCGTTTAAGGTCGGAAAGATTATTGCCGGTCCGCCACTGATAGTTCCGACAAAGGCAAGCCTGTCGCCATTGCCAGCAAAGGTTGTGCCAAGATATGCTGTGCCTTCGCCAAAGGTTGTTCATAGACCTGTTGTTGTAAAGACACCGGCTCCGCCTGCGCCAAGGCTCTTTTCTGATAAGATAAAAGATATAAAGGCGTCAAAGGGCATGCCTGTAAAGACAGTAATTGCCGCCCCTCAAACCCAACCTGCTAAGAAGGGCGAGATTAAGAGCATGCCTGTAAAGACAATACAAGAGCCGAAGCCGGGTGTAAGGCCATTGAGGCCAAAGGAAGGAAAACCTGCTGTTATAGAGCCAAAAGAAAAGAAAGTAATTAAAAAACAGGAGAGGTCAGCAGAACTTCCCCAAAGAAAAAGACCTATATCTCAAAAAGAAGGTGAAAAAATAACAAGGCCAAAGAAGGAGCTAAAAAAGAGAGAGGATATTTCAGAGCCAAAAAAACGGAAGATAGAGAAAAAAGAGAGGCCTATCAAAAAGAAACAGAAGATGGATGACAATGAAATCGAAAAGCAGCCTTTTAAAGAGCAGCCCCAAGGCTTAAAAAGAGAGCATCGGGGTAATGAGAGAGACACTCACTGAGGCTGCTTTGCAGCAGCGTTAGCATTATTTTTCTTAAGCCATTCATCAATCTTATTTTTGATAAGAGGAACTGCCTTCTGTGTTGCAGCAATGCCCTCTGTCATGCACCTTTTTTTCTGGTCAAAGTCAAGCATTCCAACATTACCCACTGCTGGTCTGATAATTACATCTGCATCCTTTATCTTGAACCTTGCTATCTCATTGCCCATTATATTTACTGCCTGAAGACTTATATCAAAAAGATTTGTAATCTCATAATTAACTATATTTCCGCTGACATCAACAGCAATTACAATATCTGCGCCTTTCTGCCTTGCCACATCAACAGCCACATTATCAACAACACCGCCGTCAACAAGGGTCTTATTTAAGTAATTAACAGGGTGAAAAACACCGGGTATTGCGCTGCTTGCATGAACAGCCTTTGCAACAGAGCCTTTATCTATGACAACCATCTCGCCTGTATTTAGGTCAGTGGCAATTGCAATGAATGGAACCCTCATCTCCTCAATATTCTTTACAGGCACAACCTTATTGACAAACTCCTCTATCCTGTCCCCTTTTACAGGCCCCATCCTTGAAGAGATAATGGTAAAATCAAAGATATCATCTTTTGTAACTTTAAATGCCTCCCATTCAAGCTCAAAGCTGTTTGCATGCGAGGCGTAAACAGCGCCAATCAGGCTTCCAACACTTGTGCCGACAATAAGATCTATCGGAATCTTCTCCTGCTCCAATATCCTTATAACACCAACATGAGCAAGTCCCCTTGCTGCACCGCCGCCCAAGACCAATGCAATCTTCGGCTTCTTAGGAGCAGCAATGCCTTCTGGCGCCGGCGTAACCGCTTTGCAGGAAGAAATGAAAATAGCGATCAGGAGAAAAATAATTTTTATTTTATTCGCTGCCATAATTAATTTAACTGTAATCCCAAACCTTATAAAAGTCAACTTTAAATCTTTTTACAACACAGCTATTAATATTGACAATAACAATCTCCCTCTGATATATTATCTTTGTTTATAAAATACCATCCTGCAAGTCGCTTTTATATATGCCGAAGTGGTGAAATTGGTAGACACGCCAGATTCAGGGTCTGGTGGGAGCAATCCTGTAGGGGTTCGAGTCCCCTCTTCGGCACCACTTATTCCCTTATAAAATCAACAGTTATGAATTTTATACCCCTAAAAAGCACGGCACTGGTAGGGCACCAAGAGGCATATCCTACCAACAGGCAGTATCCTAAAAGCAACTAACTTCCTAAAGGGAATTATTAGAAATATTACAAATGCAATTATTGCAACAATTGCAACAAAATATCATTTCATAGTCTTGACATATTAAAAAAATATGTTAAAATCAATTTATAAAATTTAATAAACAATCCGCCTTAATCGGCAGCTACCTTAAGTAGCTCAACAGCCGTAAAAGGTAAGCAACACAACAAAGGGATATTGACAGGTAAACGCCTGCGATATCCCTTTTTTATTTCTTAAAGAAAGGAGGAGAAAATGAAAAATGAAAAACGGTTAGTATGCGAGATTGACGCTGATACAAATTATAAATTAAGACTACATTTGCTGCAGAACGACATCAACATAAGCAGTTTTATGCGGCAGGCGGTCAATGCGGCTATTACAAAAAAGACACGCAATCAACAAGATGAAATCGGCAAAAGAGAGCAGTAGATTCTAAAAATTAATATTAACAACAAAAAAAGGGGATATGAATGCAAGCACAAAGCACGCAGTTGGTGGATATTGAATATCAGGAAAAAAAACGCCGAGATTGCGAGAATATTAAAGAGCTGATAAGGCTTTTACCTCTTTGGATTGCCTCTGGAATAAGCGAGTCTCAACTCTATGCTGCTTTTATGACATGGAACGGAGAAGAAAACCCAAAAGTGAACCCAACGACACACGCCTTTTTAGTTGATAAAGCGTGGTCTAACAGAAAAAAAACACCCTATCAAAATGCAATAAAAACAGGCGCGGAAACACCCCCATCTGAAAAAGAAAAATCCACACAATATAGCGGTATGCCTTTAATCAAATTAAGCGACCTTCTCAAAGAACCAGACGAGCTTGTTTCATGGTTGGTTGAGGGGTTGTTGCCAGCAGGCGGGTTTTCTGTTATAGCTGCAAAACCAAAGGTTGGTAAGTCCACGATTGTTAGAGAACTTGTTTTAGCTATATCTCGTGGCGAGACATTCCTTGATAAACCGGTAAGCAAAGGCTCTGTGGTTTATTACGCCTTAGAGGAAAAGAAGTCAGAGGTCAAGAGGCACTTTCAAGACATGGGAGCTGATGGCAACGAGGAGATTTATATCTATACTGGTGGAACGCCTGTTGATGCTATACAACAAATCAAAAAGGTTGTTGAGGACATAAAGCCTGTGCTGATTGCAATTGACCCATTATTCAAACTAACAAAAATCAAAGACGGCAATTCTTACGCTGAAGTTACGCAAGCACTTGAACCTCTACTACGGCTTGCGAGAGATACGGGGACTCATGTCCTTTGCGTCCACCATACAAATAAAGGTCAAGCTCAAGGCGGGGATGCTGTCTTAGGCTCTACAGCCATTTTCTCAAGCGTAGACACCCTTTTAATTATGAAAAGGCATGAGGACTACCGAACCATTCTAACTATCCAGAGATACGGGGAGGATTTACCTGAAACCACCCTTCACTTCAATAAAGACTCAAGGACTATTAAAATTGGAAAGCCTAAGCAAGAAGAAGACATTGACAGCCTCAAGGAAGCAATTATTAATTTTCTATCCTCTCAAAGTGAACCTGTTATTAAATCTGTGATAATGGAAGGAGTAGAGGGAAGGGATGTTAATAAGCGTAAGGCATTAGCAAAATTGATAGAGGATAGGAAGGTTTTCAGAGAGGGCGAAGGCGGCAAAGGAGACCCCTTTAAATATGCTATGTCCCTATGTCCCAGTATATATAGGGACATACCAAAACAGAATCCTGAAAATGCAGTAAACCCTTGTAAACAAAGGGCAAATGGTGTGTCCCAAGAAAATGCAGAAAATCAAGAAAGTGAAAAAACACGGGACATACCATTTTTACCAGAAAAAGACGGAGTAATTAACTTAATCGATATTGATTTTAAGGTTGTGGAGGTTATGGAACGATGAACTTTCAGGTGTTAAAAAACTTTACAGTTAATACCCCACAGGGGGAGAAAATACTACAGGCAGGGGATATCATCGCCTTGTCAGAGGATAAGGCAAAGGCTCTTGTGGATAAGGGTAAGATTGAGGCCGTTAGCATAAAATGGAATACACTAAGCAGTATTCACTTACAGACGGCCAGAGAACTTGCGGAGGCAGGCCAGAACCTGCGGTTATATAGTCAGGAGATAGCGGCTATTGAAAACAGGCTTAATGAAACATGGCTCGACTGCCTTCATGGTGAGGCTACCCTTGATGATTTTAATGCAATTAATCAGCTCTGGGCAAATGCAATCAGGGCAGCAGGGAAACAGGTCAATAGCCTTTGCGCCTTTTGAAGTCGCAAAAGGCAGTATAAGCAAAACTTATAGCAGTTATAAGTAATGCTTATATGTGATTAAAGCATCACAGTAAGGGTGAAATAATATGCAAGTGCTTGAAAACAAAGAAGAATTAGTTAAGCAGAGTCCGATAATCAACATTATGTTAACTTTAACCATGAAATGCACTAAAACATTAATGAAAACAATGAGTTATTAGCTTACCCCCCTGTTTATATCAAAATGGATAGGCCTGTGGGTAAGCTCGGGGTGGTAGACAAATTTCACTTTACAGAAAAATCTTTAGCAATTTCAAGCAGTTAGATGCACAAAAATATTGGAGGTGATGTAAGTGGATGAAATTGTTCAACTTTATACAAATCCTGTGGGATTGCCAATTCAGCAGGCCAGCGGTCAGGATTCAGCAGAGCTTCGATGTCCAAGCTGCGAAACAGAGCTTTACTTGGAAACAATTGAGCCTATATGTCCTTATTGTGGTTTTAATTTAAAAAAATGGTCTACCAGCGATTCTAATATCACACAAACAAACTTTGTAGAATTGCATCAACAGGATTTGGCGGCAGAGGGGCACTTGTAACGCAATATAACGCAAAATAACGCGATGTAACGCACTAAAAACGATTTTGTAATGATTTAAATGCTAAAATGGAGGTAAAAAATGATTTCAGAGATTAGAATTTGTGAGAGTTGCAATGAATCTTCGGATTTTCATATATCGCCAGAAGGCGTTATCCTTTGTTGGGCTTGCGGCTTGCCCATGTTAAAGGCAGTAGATGTCTTATCTAAAGAAGTCTTAACAGAGATCCTCGAACGGCCTATTTTAAGCATCATGGAGACCTCTGTTAAGTGTGAGCCTATTATAAATCCTATTATGCCTTCTGTAGCAGAATTTAAAAAATCTATTGGTAATATTGAGCAAAAAATTTCTGAATTGGAAAAAGTCAGGGATAAATCAGTTTCAGCGAAGGAGAAACTTCTATCCAGCGAAAAATTCAGTTATGGCGACATAGAAGACCTTTACAGCCAGCAAAAAGCGGCTGAAAGTGAATTAAGCGAACTTTCAAAGAAACTTGTAGTCGCAAAACGAGCCCTAAGCTGGGCGATGCAGGATAGACAAAATTATGCACTTGCACAGGTTGAGCTTGTAAAACACGAAAGCAAAGAGGCAGAAGCATTGCGGGCCGCAGGGAATATTTTGAGCGGTATTAGAAAGTTAAATGAGGACATTGCTTTGCTCATAGGCGATACAAAGCAATTTATGCCAATACAGCAAAAACGATATTATGAGACACAGGCATTACTAAGAACTTTAAAAACATTGGATGTTAATCATATAAAAACAGAAAATGCTGAATATGATTGGATTACCTTAAAGAACGATGCAAGCCCTGCAATGCGGATAATGAGAGAGCATTTATTTAAAGAGTTGGGTAGGCTTGCAAACAGCTTCTTGATAGTGGAAAGCTGTATGTGGGATACAAAACACAGTTTACAATGGCAAGACTATCAGGACACACAAAAACCTGATGAGTTGCCTTCGTATTAAATTAACAACGGCGCACACATTTAAAATCGTCCAATGGGCTGGATGCTCCATAAAGAGTGTGTGCATTTATCTGGAATCTGGGCGCATTGCATGAGTGCGGGGTTTAATCTTTCCCCGCACTTTGAAAATTATCTGCCTGCCTCAAAAGTGCAGGTTTGCTTCATCACAAACTTGCAAAGTCGCCGTTCTGCCGATAGGTAGAAAGCGAGGACAACAGGCTTTTCATGCGGCGGCGAATTTCTTTTACCTCACCTGCGGGGCATGGTCTGATTCCCGTGCCTCGCAGGATATTTATTAAAAGCATGATGCAATACTATGATGATTTACGAATGTAAAATTTGCGAAAAGGAAATTTCACTGGCAGAGATTAACTTTGAGGGCAATACCTTCTGCCAGTGCGGAGGGCAGGAATTGCAATGGAAAGGCACACGGAAAGGCCATGTACAGAAGGATACTTTGGCAATGATAATTGAGGGTATCAAAGACCATTATAAATAAAATGCAACCACTAACTGAAATAATACATCAAACATCTTGTCAAGTAGACATTACAACAAATCCCTTGACAAGTAATGTTACATTGAAAGATAATGGCCTCACCATGAGGGGGAGTATCAGGACAAAAGAAAAATGCCCTAAGTGTTACGGTTCATTCAAAGGCAATCCCTTGCATTGCCCTGCTTGCTTAACGACGCCTAAAAAATACTTTATAGATATTTTCCAAAAAGGTTACGGCAGATTGAGGTTGTTTTCTGATAAAACAGGACATCCTTTGGATAGTTATTTAAGAGCGCAAAGGGTATTGGAATCAATCCGAAACGAGATTGACCAGAAAACCTTTGACCCTAAAAAATATGCAGCAGCAGACATAAAGGACTTTAAATTTGAAAACAGGATTCAGTATTGGTATGAAGGAAAGCAAAGAGAGGTTGAAAAAGAAAACTTAGCTGAAAGTTACACAAAAAAATTAAAATGCTACATTGACCAGTATTATACGCCCTTCTTTAAAAGCAAAGATGTTAGAGAGATACGCACTTTTCATGTCAAGGAATTCTACGACCAGTTGCCAAAGAAGTCATTAAAATACTATAAAAACATTATGGATGCCTTACGGAATTTCTTTAATTCACTTTACCTTTATGAATATATAACACAGAAGCCTGTATTCCCTAAAATTACAGTAGACAAGAAAGCCCCAAAATGGCTAACATACGAAGGGCAATTGAGAATGATTGAGGATTTCAAGACTCATTATCCTGATGATGTGGATATTCTCATCTTTTGCGCTTTTCAGGGGATAAGACCGGGTGAAGCAAGAGGATTAAAAATCAGGGATGTAAACTTTGAGACCACATCATTGACAGTGCAAAGGACATATTCGGGATCGTCCCCTAAATTGAGGGAAAGAGTAAAGAGCAAAGTGGTTAGACCCCGCCTTATTAATCCAGATTTACTGCCTATGTTAAAAAGGCATTGCAAGGACAAACTACCAGATGCCTTTGTCTTTGTGAATCCACGAAATGGACAGCCTTATTCTTACAGCTCAATTGATAGAAGGTTTACACAAACAAGAAAAAGGTTAGGGCTTGATGTAACCTTTTATCAGGCGACAAGGCATAGCGTGGGTTCAATAGCTGCAAGCAACGGGGTATCACTAAAAGCAATACAGGATGTTTTAGGCCATACTGATATACGAACTACATTAAAGTATGCACACAGCGACCTACAAAGTCAGGCAGCAGTATTTAAAAAGCCCGCCATTGTAAAAGAAATATTGGCACCAGTAGGGCACCAGCAAGGATAACAGCACTAAAAACATTAAATAAATCAATAGGTTAAAGGGGTATAATAGGGGTTCGAGTCCCCTCTTCGGCACCACTTAAAGACCATTTTTATTTACATAAACATGATTAATGCGCGTGAAGAAAAACTAAAATTGTTTTACATTAATATATCGCGTTTCAGAGAATGGTAAGGAACAATGTTCTAAGGAAAGGCTGCGCACCATGCACAAAAATTACAAGCGATGATAATGAACGTGCAGGCAGATGGTTAGGCACAAGCAAGTGCGGAGGTGTTTTTTGAACGAAGTTCGAACATTTTTTGAGCAAAACCCCCAACAAGGAAGCCAGCCCCGCCGTCGCTCGGAAACCTCGCCACCCCGCAAAAAAGTTTTCTTCACATTTTTTAATTTGCGCGCGCCGGATTTTTTCTTCTAAACGGGAGGGAATAGGGGTCGGGTCTACAGGGGCTGTTGCCCGAACCCATTTTTAAAGCCGATTTCCTTTGACCTGTATGCATCAAGTTCTTTGAAGAGATAATCCCTAATGTCAGCGCTTACCATAAA
>Ga0209824_10001103_pt1 | contig 15757 bp, 18 predicted proteins | sample VDWuncwatermetaG_FD_184124 | JGI IMG/M metagenome (GOLD analysis project Ga0209824, IMG submission 184124) | Wastewater microbial communities from Netherlands to study Microbial Dark Matter (Phase II) - VDW unchlorinated drinking water (SPAdes)... ... | reverse complement strand
CCTCGATCACATCCAGGCTGGGCAAATGGTGCAGCAGATTCAAGTTTCTCTTCTTAAAGATGACGAAGCGCTCAATTTTACGGCCAGTTTTCCAGCTGATCAGTTCCAGCTCTACACGCGGCCATTTGAGAAGTTCGTGGCGGGTCTCAAGTTCGTCTAATCGATTTCCAAAAATCTGCTTTCACGGAACGAAGGGGCCGCTTTTCCCCTAATCTTGACCGTCTGGCCCTGCCATGCTAGCTCCAGTCACGCTTTGGTGCGCTCTGGCGCCTGGTTGAACCCCAAATTCAAGGATTTATATGGTTAATGTTTACTACGATAAAGACAGCAACGTGTCCCTCATCAAAAGCAAAAAAATCGTCATTTTTGGTTACGGTTCCCAAGGTCATGCGCACGCGCTCAATTTGCGTGATTCGGGTTTCGATGTCGCTGTTTCGTTACGCAAAGGTTCCGGTGGAATCGAAAAGGCAAAGGCAGCGGGCCTTAAAGTTTTCGACAACAATGCAGAGGCGGCCAAAACAGCGGATTTGGCCATGATTCTCATTCCTGACGAAATGCAAAAGGCGCTTTATGATTCTGACCTCAAAGATAATCTGCCCAAGGGTTGTGCGCTGCTATTTGGTCATGGTTTCAACATTCATTTCAAACGCATTGTGGCCAGAGACGACATGGACGTTTTGCTGATTGCTCCCAAAGGTCCAGGCCATTTGGTGCGTAGCCAATACGAAGATGGCAAAGGCGTGCCTTGCCTGATTGCTGTGCATCAAGACAAGTCGGGCAAAGCCAAAGATATTGGACTTGCTTATGCCTCCGGTATTGGTGGCGGCCGTGCGGGCGTTATCGAAACAACATTTAAAGACGAAACAGAAACTGACCTTTTCGGTGAGCAAGCCGTTTTGTGTGGCGGGATCACCTCGCTCATCAAAGCGGGTTTTGAAACGTTGACAGAAGCTGGCTATCCACCTGAGCTGGCCTACTTTGAATGCTTGCACGAAACCAAACTCATCGTCGATTTGATCTATGAAGGTGGTATTGCCAACATGCGCTATTCGATTTCCAACACAGCCGAATACGGCGATTTGGTCACAGGTCCCAAGATTGTCGATGCTTCTGCAAAAGCACGGATGAAGCAAGCTTTGACCGATATTCAATCGGGCAAATTCGCCAAAGAGTTTGTTGATGAATACGAAAGCGGCAACAAGAATTTCAACGCTATGCGCGAAAAAGAAGCAAAACATCCCATTGAAGCTGTTGGCGAAAAACTGCGCGGCATGATGCCTTGGCTCAAAGGCAAAGTGAAGGGCAAGCTGACGGCTTAATGAATGTTCAGAAAATATGTTTTGAAGGGCGATCTTTGGGTCGCCCTTTTTATTTGAGGGTTTCTCAATCTAGGCGTAGCATTTTTTTATGACTGTCCCTTACAAAGATATCTTATTGGCCTTGGCAAAATCGAAAGTTCGCTATTTGGTGGCTGGTGGATTTGCTGTGAACTTTCATAATTATAACCGATCAACGGCCGATCTGGATTTGATCATTCATTTAGAACCCAAAAATGCTGAAATGTTTGATGCCATGATGACCGACTTAGGATACAGGCCGCGTGTTCCGGTGAGTGGTAAGGATTTAGGGGATGAAAGTAAACGTCGTGAATGGATCATGGAAAAAAACATGGTGGTATTCACGTACATAAATCCCAATAATCCTATGGAAATAATCGATATTTTTGTCGAAGAACCAAAACCTTTTGAAGAAATGTATAAGGACCGTTTGGTTTCGGATGTGTTTGATGTTAAAATTAATGTCGTTGGGTATGATGATTTGGTTGAAATGAAGAAAAAAGCAGGCCGTCCAAAAGATCAAATTGATTTGTTAGAACTTGAGAAACGCAATGGCAAATGATCCAGAAAAATTGGTGACGCAAGAAAAATGGGCTGAGTGGAATAAAGGCTACACTCTGCCTATTCTTACCCCCGAACAAACCATCGAGTGGTTAGAAGGCATGCGCGAATTCAATACAGAAGTCTGGAAGAAAAATCCGTACTGCCGCCCGCAATGGGTGAAAGATCTTATGGCGGAAGCGGGTGAACGCGGGTGGAATTTTGAGGGCTGGGTTCAGGAATAATTAATCGTTCAAAACACGATTCAACAAGCTGGTTCGTAATTGCGGCAAAACCACAGTGGAACCAATGTCAACCGGGCGTGTGTAAGGATCACCGGAAATGTTTTTTGTATTGGCGGCGATAGCCTTGGAAGCATCACAGACCTCTTGTGTGTAGAGGCCCTCGCAATTATCACGAGTTACATCTGGCCACAGATAAGCCGTGATACTCAAAATTGTGTGCGCCATCCATTGGTCACTCGCATCGCTCGATAGACTCAAATCATAAATATTTTTGACTGGGGCACTAGAGACATAAGTTAGGTAAGGGTGCTCAGTGGCATATTGTGTGGCTTTGGCATCGAGGATATTTTCATATTCATCAATTTGAGCCAGAAAGAGGCTAGTCATTTTGATGGCTTGGTCAGCTTTACCAGAACTTAAACTAGCTTTGATGACGGCATTAGCATCAAGGGCATGGCGAATGAGAGCCACATCATCGGAGTCTATCTCACTTGCTGATCCCTTTGAACTCGTTCGAGCGATTTGTTCAGCGACTGACTTATTCGGTTCGGTTTGCTCGCCTACTGTGATGTTGTCATCATGATTGACATCCGTAATTCCAAATTGGCTGAGCAAAACATTGTCTTGAGAGGAAAGTTTCATAGGGTCTCCAGTGTGCCTAGTTATCGGCAGAATCGCGTCAAAGTTGCGTGTTCCGGGAAATCGGGCAAAATTAGCTCATCACGCTGTGATTCTTGCCAATATTTGACTCCCTCTGTTAAATCCTGTCCATGTCTCAGTCAACCAACCAAAATCCTGTCCGTGTCCGTTTTGCCCCCTCTCCCACTGGGTATCTACATGTGGGAGGTGCCAGAACGGCTCTTTACAATTATCTACTGGCTCAAAAAACGGGGGGCACTTTTGTGCTCCGTATTGAAGACACTGATTTGGAACGCTCAACGCCAGAATCCATTCAGGCGATTCTCGATGGCATGAACTGGCTTGGGCTCAAATGGAATGAAGGGCCGTTTTACCAAACCAAACGCTTTGATCTCTACAATGAGCATATTGATAAGTTGGTAAAGGACGGCAAAGCCTATCCCTGTTTTTGTACGGCTGAAGACTTAACCGTTAAGCGCCAGGCTGACCAAGCCGCTAAAATCAAATATCGTTATGATCGAACGTGCTGGCGCCTTAGTGCCGATGAACGTGCACAAAAAATCGCGGCTAAAATTCCGCACTGCATTCGTTTTTTGTCGAACGATGACGAACTCATTAAAATTCAGGATCTCATCAAGGGCGAAGTTATTGTGGATGGCAAAGAACTCGATGATTTGATTATCCGCCGCAGTAGCGATGGTGCGCCGACTTATAATTTGACAGTCGTCGTCGATGACGCGCTCATGAATATCACGCATGTCATTCGCGGGGATGATCATCTCAATAATACGCCGCGCCAAATTCAGCTCTATAAAGCGCTTGGTTACGAGTTGCCGATCTTTGCTCACGTACCCATGATTTTGGGTTCGGATAAAAAACGGCTTTCCAAACGCCACGGGGCGACCAGTGTGATGGCCTACCGTGAAATGGGTTTTTTGCCACAGGCACTGCTCAATTATCTGGTTAAGCTTGGTTGGTCTCACAAAGATCAGGAGGTTTTTTCCATGGCTGAGATGATCGATCTTTTCAAACTTGAATCAGTCAGCTCCTCTGCCGCCATTTTCAATCCGGAAAAACTTTTGTGGCTCAATGGGCATTACATTCGTGAAGCCAACCCGGAAGACCTGATGCCGCTGGTGAGTGAGTTTTTGACGCAAAAAGGTGCGTCATTTATTGACCAAACTCTTTTGCGAAAAGCTGTTGTGTGCGCTCAGCAGAAAGTCAAAACGATTGTTGAAATGGCCGATTTTATTGATCTGTTCTTTGTTGAGACGCAGCCGGAAGCAGACGTTATTGAAAAAAACATTAATGACGATGCCAAGAAAGTTTTGACACGCCTCGCGACAGAATTGAAGAAATGTCTGGTTGCTGATCACGATTCGTTGCATGCAGAATTCGAAAAAGTCATGCTGGAATTTAATGTGGGCTTGGGCAAAGTCGCTAATCCAGCTCGGGTGGCGATTTCTGGGCGCAAAATCAGCCCAAGTGTTTTTGACATGATCGAGATTTTTGGCATTTTGGAAAGCGTGCGGCGAATCGAAGCGGTTTGCTGATTAAAAAAGTCTATTGAAGCGATTCGCAAGTTCAAAAATAGAGTCTTTTAGAGATTAATTTTTCCATGCCAGCGGCCGACCTTGCCATCAAAGTAAGAGCCACCACAGTAAGTGTCACCTGATTGTTCGAGTACAGCCAGAGCCGTATCCGTAGTGATCTTGTGAATGTCTACAAGCTCAAGCATGCATCGATACCAACGACCCGATCTGGAAATTCCTTCGTTTTCGTAGAGATAATGTAGCCAATACTTGTGACACATCGAACAGACATCGAGGGTGACTTCGCCATAATGACTATCGGTACCCAAAGATTTAATTTGGGTACAGTGTTGGCGCTCGAAACAAGGACAGGGATTCATAGGGGCATTAAGATAAAAAACAGTTGCGGCGAATCAAAGCGGTTTGTGGAGGGTACATTTTTTAAATGATAGGCAGATGGTTTTTTACTCCGGCCACTTGTAAATCAAACGCTCCACCGGCTGGCCACTCACCATGTGGGAATCACAAATTTCTTTTACGTCCGCCACACTTACGCCTGCATACCAAGTTTGTTCGGGATAAACGAGCACGATAGGACCTTGATCACAAGGGCCCATACAACCTGTTTCTGTTACACCAATTTGACCGGCCAGGCCACGCTTTTCCAGCTCTGCGGTAAATGCCATGAAAACAGCATTGGAATCCTTGGCTCCGCAAGATGGCTTGGCAAAGGGTGGGCGCTTATTGGTGCAGATAAAAAAATGGCGACGGTATTTCATGGACACTTAGATGACACGTCTGTCAGGTGCTGGTCAAGGTTCGAAGGCAAAGGGTACGGCCTTAATGGCTGAAGGATTTTTTGGCCAACAGGGGGATGAATTATGCTAGGAGAAGACATGTCAAATCAGTTCCCACCAGGCTTAATTTGCTATTCCTGTCGTCAGTCCAATGCCTCACTTAAGAAAGGGTATCAGTGTGGTCTTTGTCATAACGCCTTGTGCAAAAAATGTATTTTTCCCCTAAAGAAATCTTTTTTTTCATTTTTAAAAGAAGTGCCTGAAGAGTTGACGCATACGGCTTATTGCAATGGTTGCTACCACCAAAAGGTGGCACCTGCGATGGAGATTTATTTAGAAACCATGCAGCGGGCAGAAGGTCTTTATGTCTTCGAGAAAGCCACAAGACATGTTCCCTTGATCATGCGCTCGAAACATAAAATGAGTGTGGAGAACTGTGTTGATCGCAAAGAGACCATTTTGCGGTTGGCTTTTTGGGCGGCCGAGCAAGCCTTTAATGCTGTGACAGGTATTGAAGTTGTTTGTGAAAAAGTGAGACTGAATGGTTATCAAACGTCTAAGTGGAGCGCGACAGGCTATGCTTCCAAGATCGATGTGTTGGGAATAGAATCAAAATAATTTATTTATTCACTTTGAACGTTTGCGTCATAAACTCGGAAACAGCGCTTGCCCAGAGACAGGGAAATTGGCAATAGGTCCCTAGCTGACAGATTTTCGAATCCGACTGCGTCAAAAACGTATCAAGTCCAAGAACGGACAATTGACCATTCCGCGTAGGAAACATAAAAATGATTATGAGTAAAACCAGTATCAAATTTCCAAAAGATCCAGAAAAACGTTATTATCAACGTTTGGATTTGGAAGTTCCCGTCAAGCTTGAATGCGATGGGCAATCCATCGATGGCACCACAGAGAACATCAGTTGTGGCGGTATGTTTTTGCCAAATCTTAATACACCAGAATTAACAGGTAAACCGCTAACTGTTTTTTTGCAGTTACCAGAGCACACACAAATGGTAAAATTGAGTGGCCGCGTGGCCCGGGTGGAGAATCAGGCCGATGGGCAAGCCAAGGGCGTAGCGATCGAATTCTCTGGTTTGTACGATGACAACCGTCTCGAGATTGATAGTTTTATTAAGAAGAGATTGTTGCAGTAAAAAATTAAAATCTTTTCATAAAAAAAGCCGCCTTCAAGGCGGCTTTTTTGTGTCTAATTAATCTGAAAATCACTGGCAGATTTTTTTAAGCGCGTCAGCTTTGTCTGTCTTTTCCCAAGGGAAAATGTCGCGACCAAAATGGCCGTAGGCCGCCGTTGGTTTGTAAATGGGGCGCAAGAGATCGAGCTGTTTAATGACGTTAGCAGGCTTGAAGCTAAACAGCTCGCGCACACCGGCTTCGATTTTTTCTTCAGCGACTTTGTTGGTGCCAAAAGTGCTGACTAAAAGAGAAACGGGCTCAGGAAAACCAATCGCGTAAGCAACTTGGACTTCGCAGCGATCGGCAAGGCCCGCGGCTACAATAGTCTTGGCGACATAACGTGCCATGTAACAAGCGGATCTGTCGACTTTAGATGGATCTTTGCCGGAGAAAGCGCCGCCGCCGTGACGGCCCATGCCGCCATAACTATCGACGATGATTTTGCGGCCCGTCAAACCACAATCACCCATTGGGCCCCCGACCACAAAGCGGCCAGTTGGGTTGATGAGGTAGCGCGTGTTCTTGTCTAAAAGATTGGCGGGCAGAGTTGTTTTGATAACTTGTTCGATGACATCCGCTTCGAGCTGCTTGTGGGAAACTTTTTCGTCATGTTGGCTGGAGACGACAACTGTTTCGATGCAAACAGGTTTGTCATTTTCGTAACGAATGGAAACTTGAGTTTTGCCATCCGGGCGCAGGTAAGGCAATTTGCCGGATTTGCGGATGCCTGTGAGTTTTTCGGCCAACTGATGAGCGTACATGATCGGGGCTGGCATCAGCTCAGGGGTTTCGGTGCAGGCATAACCGAACATGAGTCCTTGGTCGCCAGCACCTTGTTCTTTAAAGAGGCCTTCGCCTTCAGTCACACCCTGAGAGATGTCGGGGGATTGCTCATCGAGCGTGACCATAACAGCGCAGCTGTCGGCATCGAAACCAATACGGGAATCGGTATAACCAATTTCACGAATGGTCGCTCTGACCAATTTTGGAATGTCGACGTAGGCTTCGGTGGTAATTTCGCCTGCGACTAAAGCCAATCCAGTGGTGACGAGTGTTTCGCAAGCCACGCGGGATTTTGGATCCTGGGCCAGCATGGCGTCGAGCACGGCATCGGAAATGTTGTCAGCGACTTTATCAGGGTGGCCTTCGGTGACGGATTCGGAAGTAAAAATATAATGACGGCTCATAATTGATTTCCTCTTGGTTTTACGACTTGGCGATTTTCGTTTAGTTGCCACGCGGGTTCGCTCGCCTAACGTGGAAGCTTCAAACCTGTCAAATGAGAAGGGGTTTCAAGAAAATCTGGCCGAGAGTGTGGGTTTGCGCTAAAGCGGGAACATGTCACAGGAAGCTATTGAAATTGCCGGATTTTACTTTGCCGGGCTCTCGTGCGGGATCAAGGCAGACGTCGCAAAGCCTGATTTGGCGGTCATTTACGCCTTGAACCCCAAAACGAGTGTGGCGGGTGTTTTTACCAAAAACCAGGCGTGCGCGGCGCCAGTGACTTTGTGCCGTCAGCATCTCAAACAGGGTGTGGCCAGAGCCATTATCATTAATAGCGGCGTGGCGAACGCAGCGACCGGGACTGTGGGCATGAAGAATGCGCAAAGCGTCGCCAAGAGTACTGCCAAAGTTTTGCGCGTTCCTGTAGAGCAAGTTTTCGTTTGCTCGACGGGAAAAATTGGCCCGCACTTACCGGTCGATAAAATTCAAAAAGGTCTTTTACTGGCAAGCCAGCAACTGTCAAAAAATTCTTTTATTGAAGCCGCCGAAGCCATTCGCACGACGGACGCTTATCGCAAAACAGCGGTCATCAAAGGTGTGCTTGGTAAAAAACCGTTCACGCTTGCTGTGATGGCTAAAGGTGCTGGCATGATTTGCCCGGACATGGCGACCATGTTGTGTTTTGTACTGACGGATTTGGCCATTTCGGCAAAAGTCATGCAAGCGCTTTTGAGAGACGCTGTTGCGGACACACTCAATAGCTTAACGGTCGATGGCGATACTTCAACGAACGATACCGTGCTCATGCTCGCCAGTGGTCTTGCCGAAAACGCGCCGATCAAGGCGGGTTCAGCTGCTTATCGCCAAGTACTGGCGGCCTTGACCGAAGCGCTCGAAACCATTGCCATCAAAATTGCCAGAGATGGCGAGGGTGCTACCAAGTGCGTGACGTTTGTGGTGAGTGGCACAAAAAACAAAGCCGATGCCAAGATACTTGCGCAATCGGTTGGTAATTCGCCTCTGGTCAAAACTGCCATGTACGGCTGTGATCCCAATTGGGGGCGTATTTTATGCGCGTGTGGTTATGCGGGCGTTAAGTTAAATCCGCAAACACTCACCATGACTGTTGGGGGCATCAAACTTTTTGATAAAGGCAAACCACTTGTGGTTAATGAACCAGCGGTGGCCACTTATTTAAAGGCAAACGATTTTGTCTCGGTGGCAATTTCAGTTGGCAAAGGGCCAGGGCAGGCGAGGATTTTTTCGAGTGATTTGACGCCGGCGTATGTCCATTTCAATGCAGATTACTCGACATAAATAGAGAGAGTTGGGGGGCTCCCCGGTCAAAAACGTCCTCTTCTGGGTAAATCTTGCCTTCCGCCGCAAAACTTATCCAACTCATTAGTATTATTAGCTTGTTTTATTTTATTGTCGCGAAAGAGATATTCCACAAGTCATTAAGGGACGGCCGTGAGGACGTTGTCGCTCTTCATATAAGACAAGCATTGATAATTGTTAACAATATTTTCTTATGAAACGTGGTATTCTGGCATCTGGCTTGCAATAATCATTTCCATGAAACGGATAGGATGCTTATTGGCTTTCTTGATATTGAGTGGTTGCAATGAAGCTGAAGACGCCAGCAACGGCGCAGATCTGCTTAATTCGGCTAGTGATGCTGCTGATGCGACGATTACAGAACTTCCCACAAGTGGCATAGCGTCCGTTCTGACGGATTACGCTAAAAGTAGCTTTTCGAATTACATTTATTTCCATAAAACAGAGAGCAAGCTGCTCATCGATTTTGCCTTTTTCCCCGATGGTTCGGATCCTGATTCAGTGGCCAAGACAATTAGCATTCCCTGTTTGAGTGAACAAAATAGCGACGATGCCGCCGTTGCGATTGGTCTTTCGGCACCGATAGAGAGCGATGGATCCTGTGAGGCTGTGAGTTTGAGTTTGCTGGCAGCGACGTTTACCAATGATGGGTTGGTGTTTAGTTTCAGTGAACCCTTTACGCTGTTTGCCTCCCAGTATGATTTTAATATTACCCGTTCTGGGTTTGTCGATAGTCAAACCAGCGAGGCCATTGCCGCTTCGGTTTCCTCGCGCTTGGCTGATGTGGCTGAGTAAACTTTAGAAAGAATTTTGTCATTCCCGCGAAGGCGGGAATCGAGAACTCGTTGAAAAGACTGGATTCCCGCCTTCGCGGGAATGACATCGAACATGCCGATTCAGCGCGGCATGACGATACGATTTTCTCCCTACAAATTGACCAAAGCGCTACAATAAACACAGATGCTCACACCCGAGAAAAAACTCGCCTTGTATCGCGCGCTTCGACTCACTCGGATTTTCGAAGATTGGATCTATTACATTTGTCATAACCAGAATTCACAAAAGCCTTTGATTATTGGGAAAGGCTATCTCTCAACAGGGCAAGAAGCTGTCTCTGTAGGCGCGGCTATGGCGATGGAGCCAGCTGATTGGTATGCGCCATCGCATCGCGATATTGGCGGGCATCTTATCAGGGGTGTGTCACTGCAAGAATTGCTTTTACAATACATGAGCCGTGAGGGCTCACCGACGAAAGGTCGCGATGGCAATGTGCACTTTGGTTTTGTGAGGCACAAAACGCTTGGCTTTATTTCTCAAATGGGTGCGCTCACAGTGGCCGCTAATGGTGTGGCGACAGCTATGAAAATGTGCGGCGACAAACAGGCGGTGCTTTGCTGTTATGGTGATGGTGCCAGTTCATCGGGCGTTGTACACGAAGCGCTTAATTATGCCGCGGTAGGGAAATTGCCTGTTGTTTTTGTGGTGAATAACAATCGCTGGGCTATCTCAACGCCTCTGCACGAACAAATGGCGATTGAAAACATTGCCGATAGAGGCACAGGTTACGGTATGCCGAGTCTCATCGTGGAAGGAAACAACGTTTTTGCGGTTTATGACGCGGTTTATGACGCGCTCAAACGCGCACGGGCTGGCGCAGGTCCGTGTTTAATTGAATGCAAGAGCATGCGCATGGCCGGGCATGGCACGCATGACATGGCCAAGTATGTGCCCGATGACGAGTATGCTTATTGGAAAACCAAAGATCCGATTCTTTGGGCTGAGAAATTATTGCTCGAAGACGGCCTCTCTAACGCCGAGGACTTTAAGGCTGTAGAAGTTGAGTTAAAAGCTGAACTAGAAAAAGTCGTCGAGATTTGTGTGCAGGCGGGGCCCATAAGACCGAATCATGAGCTTGAAGACGTGTTTGCTGAAGGTAAATAATATGACACGCGAAATTTACTACGCCGATGCCATTCGTGAAGCTCTAGCTCTTGCCATGCGCGAGGATCCGAGTGTCTATGTCTTTGGTGAAGACGTGGCGGCCTATGGCGGCGTTTTTGGGGTGACGATGGGGCTCGCAGCAGAATTTGGCCAGCAGCGTGTGCGGAATACGCCTCTATCGGAGGCGGCCATTTTGGGCGAAGCTGTGGGTGCGGCTGTTTACGGCATGCGTCCTGTACCAGAAATTCAATTTGGGGATTTTATCACGAGCGCCATGAGTCAGGTGGTTGATCTCATGGCCAACTATCATTACCGCAATGGCACAGCACTGCCTATTACGGTGCGGCTGCCATCGGGCGGCATGCTGGGCATCGGGAATTTCCATTCCAATTGTTGGGAGAACTGGTTTGTCCATGTGCCGGGGCTCAAAATCGTGGTGCCAGCCACCGCCTATGATGCCAAAGGCTTGCTGCTGGCGGCTATTCGCGATCCCAATCCGGTTCTCTACTTTGAGCAAAAACGTCTCTACCGGCTTGTTAAAGATGACGTGCCGGAAGCATCATACGAAGTTGAGATTGGCAAAGCGCGCCTGGCACTTGAGGGTAACGATTTAACGATTCTGACTTATGGTAATATGGTGCTCGAAGCTCTTAAGGCGGCGCATGAACTAGGCAAGCGTGGCATAAAAGCTGAAGTGATCGATTTACGCTCGCTCGTGCCGCTTGATAAAGAGCTAATTTTTTCCTCAGTCAGTAAAACCAATCGCGTGCTTATTTTACACGAAGCCAGAAAGGTGGCCGGCTTTGGTGGTGAGTTGGCTGCCCTCATCACAGAGGAGATTTTTGACGAGCTCGCTGCGCCGATTATTCGGCTAGGGGCCAAATCAATGCCCGTGCCGATGAATCCAAATTTGGAAGCCTTTTACTTGCCGTCCATTCAGGATGTGGTTGCCGCCGGCGAACGTTTAATGAAATATTAAAAACAGAACTATGACAAAAATTCTCCTGACCATGCCTCAACCGGGCGAGACCATTACCGAGGGACACATTGTGCGCTGGATAGCCCATGTGGGCGACGTCCTCACGGAAGGGGCACCACTCGTTGAGTTGGAAACAGAAAAAGCGCTCTTCGAATATGAATCGCCATTTTCGGGCACGCTCGAGTGCATCATAGAAGAGGCTGGTCAAACGGTGAAGGTCGGTGAACCGATTGCCATTTTTGAAACAGCGGCTGAGGCGGCTGCGCGGTACTTATCTCTGGGTGTGGCTTTGGCCTATGCTGATGCAGACAAGGCCAGTCAAACCCAGGCGGCACCTCAGCCCAAAAATGACGCACCTGAGGCGCGTCAAAAAAACTCAGTGGGTCAAATTCAGCTCTCGCCCTTTGTGCGGAAAAGAGCGGCTCAGGCAGGTGTTGATCAAACCGTGCTCACACAACTGGCTGCCCAAAATGAAGAAACCCGAGTGACAAAAGCCGCATTGGACAATCACTTGGCGAGCCAGGGTGTGGCCAAGCTGTCTGTCGATATTGAGGTGCTACCGGTTTCGCCCATTCGTCGGCGCATCGCGGAAAACATGATGCTTTCCAAAACGACGATTCCTCATGCGCACACCGGTCTTGCTGTGGATGTGTCGGGTTTGACCCAATGGCGGCGTGAGAAAAAAGCGACTCTCGGAATTGAACTGAGTTATATGGCGCTGATTCAACCCGCTTTAATAAAGGCCATTTTGGATTATCCCTTGGTGAATGCCAGTTTTGTGACGGCAAAAAATGAGATACATTGTTTTAAAAATGTGAATTTAGGCGTGGCCGTTGGCAGTGAGCAGGGGCTTGTTATTCCCGTTATCCGGCAGGCACAAAATCTGTCTTACACCGAATTTAATGACTGCTTGCAGGATATTGTTAAAAGAGCCCTTATTCAAAAACTTAAGCCTGATGAAGTTGGTGGGGCGAGTTTTATTTTTAATAATTATGGTTATTACGGAACGACTTTTGGTGTTCAAATTATTCAACCACCGCTGTCGGCTATTTTGGGCATGGGGGCGATTCAAAGACGTGTCGTACCCGTGGGCGAGCCAGGCGAAAATGCTATGGGGATTCGCGAGATAGCCGATTTTAGTTTGGCCTTTGATCACCGTGTCATGGATGGCCGCGAGGCAGGCTTGTTTTTAAGTGAGCTGCGGCGTGGGATCGAGGCTTTGCTGGGGCTGGAATAAGCTTTTCTAGGGTTCAAATTCGTCATTCACTGTCAGGGTGTCAAGCGAGCGGACGGTGGCGTAGGGAATGTAGCTGTTGTCTGTGGCGCGCTGATAGAAATCAGTAATCTTGTCAGGATCAGTTAGATAATCAACAGATAGTACGATTTTCTCAGCGTCACGAAACTCATCGAGATTGGCAATGACATTGGTCTGCTCATCCAAATCATTATTAATATCATCGTCGCCAAAATAAAAGGTGTCCTCGACACCAATCCCGTTGATGGCGTCCAGATAGTCTGCAGACAAGGATGAAGCCTCAAGGATATCGGCACCATTTTGCGGGAAAATCAAAAAATCTGCATTGGAGTCGTGAGCATAGTCAGCGAGGCGAATGACAAAGTTTACCATGTCGTCGGCTGCAGAGGCGCGATCCATGCCTGCGTCTCCACCTGGGCCGTAATATTCGTAGGCGTCAATGATGTCGAAGTAAGCGCCATCAAAACCAGCAGCGATTACGCGATCGAGGTAGGATTCGATGATTATTTGCCAGGTTTCTTCCCAGTAATGGACCTTATAGTTGCCTGGCCAGTCAGGATTTTCTGTGTCCACATAGTTGGCACTCGCATCAAAATAATAGCGGTAATCCTCAGCTTCTCCAATGCTTATGTAAGCCAGTAAAAGTTTTGCACTGTTTCCAGTTCCTTTCATTGTGGTGACATTGTCTGTAGAGAAGGCTTCTTCATCTGAGCCATCGCCGGAGTAGTCAATAACAGCCAAATCAAAGGCTGACGCTCCAAGCGTATCCGGCTCGATATTTTGCAATTGGTAGGTCCAGCTTGCAATAGAGGACAAGTCAGTCCCACTATTTGTTGTGGTGATATCATTGCTTCCAGCTGTTCCACAGTTAATGAAAGAAAAAGTTAAGAAAACAAAAACAATGGCCCTGACACCCGAAAGTGATTTTTTGTCACGCATCCAAGCATTCTAACGATTTTTCTTTAAAATCACCAACAAGTCTTTTGAAATCAGGGTTATTTTTAAAGGTCCTGCCGATATCGAGTCGTTACCTCTTCATCTGTTAATTGCCGACCATGCTCTGTCACTCTTGGCGTGCCGATGGTGTAGCGAAAAGCATCGGCATCGAGTTCGCAATCAGTGAAGCTGGCCCCATCAATCAAAGCGCCTTCCAGCATAGTTTGTTTGAGGGAACATTTAAAGAAAATGGCTTCACGAAGATCGGCTAGTGACAGATGGGCTTCATCAAAACGAGCATAGGCAAAATGGGCATTCCACATGAACGATAAAGCCAGATTGGCGCCGGTAAAATCAGTCAGCAGACCGGCAATGCGATCCAGCTTCGCTTTGCCGGAGAAGAACGTGTTGCGAAACGACGAGCCAATGAGTCGGGCTTGCGAAACATTGAAATCACGCAATGTGGTGCCATCAAAGTTAAGGCCGGGTGAGCGCAAAATAGGACGACCGTTATCATCATAAAGGTAAGCTTTGCCGTTGGCGGGGACAGGTGTGGCAGCAACGCCGCCAAAATCAATTTGGCCTTTTTTGTTTGAGTGACGAGAAAACAAGGCGCTTAACTTTGCTGGAGAAATCTCGTCGTATGTATCGAGGCGTGCTTGAGAAATAAGAGCGGGAGCTTTTGGGAATTTGGGGACATTAGGTAAAAGCTGTATTGATGGGTTGGATCGAAAACTTTCATTAAAACCAGGATGTTTTGCCGCCATACGCGCGCGTCTTTCCGCGCCACAAGGGGCTATATGGGACAAAGAATCGGTTTTGTAACGGGAGGGGGTCATCATGTTCTGGTTATTTTATCGCAGAGTTGCTTGAGAAGTTGCTAAATCAGTAAAAAAATTTTACATGTAAGTCTTCAATATTATTGTCTATTTTTAATATGAATTTTCAAATGCGCTTCACACGGCTCCAAAAAGTCTCTCTACATTGGTTTGAGTGGCTTCTGAGACTTCTTCAAACGTGAGGCCTTTAATGGCGGCGACAGCCTCTGCCACGAGGCGCACGTGCGCGGGTTCGTTCTTTTTACCGCGGTGAGGCATGGGAGCCAGGAAGGGCGAATCGGTCTCGACGGTTAACCGGTCAAGCGGAACCATTTTGACGACATCGCGCAGAGCATCGGATTTTTTAAACGTGATGATGCCGGTGAAGCTCACTATAAATCCCAAATCGAGATATTTTCGCGCAAGTGCCTCTGAACCCGTAAAACAGTGGACCATACCACCGATTTTGTTTGCACCCTCGCTACGTAAAATATCGATGCACTCATCTTCGCAATCGCGGTCGTGAATGACGATGGGTTTGCCAAGCTCTTTGGCCAAGTGAATAAAGCGCACAAGCACATCGCGCTGAATTTGCCTGGGGGAATGCTCGTAGTGATAATCCAAACCAATCTCGCCAATGGCGCGTACGATGGGGTCGGCACTCAGTCTTTTTAAATCAGCAAAAACCTCATCTGTTACGAGCTGGGCATCGTGCGGATGCATACCGAGCGCGCACTGAATATCCGGCTGACTTCTGGCGATTTTGAGAGTTTGCTCGTTGGCTTCAAGGCCGTAGCCTGCACCGATCGCAATGAAGCGCGAGACACCGTTTGCGCGGGCCCGTGCGAGTACGCCAGCTAGTTCCTCAGGGCTCAGTTCGTTAAGATGGCAATGGGCGTCGGTGAGCATTAAATATTAATGCATAACAACAGCCGAGACCACCGGTTGTTTGAGAAGTTCCAGGGTGAGCACTTTGCCG
>Ga0209824_10001101_pt1 | contig 15762 bp, 19 predicted proteins | sample VDWuncwatermetaG_FD_184124 | JGI IMG/M metagenome (GOLD analysis project Ga0209824, IMG submission 184124) | Wastewater microbial communities from Netherlands to study Microbial Dark Matter (Phase II) - VDW unchlorinated drinking water (SPAdes)... ... | reverse complement strand
AGTTTGTGAAGAATTCCATGCTCATGTTTCTATTCCCACCGCCCACTTGTGCGCCACCCTTCGGTCCCTGTACGGTAAATTCTTATCCTCAAGTGAATTTTTCAGCAGCCTGCTAGGGATCTTCTTCTTAAGCTGGTACAATATCTAGAACAGAGAGTTTTGGGGAGCGAAGTCTCCGGAGCAGCGTTCTTCGACAGCTAGGCCTACTGATTCGGTCGCAACGACCAAGGAAGGGGGTAAGCCTATGAAGGTAAAAAACAATTCGGACGCTCCCCAGTTGCTGGTCAACTGGAAGCATCTATTCCTGGTAGTGTTACACTTGGTTACTTTCGTGTTCTCGGCTTTCAGCCAAGATTTCACGATACGGGTGGCTGCCAGGGCGCTGCCCTAAACTCTCTGGCAAGAGACGCTGAAAGAAGGATGCGACTCTCAGATTCCTATGGTTCGCCCTCCAGCCCCTTCCTAAAAACGTAGTCGAACAGTCAGTGTCACGCGCGGCCGGAAATCATAATTTCGCGGGCCTATCTATTGCGGGGCGCTACTCCACAACTTTGCAATTCTGCTACAAACCTACGGAACGACGAACTTTGTTCTTCGGCAATCTTGGTTCTCACTTTTGGGAAGAGCTTTGGTCCGTGAAGGACCTCATTGTAATCGTACCCTTTCTTGAACAATCTCCGTAATTCTACTTTGCCATGTTTGCCCTCGTAAGATTTCTGTCTTAACCCTGGCTTTAGAAACACGTGTTTTTTGCAGATTCCTTCGAGATCGGCCAAATACCAGTTTTCAATCATTGTATTAGGTGAAGCGATTCGGACAGGAATTATGAAATCCACGCCAGATGACTCAAATTGAAGCTGCCGTATGAACTCCCTGTAAGTAACATCCCGCTTCTCATAATCTGTAACTATTACTACCGAACTGCACCCGAGATCTCGAAGCATTGATACCTGTTTGGCTGCTGACGCTATGATTGTGCCAGCCGGCACATCTTGCCCTCGCGGGCCATCAGTCTTCAGTACTTTACCGACTCCTGTGTATCTTGCCCGAAAAGCCGCAAAATCACCCGGTCCATCGACGATAAAACCGATCATTTTTCCTGCCCACCTGGTACACCACCGACGCCACCACTGACCCACAAGTCACCAAGGCCGAATTGAGACTTCTCCAGAAATGACCGAACTTCAGAAATGTTTTTAAGTTTTGAAACCCTTGTTGATCCATCTGAATAATTGAAGAGATGCAATTCCTCTGGGTGCACTGCGTTAATAACCGTTGCAGAGTGGGTAGAAACGACGAAGACGATTGACTGTTGCTTCGCCTGCTCACGCATGATCTCAATGAGCCGCTGTTGCATCCACGGATGAAGAAAATTTTCTGGCTCTTCCAGCAAATAAGTACGTGAAAAGGGAACAAACAAACTAACCAATAGGCACAACCACTTGATCGTACCGTCTGATACTTCAACAGGAAGAAACTTCTCACGTCCGGAATGAAAAACAACATAGCGGCGTGCGTTTGTTGGATCAATTTCAGTTGAGATACTCTCGATAGAATTTACGGCAGACGCAAGATTCCCAACAATGTTTGATAGTGCGTTCGACAGTATTTGTGGTTCTCGGCGCCAGGGATAGTACCGCCGGTACTCCATTTCATGCCGCATGTAGTAGTAACGGGGCCGCAACATTGGAGTCCAATGGAGCGAATGGTAATCCGATGGGTCATATAGCGAGGATCGCCTAACAAATCTCTGCCAGTTGCGTTGAACCAGTGCGTGTACGACCTCGCTTAACCCAGATCCATCCGCCTCCATACGTGCTTCAGGCATCCGATCTGTAGATCGTCTCGCAGCATCCGGTTGAATGTTGTACTCGTCAAGCAGCGTCAATTGGCGCGTAAGCTCGAATAGACGAGGATGCAGATCGGACAGGCCTTGCAAGACAGATTGGTTGGCAATCCGTTTCCAGCGACGTCCTAGTCCCGCCAAGTGTTTACGCACATTCTTTAGTACTTTAACCTTGGATGCAGAGAGAGGCCTGCCATCGGGACGTTTAAAAAGATCCCTACTGAGAGAATGACTATGCAGAAGCCGAGTCCGCGAACGGGGTTCACCACGGTCCAGTCTCTCAACAACAAAATCAAGGACAGTTGTAGCGCGTTTCAATGGAAGTCGTGCAATGATTTTAAATCGCTCGCGAGCTAAGGAGGGAATTCTATCCAGCCCACGCTGTGCAATAGTCATTTGCCATGAAAACTGAAATGGAATTCGTTCCCTCGCATATCGGCAAGTGTCATAATCCCCTGTAATTATTAGTTCGATCTGATTGCTGCCACGATAGTAGTTTCTTGGAGCTCCACCAGCTCTGCCCATAGCAAGGGCTACTCCTGACGTCAGGACATCGCGAATGAACTTCAGCGCTGACAGGAAATTCGTCTTGCCAGAACCGTTTGGCCCGACCAAAACGTTTAAACCGGGGCCGAGGACTAGTGAGGCGTCCTTGATTGATCGGAAGTTCCGAACGCGCACCGTAAACGCAGAAGAGGGATTCTTAGGTTCCACGCTTGCGTTCATGGCTTAATACAGTTAGCTCCACCCATACGCTTTGGCAGATATATAAATCAATACTTAAGAACTCAACAGCATCGCCTCTACAGATTAAAAGCTCGATTTTCCAATGGGCGCCAATCAAAATAGATCTTGCCAGCACTAAGATGCGGAATCAAAGATGTGATCGGATCGGGCGACCCAGCCGAAGTTAATGGGTAAATTAGGGCAAGTTGGCAAAGAAGGCAAGAGGCGAGCCCTTCGGGATCTCAGATGGCAGATTGCAGATCTCAAATAAGAAGCAAAAGACGGGCAATAGGAGGAAAGGTAAAAGTCAAAAGTAAAAAGGCAAAAAGAGGGATATCCTGGGAACTGGCTGTTAGCTGTCACTTAGTAGAAGGGCGCCGAGCTTGTCGATGACTTCGGAGATGGTCTGTCGGGGAACCTTGCAGATAAACTCCGGCGCGCCATTACCAGACTTCGCGTCCGACCGATCGGCCGGAGTCGACTTCGGCGTGGAGGTTTTTCCTGTTTACTTCGGCGAGAAGCTGCCTTAAAGACAACTTCCTTTTTTGCACGGGCGTAGCCACGACCTTTCCGCCGGAGACCGCCAGATTCAGGACGGTCCCCTCCTTGACTTCAGCGTCTTCCGCGAGAGGTTTAGGAATCCTGACGGCTAGGCTATTGCCCCATTTTTGAACTCGAACGTGCATGGGCGACCCACCTTTCTTGTTTCTACAAAGAAGATACCGAGCGCAGGGGCCTCAGTCAAGCGGTAACTCCTGGGTTTGGGGTAAGGACCGAGTATTGACTTTGCTCACGGACCTTATGCTCCTCGGCGTTGCCGATTTTCCTTTTCGTGGCGACGTTTCTTCTTTCTATTCCGGGTTGCGTACTCGGCTTCGGGTTCATGCACCGCAGGGAAGCTGTCCTTGACGTAAAGCCTATTGAGGAGCGTCAGACTGGCCCAGGTTCATCAATTTTTCCTTGTCTTCGCCGTGCCTCGTCACCCGCGCATCCATGCTCCAGGGCCGCCTCACCACGTCATGGCCAAGTAAAGGGAAAACTAACCTCGTTCCTTGACGAGCTCAATGATGCCTTTGCGAAAGCGGATGGTGAGCTTGAAGCGCCTCAGGAAGTTTTAGTTCTCCCAGTTTTCCATGCCTATCTGAAAATCGATGAAATCCCTGGTATTCCGGGGTCACCACGGCTGCGCCTAATAGATGTGCCTGGGCTGCGATGAGGAGGTGTGAGGAGTACGCTTCAGGAGCTGCGTTACAACGTTCGTGCCTAAGAGATACGGCATTCTAGGACGGCGAGCCGTTTCGAATTCTTAGCGGATGTTCCTCGATGATTTTTTCCAATTCCATCCACTTCTCCGAGGATAGGTCATCGGGCTCTGCTAAAAGGCGATCCAGGGCCTCCAAGGCCACCCGGTTCGGCTCCGGTAACTGAGTCCCCTCCGGCTGGAGCGTTTCAATGACAACCTTTACCGGCCCTTCTTTACAGGGAAGAGCCTCGTTCAGACGTATCACCCGGCTATCTTCAAGCACGCCTCCAATCTCGTAACGACTGGTCATTGCTACCACCTCCTTCGATCCGCTTATCCCATTTGTGTACTCTTTACGCGGCGCATGGGAAAAGCACCTCAGTATCCCGAGGAAGGCTGCCGGTGAAATGGATGCAGAGTTTTCCTTTGTGCTTCTTGAGGGCGCGATGAATTTCTTCTCGATCCCTGCTAGAAGCCACCACCCGCCCCGAGCGCAGACGAGTGGAGCGATCGAGCTTGTAGTCCGTAACTAGAAGCCATTGGCGAGGATATCGGACTTTCATCTGCTCCTTGGTAAGCAAGTGATTTTTGGCCATTAGAAGCTCCTCCTGTCTACTAACAAGATGTGATTATATGAGGTTGACGAGGAAGAGGTCAAGACGGAGCAGATTGAGACAGGCAACCCGAGCGCGGACGTGCTCGGCTTTCAGAGTTTTTGGGGGTCTAGAGATGTTGTTTTACCTGCCCGATAGTCCTCAAGAACCTGATCGGCCTCGGCGGAAAGAGCCGGCCTGGGCCTAGGATCTCGAATGATTTCGTCCCAGCGCCGATCATCAGGGTCAAGGAACACGACCTCAACGTCAACAGGCCCAGGTTCTGGCGCTGGCTCCGTCAGGCTTACTTGCCCGTTCTCATACTTGCCTCTGAGTATCTTCATAGGAACTGATTTTACAAGATATCCGATGCCCCGTCTATACCACGGCGAAACTAATGCTTTCTGGCCATGGAGAAATTACGTTCGCAGGCTTAAAAGGGACTTGTTTTTTACCAGTCTTCTTTCTCGAAGCGCATCCCGCGGGTCTCGGCGATGTACTTGATATCTTCCATCGACCACGGGTTGCCGCAGGTGACGACCACTGCTTTGGGAGGATCCATCCTCTCCTGTAGTCTTTCGCGGGTGAGGCGGCGCGGCAGGACGGCTTTTACGGTCTTATCGAGGGCGGCCTGAAGCTTGGCGATATCTCCTCCCTGCTTCTTCGCGTTGTCCAGATCCTCTTCTTCCTTCAGCGGCATCCCCAACGAATAGCGCAGCACGTTATTGGCCCGGCCTCTGCCCAATTTCAGGTTGTCGATATCACGCTGCGTCGGGCGGCTCACCGAAGGGACATAGAGGAAGTCAAACTTTCCCGCCGCCTCTATGGCTAGGAGCTCCTCGAAGTAATCCAGCTCCTCGAAGGTGCGGTTTGTGTGAAAGAGGGTGTATTTGACGTTCTCCCTTTTTCCCTGGTTAGCCTCGAAATGGAGCTGTTTGATCATAGAAATAAACGGCGCCAGTCCGGTCCCGGTTCCCACCAGCACCACGTTTTGAAAGCCCACGGCCCTCTTGTCCAGAGTGAAGTCGCCCGCGATCTTGTCATAGTAGGCGAGCTTGTTGTCCTTCTCCGCGTTCATCCGGAACATCGACTCGGTGAGCCTGCCGGGCACTCCCTTCTCGTCGATTTCCAGGATCACATAGAATTCCAGGTGTCCCTTTTCCAGCGTCTCGAAGGGGGCGGAAGAGATCGAATAGGAATGAGTCACCGGCCCGCGCTTTGGGTTTCCCTGTCCGTCGAGGACCGGCACGTACTCCACTTTCCTGTCCTCACCCACTACCTTCTTGGTGAGCCTGCAATCGTTGCGTTGCAGAGCGATATACTGACCCGCTTTATAACCGGGAAATTTCGAACCCTCCTCCGGCATGAGACGAAAGATGGCCAGAACCGAGGACGAATTGCGCCAATAGACGAGCCTCCCCTCTTTTGTTTTCGCCATAAGAATCCGTCTCTCGATTTTTTAACTTGCTACGGAATGCGTCGGGGTTTCCGCTTATGGAAATGACGCATCCGCAGGCGGGAAAGCTGCAAAGACTTTACTGCAGCTCTTTCCTCCCCTCGAACTCCAACTCCGTTCCCCGTGAATCTTTATGGGTGAAAGAGACGAGCTCCCAATCTCCTTCGGCTATGGGTCCTTTAAGGATATAGAGATTCTCGTCGTTCCCCAAGACGCGAAAATAACTGGCATGTTCTCCGTACCAGCGATCCACCACTTCCTCGACCTCTACGGGTCGGGTGCCCATGACAAACCGTATAGGGCCCTCCTTGCCCTTATCGCCCGAACAGCATTCGACCTTGATCTTCACTGTCACTCTTCCCTGAGAGGCTAGGGTTTAGTATATAGTTGAAATCATGTCCAATTTAAAGAGTAAACAAAAAAAAACTGCGGCCAAAATCAAAAAAAACTTGATCACCGCCTGCAGGATTCTCTCCTCTGAGGGCTTGGTCCACGGCTTCGGCCATGTGAGCGCCCGTATTCCGGACTCGGACCTCTTCCTCTTAACCCCTCGGGTCAGCCTGGCCCTGGTCAAGGAGAAGGATCTGCTCCTCCTGAACCTCCAGGGAGAGGTCGTCGCGGGGAGCTTGCCCACCCCTTTCGAGGCGCCCCTCCATACCGCCATCTTCAACGGAAGAGCCGAGATCCATGCCATCGCCCGAATCCACGGCCGCCGGGCCAACATCTTTTCCGTCACCGACAGGAAAATCGAGCCGGTCCATAATCATGGGAGCTTCTTCGCCGGCGGCGTTTCGGTCTTCCCCAAAACCGACCTGATCTCGACGCAGAAGCTCGGTGAGGAGATCGTGGCAGCCTTGGGGAAAGGGCCGGCTATCCTCCTCAGGGGTAACGGCCAGGTAACAGTAGGCAGGTCTATCCCCGAGGCGGTGATGATGGCGATCTACTTAGAAGAGGCGGCGGAAATGCTCTACGGCGCGCTGCAGATCGGCACGCCGATCCCGCTCACCTCCGAAGAATCCGCGTTGCGCAAAGAGGAGACGCTTCCTCCCGTGGATCTGGAGCGGGCCTGGAACTTCTTTAAGAGCAGGTTAAAAGCGTAAGCCGCTAGCCCATCAGTCCGCGGCCCAGCGTGATCAGAAGAAATGATAGGGCAGCGATGAAGGCCGATAAGGGAATCGTGAAAATCCACGCCCAGACAATACGCCTAGCCACACCCCATTTCACGGCCGAGAGTCGCGTGGTGGAGCCCACGCCGACGATGGCCCCTGTAATCGTATGGGTTGTACTTACAGGTATCCCGCCCAACGAAGAATAGATAAGCGTAATTGCCCCGGCCGTCTCGGCGCAGAATCCTCCAACAGGCCTGAGCTTGGTGATCTTGGACCCCATGGTGTGCACAATCCTCCATCCCCCTGAAAGGGTGCCAAGGGCGATGGCCGCGTGCGCCAGCAAAATAATCCAGAAAGGGATAAAGAGGTGGTCATCCGGCGTACTCACCAGATGCTTATACGCGGGAACCGTGAAGAGCAGCCCCGCCATGATCCCCATCGTTTTCTGGGCGTCGTTGGTGCCGTGGGCGAGGCTGTAAGCGGCGGCTGAAAAGAGTTGGAGTTTACGGAAGTATCTGTCCGCCCGGCTAGGGGCAAAATCTTTGAAGGTCCACAAGACAAACACCATGAAGATAAAGCCGAGAACCAGTCCGATCACCGGCGCCAGCACAATAAAGAGCAGAGTCTTGGTCCAGCCCGAGATGATGATGACTTGGAGTCCGCCATTGACAACGGCCGCCCCGGCGTACCCTCCGATCAAAGCGTGCGACGAGCTGGTGGGCAGACCGTAGTACCAGGTGATCAGATCCCAGATAATCGCCCCCAAAAGGCCGGCCAGGATGACATAGTTGTCGACGAATCGGAGATCGACCATGCCGCTCCCAATCGTCTTTGCCACGTAGGTGCCAAATCCGAAGGCAGCGACAAAATTGAAAAAGGCCGCCCAGACGACGGCGCGTCCCGGCGTCAGGACCCTGGTGGAAACCACCGTGGCGATGGAATTGGCCGCGTCGTGAAAGCCGTTGATGAAATCAAAGACCAAAGCAACAAAGATGATGGAGAGGAGGAAAAACAGCTCTAGGTCCATACGGGATGTGCAACCGCGGATGCGCTACAACGCCTCTTTTCACGAGGGAATGGAAACACCGACGCCACCAACATTCGCGTGAGACTATCCGATGCTCGTCTGTGATGTCAAACCGAGCCTCCGGCTATACGAGGATTTTTTTAGAGACTGAACTGCGGGAGCTAAAAATCAGAGAGGTTTTTAAATAAATTACCGAGCTTTAAAACGGGATAGCTCGCAGGGAAAAAAGGAGCGTGCGACACGGCCTTATAGACTCTCTCGAAAATGCCATGCCACACGCCCCGCTACTTATTGTTTCTCGTTATTTCTTTCCTATCTCGAAGGTGACTTTGGCCTCTTCCTTTGCTTTGACTGTCACCTTCTGGCTCACCTTACCCAGGGTCTCATGCCAGACCTCCAGGTTATAGGTGCCAGGGGGCACGTCGGTGAGCTTAAAGCTGCCGCTGTTATCGGTCACGCTGAAGTAGGGATTGTCCGCCGCGAAAAACCAACCGTTCATCCAGCCGTGGACATCGCACTGAAGTTTGATGACCTCGGGCTTATCGATCTTCACGGTAATCGTTTTCTTAAACTTGGGCTGGGCCATGTTGAACGGGCTATTCACCTTGCTATAGGAATGAATGTTGTGAAGAATCCCGTCGGGATTGGCAATGTCCACGGAAGAGCCTGCGACAAAGGCCAGGACGTGAGGGTGGTATTCACAACCATTCTGGTCCAGAGCGACCTTTTGCGGCTCCATCTTTTTCCCTTTCTTGATGTCGGTGATAGAAACCACGGCGTTGACCAGATTGCCGCCCGAAACGATCAGGCTAGGATCGCTCTTGGCGCTCTTCGCGCAGACTTCTTTATCCTTGGTGACTTCCAGCTTTTTCGGCGCCGGGGCCGCTCCCGTAAATTTAACCACCCCAGAGATAGTCCCGCCGTCGCTCACCGTTCCGCCATCGTAGGCCAACAGAGCGGATAGAGGAAAAACCAATAAGGCAGCAGATAAAAATACCAACAGAACACTCTTTTTCATACGAACCTCCTTGTTTCCTTTCCTATATAAGAGACGTATAGCATATGAACCCATTCAATGCGACGCGCCCCGCCTGCATCAACCAGAGTCCTTCCTCCCTAACGTCATGATATGGTCTCTTAGCGCCTCGATCTGTTTGTCGTCTTTGCCGCCGAGGATGTTATCCGGGCCGCCAGGGAAGAACGAAGGCATTTTCGTCCCGGGCTGGACCTTTTGCGGATCCTGGAGCCACTTGATGATCCAATGCGGGTTCAAACGACTCCGGGCCAGGGTCAGATCGGGCGCCCAGCCTTCCGGCGGGCCCTCGGGCTTCCTGTCTCCCTGCTGGTGGCAGCTAAAGCAATTAAAGTAATCTTTGGAGACCAGAACACGGGCCGCGTCCAGATGCTCTTTCGGAACTTTGCGGTCATCAAAATAGGCATAGGGTATCTCAACTTTAGACAGACCGTTGAAGAATCCCACCAAGAGATTGGCCTCCTGGTCCGAGAAGCTGAAGGTCGGCATGCGCACATTCACCCACGGGCGCAGCGGTATCGGCTGCTTCAAAAATCCGAACAGCCAGTGCGACTGCACCTTCTCGCCCTCGCCGTTGAGGGGCGGCGGAGCCAGAGCCGGGTTCTCGTAGTATTTACGGATAAATCCTCCTCGGTTCTCGATCTCGTGACAACCGATGCAATTGTATTGATGCATCAATCGCCGGCCCTCGACCACCTGGGTGGCTCTCTGACCGTGATCCGCCGTGTAGCGGGACGGGGCCTTTTTATCGCGGAAGCTGGCGAGCAGAATCCTCAGCGCCTTGATGTCTTCCTCGGCCAGATCAAACTGCGGCATCACCTGCTCGATCCGTTCCGTTGCATAGGTCCGCGGGGTCTTGAGCTTGTTATAGGTCCAATCGTCCCACGTATTGCGGATATCCGTGTGATTGCCGAAGAAGAGCTCTTCCAGCGTCTTGGAGCCGAAGGTGGTGAGCTCCACGCCTATACGCGACTCCTTCTCCATCCCCGGAATGTCGTGGCAGCCGAAGCAGCCATATTTGCGCACCAACGCCTCGCCCTGTTTGACGTTCTTGGCGTCGCCCAGGCGTCCCTCAATCCCCGTAATCTCCTCCGACTTGCTGCCTAATGTCGCCAGATAGGCGGTGATAGCCAAGACCTCCTGATCCGACAGGCGTAGGCTGGGCATACGGGTGGCGGGCGAAAAATCGCGCGGGTTCTTTACCCAGTGGTAGATCCACCGGGGACCGACCTTGGCGGCGATGTTCTTGAGGTTGGGAATAATTTCCTTCTCTTTGCCTAGAACCGTGGAAACCTCTCCATCGGCAAAACCGTGACACCCCCTGCAGCCTATGGACTCCACGAGATTCTTACCTTTGGCTGCCAGTTCTTTATCGCCCTCGCGCAGTCCCGCAGGCATGGGATGCCCTTGCAGCCACTTCTCCCCCTCTTCCTTGGCCGCCGACCAGAGAAAAGCGCCGATCGCCACGGCCTCATCTTCTTTAAGGGAAAAATTCGGCATCCTGGTGTTCGGCCGGTAATTGTGCGGGTTCTGAATCCACCGGACCATCCAGCTGGGATCCACCTTGGCGCTAACTCGCTTGAGGCTCGGGCCGATCTTGGGGATGTCCTCATATCCTTTGACTAGGTGACAACCTGTGCACCCGACTTGCTCGAAGAGCCTTTGTCCCTGAGCCAACAGCGGCGCATCTTGCAGTTTTTGCACATCGAGATGGCAGGAGGCGCAGCTCGATTGGGCCTTGGCCCCGCGCAAAAGAGGAAACTCCCAATAGTGGACCTCTCCATGCGCCTGTTGGACGCTGTTGACTGCCGGCCCCTGCCCGTCGTGGCACGTGGTACAGCCAACCTTCCCCGGCGGATGGGCATTATCTGCCAGCAGGACTTCGCGGTGCGGATGGGTGCGGAAGGGCTGGGGCTCATTTTCAAATCCCGGGCGGTTAGCGACCATGTGACAGGTCTGGCAGCGGTCCACACGGCCCACCGGCTCGTCAAAATTGTTGCGGTCGAACTCGTCGAGCACGACCTGGCGGATCTTCGGGATCTTGTAAATAGATAGCGGCCCCAGCTTGATGGTTGCATTCTCCATCACGCGGATCCACTTGTCCCTCTCGTCGGTCATCTTGGCGAGCTGGGTTTCCATCTCCTTGACTCCGGCATGGAGTTTTTTGGCCTCTTCTTTGATCTGCTCCCTTTTTTGCCGCGCCGCCTCGAGCGACGGGTCGAGCTTGGCTTTTTCCTTGTCCAACTCCCGGATGGTCTCCTGATAGGGCTTGCTGTTTCTTCCCTGCTGGACGGCATGGTCGAATTCATACCAGGCCTCTTCCAGCTCGCTCTTGATAAACTTGACCTCTTGATCGATCTCGCTGAAGCGGACATTGGCTTTGACTTCTTCCCCCTGCAGCGCCTTGAGCTTCTTGGCCAGATCGCCGCCGTTCAGGCTGGCCTCTTCCGCCACCAGCTTCTTCGCCAGCTCCTGGTACGCAGGGTCGGTCTGGAGCTTCTTGTCCTCTTCATCGTAGGCCGCCTTGGCCTTGCGGTAATCCAGCCGGTAGAACTCCGTCTGGATTTTTTTCCATGGACGTCGCGTGATATTGTCGTCCCACAGAGACCAGAGGGTCACCACCACCAGGAGCGACGTGCCTAAAAGGAAGACGCTCCCGTAGGATTTTTTCTCCTCGCTTTCGTCAAAGCCTCGGACCGCCATCCTCTTCCCTTATGCCACCTTTCTCTCGAGTAACCGGCCCAAGGAAAAGAGCCCGACGCCGATCAGCGTCAGCACGATCTCTTCGGCCATAGAAGCATTGCGCACGATCCCGACAAAAAGGGCGTAGCCGACATCCGCAACCCCCAACGCTTGAAAAACCTTCGCCACGTAGAACATCAGATGTTAAACCAGGGAGTGACCAAGATGTATTTTACGTTAAAGGCATGCCGTAAAAACATTTTGGCAGGAAGCGAGAGCATCATAACAAAGAGAAGGGCCGTGATGAGGAAACGGACCAACCCCCACCGTTCCAGGAACTCCTTCCCCTTCACCCGCAGCACCCATAGATAAAATCCAACCAGGCTCACGACGAAATATCCCACCACCACCACCGCGCCGCACACAGAAGACCAGAAATAGTCCCTGAAGCCCAGGAGATAAGGCAGGTCCACGTTGGTCAAGGCCACGACCTTATGCGGGTCCCAGCGCTGCCACGGCCAAAAGAGATTCCATCCGGGACCGCGGAAAAAGGTCCCGATGATGATCATGCTCACCCAGAGAACGTGAAAGCCGAAGAAGAAGGTCAGGATCTCGTATTTCCTTTCTTTGAAGCAATAGTAGCCGCTCCCTTCGGGATTGATATCGATAAAGGGGATCATCATCAGGCCGATGATGATGAGCGTCGGCAGGACCACTCCCGCAAGCCACGGATCGAAGTAAACCAACATCTCCTGCAGCCCCAAAAAGTACCACGGCGCCTTGGACGGGTTGGGCGTGCGGGTGGGGTTCGCCGGCTCTTCGAGCGGGGCATCAATGCCCACAGACCAGATGGTCAATACCACGATCACGAAGATGGCGACCAGAAACTCGCCGCGCACCAGATGCGGCCAGGTGTGGATCTTATCGTCCACCGTTGTATATTTTTTCTTATCGGGAGCGACCTCAGCCATACCTCTCTACCCCTTTACTACCCCTGCCATTTTCGATTTTAGATTTTGGATTTTAGATTAATCCAAAATCGGCAATCCAAAATCTAAAATTGTTTAACCCTTAAACCGTTTCATTTTTAGAGAGAAGGCCCGGAGAAGCCGTCCCTGCGTATGCGCCAAAAATGGACCGCCATCAGGAGGCTGGCGACCATGGGAATAAAGATGCAGTGGAGGATATAGAACCGCAGCAGAGTATGCGGTCCGATCTCCCCGCCGCCGAACAAAAACGCGCGCGCATCATAGATGGGATTGGCGCCGACAAACTCGGCGAAGGGCCCCTCGTGCCCGAGCAGCGGTGAAGCCCGCGCCATGTTGGAGCCCACCGTCACGGCCCAGATGGAGAGCTGATCCCACGGGAGCAGATAACCGGTGAAGCTCAAGAGCAGAGTCAACACCAGCAGCAGGACGCCGACGATCCAATTGAATTCCCGCGGCGGCTTATACGAGCCGGTGAGAAAAACGCGGAACATATGGAGCCATACGAAAACCACCATCGCGTGGGCCGCCCAGCGGTGCATATTGCGCATGAGCATGCCAAAGGGCATGTCGAACTCCAGATACTTCATATCCGCAAAAGCGTACTCCGCCACGGGCCTATAGTAGAACATAAGATAGATCCCGGTGATGACGGTGACCAGGAACATGAGGAAGGTAAGCCCTCCCATGCACCATGTGAAGCGCATCCTCACCCCATGCTTGCGCACCTTGGCCGGATGGAGATGGAGGAAGACGTTCGCCGTGACCATGAGCGCGCGGTTGCGCGGGGTGTCCTCGTAGCCATGGCGGAAGATTGCCTTCCAGACCTGGTTCTCAACGATGTCTTTCTTAAGCTCTTCCAAAAACTTGAGGTCCATAAAATCTTTCCTGTCAAACCTTCAGGATACTGTCAGGGTACTGCTCCTCCGGCTCCACGCCGGGATTCATCTTGAAAACCTTGCTCTTGTCGACAAGGAGCTGCCCGTCCTCACCCACGCTGATCTTAAAGCGATCGAGCGGGCGCGGCGCCGGCCCTTCGAAGTTGAGTCCGGTCTTAAAAAAGCCGCTCCCGTGACAGGGGCACTTGAACTTGTTCTCCGCCGCGAGCCAGCGCGGAGTGCATCCCAGATGGGTGCATTTGGCAAAGACGGCATAGATGCCTTGTTCCTCACGGACGATCCAAACGCGGAATTCCTGCTTATACTTTTCGCTCACTTCACCGACCGCATAGTCGGTAAGCAAACCCGCCTTGAAGGTTGCCGGCGGCTGGAAAAGCACTCTGGGAAAGGCGGAGCGGATAAAGCCCAAGAGGCTAAAGCCGGTAAAGATTCCAAATCCGCCCCAACCCAGACGGGTGAAGAAGTCTCGCCGAGACCAAATCCCCCTCTTGGCTTCCGTCGATTCTTTGCTTTCGTCTTCCGCCATCGTCGTTTACCTTTTGACCCAACTGATCACAGCGCCCCAGACAATGAAGAGCAACCCGCCCAACATCAGCGCTAGCCCGACAGGTCCGAATACAAAAGAGAGGCCCGCTCCTAAAATCAAGATAAGGACGCCGCTTCCCAGTGGATTGAAGGGAGCCGGAGGGGATTTTTCTCCCGTCTGTACCCCCTCACCCCTCTCAAATATCTCCTCACGGATTAAGGTATAGGCCAGCTCTTTGAGATCTTCGCGTCTTTCCGGTTCCGCGCTCTGGATTAGACGACCAATCTCTTGGGCTAATCTCTCAATCTCTTGGTCTGGCGCCTGATGGCCTGAATTGGGAGAATCTGAAGCCATCTAGATTAGGTTTTCTGATTATTATAGAAAATTGATTTTGTCAACCGTTCGCGGCATGCGGCATGCGACTCGATGCCATTTTCGCCGATCACAGGGACCCACCTTGTGGAAGATCCGTGCCCGGACTAACCCTCTGGCACTAATCCTATTATTATACGGACGCCGCCGGATTTAAATCCAGAGGCTCGGCTCGAAAGAGTTCGGGCCTTTTTCACGCTTGTCCTGATCCGTGGAAGGTGGTAAGTTTATTCATACTTTTAGTAGGATATTTTGGAGGAGAATATGGTCCAGAAAGTCAAGGTGACCGTTAGCTTAGATCAGGACTTGGTGGAAACGCTCGATGAGATGAGCCGCCAAAGTAGAAAGCCCCGGAGCCGCGTGGTTCAGGAGGCATTGCGGTTGTGGCGGCGAAAGCAGCTCCATGACAAGCTGGCAGAGGGTTACCGAGCCATGGCGGAAGAGGACCGGGAAACGGCTGAGCGGCATTTGCCTGCCTTTAGAGAGATTCTGAAATGAAGGGATTAACTCCGCGTAGAGGCGAGGTGTGGCTTGTGAATTTCAACCCTGGGCGCGGCAGCGAGCAGAGGGGTACTCGGCCTGCGCTAGTCATCCAGAACGACACAGGAAATATTTATTCCTCCACCACGATTGTAGCCGCGATAACATCCACCATAAAAGAATTCCCCGTGACGGTGGTTTTGTCTGCGGGTGAAGGCGGGCTCAAGCAGCACTCCATGGTCAATTTGGCTCAGCTTCTCACTATCGACAAGGGGCGGCTGCAGAAGCGTCTGGGAGACCTTAGCGACGCTGTCATGGAGAAGGTCAACGAGGCTGTTCGAGTAAGCTTGGATGTGTGACGCTTAATTTTATTGAAAGGCCCGTGGCTCCTTTCGTTCATCCGGCTTGTCTTGGTTCACCACAAGTGTTACACTTAGCCGCAGGACGAGAAGGAGACAAAAATGCCGACTAAAAATCCACGCATCAATGTTGTTTTGGAAAAGCCGCTTTATGACAGCGTTCGGCGTCTGGCCGAGAAAGAGGACGTCTCGCTATCGCTAAAGATCCGGGATCTTGTGCGGGCGGCCCTAGAGGCGGAGGAAGACGCTGCGTTGGCTCAGTTTGCCGAAGAGCGAGAGAAGAGCTTTAAACGCTCACGCGCCCTTACCCACAAGCAGGTTTGGGGCTCCTGAAGCCTGCGATGCCCTACCGTCTTGCTTACCACCCTGAGGTTCGCACTAAAGATGTTCCCGCCATCAACCAGAACTTGAGAGAGCGGATCTCC
>Ga0209824_10001100_pt1 | contig 15768 bp, 15 predicted proteins | sample VDWuncwatermetaG_FD_184124 | JGI IMG/M metagenome (GOLD analysis project Ga0209824, IMG submission 184124) | Wastewater microbial communities from Netherlands to study Microbial Dark Matter (Phase II) - VDW unchlorinated drinking water (SPAdes)... ... | reverse complement strand
CCGCACTCGTTATCGTCATGTCTTCCGGTATCCATTCCCGCAATACTTCGCCAGGGTGTGCCGGGTTGTGCATTCTGCTCATTTTTAATATCTCCTAGTGATAGTCCTGATAATCAACCAGCTCGGCACCGCCACCCTCAAAGGTGAAGGTCATACGCCAGTTTCCATTTACCGTCACAGAATAATGCCCGGCAAGATTGCCAGTCAGCGGGTGAAATCTCCAGCCTGGGGCATTCATATCATCCGGGTGTTTTGCACTGTCCAGCATGGTCAACATTATGCGCAGCTTTCCGGCATGGTGAGGTTGTATGCCAGCCTTGCTTCCTTTTCGGAAGAAAGTCTCAAGCCCCTTGTGACGGAACGTCTTAATCATGTTTTAACTGTAATCTGTTAATTAACACTTGTCAACGTAAATTAATCATTTCAGCAAGCATACAAGTTAAGCATCAGCGCATGGAATCGCGCTTGAGCTGTATATCCTTTTTAGCGACCCACGAAGAAACCTGAATGACGAAGATACCGAATACATACAACAACGGCAACATGATTGCGTTGATATTGACGGACACGGCAAAAGCAACACACCATTCCTGCATAGAGCTGGCTGTAGAAAACCAACTAACCAACGAAGCGGAAGCATCTGCAGGCAGCACCGGCAAGAGAAAGTTGTTCAGGTAATACTCGCGCACCGGGCCACCGCCAAGCAACCGGCCATTAAAAATATGTGTGGGGATAGCGGCGAGTGCCGACAAAATAACGGTAGGCATCAGCAACAATGGCCATATTTTCAGCCAGGTAATCATCTGATGCGCGCAGCCTTACACTCAACAACATAACGCCTTGACGTTCCTGGGCGGGTGTCCATGACTTCGACACATTGCTTTGCTTCGTTCATGCGCGCTTTTCCGTTAAGTCTTCCGCTCGATTCGGCGGGATGGCTTTTCGCTACCGCTGCGCGCCAAACCAATCTCCAGTGCCGTTTCGAGGCGGATAACCCGCTCCGTCAGGCTCTCGATCTTCTGCTGCTGGGTGATCATGGTTGCAGCCATTCGTTCCACCCTGTCATTCATTTTGATGACCGTGGTGATCGCGTCCCACATCTTGTCAGCGACTCCCATCAGGCTGCCTTCCGTTCCATCGCAACGATCCGCTTGTTCGAGGCATTGACGAACGCCAGCGCTTTGTCGATAGCGGCACTCGCCTGCGCAGTGGTCTTATTCATCTGGTCGATCATTCCCTCAAGCTCCTTGTCTTGTTCGGACGTGCGATATGACGATGCGGCCCGACGAAGTAACTCCCCCATCGAAAGGCCCGCGTCTTTGGCCATCTTGGCAATTTGCCCCTTTTCCTTCGTGGTAACAAGCACCGGGATTCGTTCTGTAGCGGTTGACATTATATCTCTCCTTTATGAACATGGTCAGCACATGCACAGTGTAGAACATACTATCCCACAATTCAAGTATTGCACTTACATTTTTCTTCCGTGGTCATTTGGCCTGATGTCCGAAATTTTGTGTATGGCTGCTTCTAATTTGCATAGCAGCCATTGCGCTGAATGCAGCGTGACAGGCAACTTTCGACACAAACCGGTCATACAAGATTCAAAAAGCTATGTCTCAATTCCCAAGTGTTTATAAAATGCCAACACGGATTCTTGCACTTTTACATCTTTCATCGAAATGGGTCTGGTCAAGGTAATGCCATCAATACTTTTTGCTCTGGATAACGCAACATAAGTTTGTCCCTCACAAAATGCTCCACCTCCCAAATCGAGAGTCAGTTTTTCTAAGGTTAGCCCCTGTGATTTATGGATTGTGATTGCCCAGCCCAACGCAACAGGAAATTGTTGAAACGAAGCAACTTCTTGTTTTTCTATCTTTCGTGACTCATAGTCGTAAACGTATTTGTATTTTCTCCAAGTTTCCAACCCCACGATTAGAACATTGTCGCTACCCTGCTTCTTTACACGAATGTGATCGATCTCTAACCCAACAACCTCACCTTGGTCTCCATTGATCCACTGAGGTTTTTTGTTCTTCAAAAAGATGATCTTTGCGCCAACCTTAAGCTCTAGTCGATCAGAAACATTTAACTTCCATTTATTGGCTGGTAAATTTCCCGTAACAGTTGCCTCGTAAATACTCATCTTGCTCGGCAAATTATCAAGCTCGCGGGCATTAATCGTTTTCGCTGCCGCATTGGTTGGCACCAGATATACACCTGTGGCGGAACCTTCTGGTTTATCTCTGAAGCAAAGCCTGTTTAACAGCGCAACATGCTCACGGCAATTATCGTTTAGACGGATATGATTCAACGCTTCTATAAAGTCAGCATCAGTTTGCCGTCTGACTTTGGTGAGATTTACTGGAATGATGAGTTGGTCGCTAAATACGTCAGCAGAAAAAAAGTGATGCGTTCTGTAGCGATGAGAGAAATAGACAACCTCCTCCTGACTGCTCACGACCGGTGGTAATTGAAAAAGATCACCAATAAATATTGTTGGCACACCTCCAAAGGGTAGGTTATTGCGGCGCACACTTTTCAGAATGTTGCTCATCGCATCGACGATATTGGGCAACACCATCGAGACTTCATCAACAATCAAGAACCGGATATTTTCAAGAACAAGTCGTATTTTTTCTTTTGGGTGAAACTTCTCATCAGGATCAATGTGTACTGACGGTAGGCCGAAAAATGAATGGATGGTATCGCCTTGCACGTTAACTGCTGCTATTGCCGTGGGAGCGACTACTGCACATCCTTCCAATTTCTGACAAAGCCATTGTATCAACGTCGATTTACCAGTACCCGCCTTCCCAGTCACAAATAATGACGGACATCCCTGCTGCAACGCTTCATAAATGAACTTATATTCAGGCAGAATCTCAATGTCGCTAGGCGGTGCCATAGTCGAAGTGAACTTTTTTACCTGCCGCTTACCCTGTTCAGGAACAATTGCTTTTTCAACTTTCGAGAAATTACTGGGCTTGGGCGCACCCTCCCCCAAAATTTCCCTCGATAGTTTGGCAATTTTGTCCCAAATACCCATATGGTTATTGGTCTAGGACAGGAAATGCACTGATCTCAGGGTGCGGCACTAACGTCCACCACGAGAGCGCATTTTTTTATTATCTTCACGAGTCCCTGCAAGACCCTCACTAATTCCCCGTTTAGGAAATGCATCACCCAATTTTCTTTCGCCTTGAGATAAAGAAGTCCATCCTACTGTTGAACTAGCTGCGCCTCCTTTAGCCTTATTTCGAGTCCGCTCTTGTTTATTCAGCTTGTTAATCATAGCTACCCCCCGCCTCAACAAGTCTAATTTCCTCATTGCCTCCTCGTCATTAATTGGGGTGGTTGCTTGTTGCGCTTGATGCGCATTGGACTTGGGGAATTTTTTGTATTTGGATGCCAATTGTTTTTGCTTGGCGCACGATTCATCTTGCCATTGCTTCAGTTTTAACTGAGCCTCTTTTTGCCTAATTTCAGATTCAAGCACTCGCTTTCTTTCTTCTCCATCTGATTTGTTACTTTTGTCAGATTTAAGTTCAGCGACAAAACGATTCCCATCGCGCTTGACGGTATAAATAATTTTATTATTGGCAGATTTTTTTGCAAACGATTGCGCATCTTGAAAAGAATCGAAAAATAGCGAAGTCATAGATTGCTTTCGTCGTTTATCAATGGCAAAGACAACATTTTAAGTATGCTCTATTTCGCTTTGCTTGTGTTACGCCTTCTTTGACGCGTAAATCTGGTATCGTTCTTCATCAGAAATCTTTGGTAACGTTTGTGGGTTGATCCACTGATCCTTGGGTAGGTTAGTGGGGAGCTGTCATTTCGACCCTGAGAATTGGTTAAATCAGCTTTTTCAACTCCTGCACCACATCAGGTTCAAATGCAGTCGATAGAATATGTGGATGGTTGGTGGAGACGTAGTACAAAAATGCCTTATATCTCAACTTTGAATCACTGCACCTCTCTGCAAGCGACTTGAGTACCCTAGAAAATTCGTTCAGTTGCGCTTCGGGTAGGAAGTGGTCGCTGAACAGAATATCTGCATCCTCGTTGCCTGATGAACCAACCTGGCATTTATCGCATGGGCAAAATGCACCAAACTTGAGCTCACCGCAGTTAAGGCAAAGTGCAATCGTCAATTTAAAGAAACCAAAGTGGATGTAAATGTAATTGAGGTTGGTTTGGTCATTTTCTATTAAGCTGATTTAGTAGTCGTTTCTTATCATTCATAAACAACCTGCGCCCTCATATCCCGCTGAAATACCGGGAAATACTTTTTATCCATTTCATTTTCGGCTTCACCACAAACCATAGTTGGGTATTGTTGTATAAGCTCACGACTGACTGTCAACTTATTTTCATTGAGTATGTACGTCGCAGTGTATCGAACCGCATCATCGCTGTACCTAACATTGTCTGGCACACGCGTGATTTTAATATTTGGCGGGAACTCAATTTCATAGTAATTGCTATAAGAAAACGAGTGGCAACTTGATGGGAAATTCAATTTGTCAGTTGGCTTTGATAGCTGGCTGGCGCTGATCACCCCAAAAGCAAATCCAGCCAGTATAGGCATTGATCCTGGCCCTGGGAAATTTGATACTGAATCTAATTTGAACGTTGTTTTTATTTCAAGTGGTTTATCAAGATCACTGGGGTCGCTTGAATGGATCTCACCAACACCAGTCAGTTTCCTGCTGCTCAAATTTTTATTTACCACCTGCTCTTGTGGTTCGGATTTATTATTAAATTGCCAGTTACGTAAACCAATTTCATCTGCGCCAGAGACTAGGGTTTTGCTTGATCCTTGTATCGTTCCGTCAGGCAGCACCTTAAGCAAAATAGATGTTATTAACGTATGCTCCTGAGCCCGCATAGGAGGTGTCCTGCCTACTTTATTGAGCCCGGTCAGCACCACGTTTTTATTCAAAACTGAGGCTGGCAATGATCCAAATGGTGCAAACTGGGCTGTCGAATCAAGATATAAATCCAAGCTTGGCACATAAGTAATCACATGATTGAACACAAGTCCAGCCAGCTTGGGTAACACATAGGAATCATTTGTATTAATCAATGCCGGGCTACTGTCTATGCCTTTTGCAGCCAGCAATGCTTCCAGTATAACCACATGGTCTTTGCAGTCGCCCCATCTATTGTCCAGGATGGTTTGCGAATCATGTGGAACATAACCACCGTTTCCAATGTATGAGCCCACGTATCGAATATTTTTGCTTACCCAGTTGTACAGTAGGCGTGTTTGCTGTCTTTTGTCATCAGCACCCATTGTCAGCTCATCAGCCAACTTCTGAATGTCTGGCGTGACTTTTACCTTTGGCTTCGCCTTTTCTTGGTAAGCAGCACCTAACGCCTCATAATTGGCAAAAGACGTTGCTTGCACATAGGGAGCATAGTCATCAGTATCAATCTGGTAGTCTTCAAAGGGTAGGGATTTATCCTGCTTGTAGGTGAAGTGGTAACGATGCATCCCGTTCTTGTCAGGCAGCCTATCTCCATCTACACCTTTGGAATCAAGTTTAATATCGATTCTCGGATCGAAATTAATATTGACCTCAAGATGCGCATATTTAATGTGGGGCGATATTATTGCCCTGACAGCGAATTGCCCACGGAATAGTGGAGCATGGCGGATATGAATGTATTTTAAATATAGCTGACTTCCAACAACCACCTTTGGATAAATGATCACCTTATATTGAGTATCGCTATAACTCGCCGCTTCACTATCCATGTCACCTTTTGCGGAGCGAATATTTTTTAGGGGAACTTTAATGTGTGACCCATTGGGTAGTATGGTGTAAGCGTCAAGTATTCTTACACTTTCCAACTTGGGTATGTATGAGATTTTCCTTTCACCATAATTTGAAGCACCATTCTCATTTTCAATGAGTATTGAACTCTCACTTGTCACTTCGTAGCTGCCGTCTTTTTTTACAGTATAGGTACTTATGTCTTTTTGAAATGAGACCGGGAATGAATAATCATCCTTGGCCAATGAACTTAAACTAAATCCACCCATGACCAAACCAACCAAAGCAATGCGACACCACACAAATCCTGTTTTCATAGATTTCCTATCATCGTAATACAGCCATTCTATATAAGGCATCGGTGGCGTGTAGGTCCCCAGCTTCGGCGGCATGCTGCCATCGTGGATCACCTCGCGCATTGTTGGATAGTGTTTCACTTGTCCATCTCCTGCAAAATCATTCACAAGCCGAGGGCATCTTTATGCCTTCGGCGCTCTCTACTGCCCGAAACCAGCCGTTCACCAAGTGTAGCTAACGACACCTTGCGGAACTTCATCAAAAAACTTTTGCGGTAACCGGATACCTTCCACGCCGGTAGCGCCGTTCACCACATCAAGCATGGCTGCTTGCGCCCGCTTTTTTACCGCATACTTTAAAATTTGTACACCCCAAAAATGAACCATATCGACCGTTCTTCTGGACAAGCATGCCATCGGTACAGTTCGGGCATGCTTGTGCGGTAAATGAGCATTGGGGTGTGGAACATTGGTAGCGGTTGCCCATCTTGATAGGAAATCCGTTCCCACATGTCGGACAACCAGGCCGCGTGCCGCCACACCGAGGCCAGTGAATACACCCCAGAAATACGGTCTTTCCTTTGCGGGGAGTCATAACACTACCGCATTCCGGACAGGAGCAACGGGTCACAATGCCGGTTTCGCTATATGAAACGAGGCCGTCATATTTTTTGTCTTTGAGGAATTCCAAGATGAAACAGGATGGGTTTTGCGGATTGATTTGGAGCCAGACCTCTTTTTTAGCGCGGGTTACTGCCACATAGAAAAGGCGGCGTTCTTCCGCATGGGCGAATTCTTGAGCATCTGTCAGGAGCATCGAGATGATGGGGTCATCCTGCATTTCGGAAGGAAAGCCATATTTCCCGGCGACAACATCATTGACGACTACATAGTCCGCCTCCCGACCCTTGGACTTGTGGACGGTCATTGCTTGGACGTTGTGATCATCGTCGCGGCCTTTTGGTGTAGTGAATCCGTACCGTCCTAGCATGAGCACAGATGCACTGGGAGTCGCAGCCTTGATATGGCCCAGTATTTCTCCTGCCGATTGAGATGTGATATGGATGGCTGGAGTCGTTCTGGTGGATGCGGGGATGATGCTCTTCTTCAATTGGTTTGGATTGCTGGTAATGAATGTGGTCGAGAAATCCAGAATCTTGTTGTTGAAGCGGAAAGTTTTGTCAAGGTCAATGCGAACGGCTTGCTTCCATTGGTTTTTGTAGTTGGTCATCAGGCCAATATCGCTTCCCGTGAAGCGGTAGATAGATTGCCAATCATCGCCAACGCAAAGCAGGCGTGAGTCAGGAACCTGTTCGAGAAGCGAATTCATGAGCCACGCGCGACCTTGAGCGATGTCTTGGAATTCATCTACGATGATGACCTTGTACGGACTCTTGAATCGGCCAGATTCAACATGTTTCGATGCGTGAATAATCATGTCTCCAAAATCTATTTCTTGCTTCATGCTGAGATCCTGTTGATACCGCGCCAGAATATCCTCAAACATGGCTAGGAATATTCTCTCGCGTCTCTTTAGCAATGGGTTCTTGGGGAGAGCGCTTTGAAGTGCCCGAATTTCGCTCGCCCCGGATTTGAACAGGTTCATGAATGTAGAGGCCAGCTTTGCGGTGGATTCCAACCGGTTCTTGATGGCTTTGCCCTCAGCGAGTTTCTCATGGGATGGAGGGTTAAATGTGACCCCCAATTTGCTAAGGTTCCATGCCAAAGTATCGAAGACGGTGCCCTCCATGAATTCAAAGGAATAGGTCTCAACAAGTGTTGTCTTATTTTCTGCGTGAAGGTCTTTTTTCCACTTCATGTCCGACAGATACTGGTCTTTCGGAACCCATGGCGCGGTATCGCCATTCTTGTTGACCCCGAAGTGCTCGATATAAATGTCGTAGTCGGGCAAGAAGAAATCGGGCTTGTAAACGCGGCGCTCTGTGTTGCCAGTGGCCGACCCGGTGTAGGCGTCCTCGTAGCGGTAGTTCACTCCATTCAGAAAGAGCCAGTTGGCAATTTGCACTTCCTGATTGCTTTTCACTTTTTCGTCGCGAAGGGTTTGGAGGTCGCATCCTGTGGCATATTCGAGGTGTGCCTGTTTCGTTTGAAAATCTAACTCAGTCTTTTCTGGATAAAAATGGTATGCCAAAAACTGAACTAACACGCCTTGAGATTTTGGATTCTGAAGCATTTCGGTGAGATAGCGGCTGATTGATGACGGCAGGCTGTCGGGTTTAAAAATAGCAGCCTTCTTGCCAGTCGCGTTCTTGATGATTTCGAGGCCAAGTTTGTGGAACGTCATTGTGTTGACAGCATCGTTGTTGTTTTCTTTTAGCCGTTTCTCAAGTTCCTTAACCGCGTCTTTTGAGAATGAGAGGAGTAGGATTTCCTCGGGCTTGCACCACTGTCTGTCTAGCAAGTATTTGACCTTGCCAATGACAGTGCTGGTTTTTCCCGTACCCGCACCAGCGACCGTAAGAACGCGATTGTCATTGCGGATTATTGCTTCCTTTTGTTTGGATGTTAAGGGTCCAAAAATCCGGTCATTACCAATGCGGTTCATTTCATTTTTAATCCATTGGTCATTCCAAACGGAGCGAAATCTATCAGGGTTCTCCATCGCTTGACGACACACGACGGCTGCGGTGCCATCAAAAGACAGTAGTATCTGTTCGCTTATTTGTTTGAGGAAGAGGAGGTCGCCATACTCATCCAGCCACTGAGTCATTAGGTTGCTGGAGAAATAGTCTTCCACCGTTAGTCGTTGGTATGCGGCGACAATTCGGGAGTTATTTCGCTGAAGGGTTGCTTTGGCATTGGCGATGGCGATTCTAGTTGCGATACGTTCTCGTTCTTCATCAATATCTTTTTTAAGTGAAACAGCATCGTCATGGGCAAGCCCTTTGATGAGATGTGATGTCCCGTCGCTGGATTTGATGGAAATGGAAGACCCGAAGAGTCCGAGAAAACTTTGCTCGACCGTTGCATTTCTGATTTCTTGGACAGATAGCGCGCCCTGCTTCCCTGTCTCTGTGTAGTACACTCGGTCGCCTTGCAGCCGGATGGCGTCATCGTCCCTGCCGGTTAAGAATTTGGCGATGGCAGAGAAGATTTTAGACATGTAATGGCTAGGGTTGGAGGAGCGGAACAGTTAAGTGAGTGCTATGAAAAATCGGTATTCCTTCTCCCCTTGGCATTCAAGAAAACATCCGGTGGCGGTCTATGGGCATTTGCGGCCATCCTTATAATTGTAGCCGAGGCATACCTCTTCGGAATCCGGAAACAGTCCAATCAATCCAATATTTAAAGCTCGTTAACGTATCAAGGCTGTCGGCATCCGTTAGAACGGATAATCCTTATCCTCCCATTCACTAATATTTTTTGGGCTGACGTCATCACCGAATGGGATGTCGGAATCATCATCTTTATGCGAAGCCGGCTGTGGCGTGGCTTGCGCTGACGGACTCCCCGGTTTGCCGCCAAGCATCTGCATTTCATTTACAACGACCTCTGTCATGCAGCGGTCTTGACCTTCCTTGTCTTGCCACTTGCGGGTCTGAATCTTCCCTTCGACATAAATCTGTGAGCCTTTCTTCAGGTATTGACCGGCTATTTCAGCAAGGCGGCGATAGAACACCAGATTGTGCCATTCTGTTTTTTCTTGTTTGATGCCGGTTTTATCTTTCCAATTCTCCGATGTGGCCAGTGTGACGTTTGTTACGGATTCACCGTTGGTCATTTTCTTGACCTCAGGGTCTTTGCCCAAGCGCCCGACTAAAATTACCTTATTCACTGACATTGTGTTTCCCTAAGATATGGATATATCGCCAACAATCTTGCAGCAAAACCAATGAGCGAAGGCTGCGCCTTTCCTTTCCCAAGGTCAATATGCCAAAAGGCTTTGGAAATATTTAACCTATACCGCTGCCCACCCAGCAGTGAGGACAATTTGTGAGCTTCCGCAATTGGCACGGAGTGATCCGTCTCCTTCACTAACTGCTTACCGCAAACCGGTTACTGGATATAAATTTTTTTTTTCACCATAAAGCTGTCGGTCACGAATAGTCACAATCGACATGCAAGGGACATCAGCACGCTGCCCATAAGTCGCTCGAATAAAGCGTAGCGTATTGTAGCGTCGGTTTGATGGGCTTGTTAAAGGCATATTCATGCAATTACTGCCTCGGCAATCGTGCCTCCTACCGCAATGACCAGCAGCAATATCCCAATCCCAAAAGCCGCGATTTGCCACCAGAACAAAAGCCATGTTCTCTTTCTGAGCGTGCAAGTTAACGTGCGCAAGGGCTGCAACTTCAGAGCTGACGCTCCATCTTCTCGGTCGCGCGCAGTTTCGGCTGTAGCTCGAAAATCTCGCAAACGATTTACAACACACCACAAACCTACAGCGACAGACAAGAGCAGGGAGAGCATGGATATAACAAACAAGCAATTCTGCCACCCGGCCCTCTTAAACTCATCATCCAAGAGAATAGACAGCTCATAACCTATGGCCGCCACAGACAGTCCAAGAATCAAATTTAATGCATAGCCGAACTGCTCTATCGAGCGGCCTTGCCAACGAATGGACGACTCGCGGTTCTTCTTTGTTGGTTGCTCATTGGTAGCCATGATAATTATTGTTTCATTAATCTTCGCATGTCCTTAAATACATCTTTGCAAAGATCATAAAAATCTTTAGTAGCATCCATCTGGTTGGTTATCAGCCTTAGTTGATGATCAGGGTCGCTTACTTCAGCACCTAGCGCATTAATAGCATTGTAAATAGTTAAATCTAGGGCTGAATTCTTTTCGCTTAATGGTTTAACATCTAATGTAGTTGGAAATACAGATTTTGATAATAGCTCTGACAATTTATTTCTAGTCAAATAATCAAATTCTTCACCATAATTGTAATTATCTGTATCCCATAGTTTGTTAGCAATCTCAGCTTTAAGATACTCTTTACTTATCTGGATTATTTTTTTATAAACCGGAATTAAAAAGGTTTCTTGATTTCCATTGTCATATTCATTTGCTATCTCTTCCAAGCAGTAAAAAAGAACACGCAAACTATAAAACCAATATTCAAATGCGGCATTACGAAGCCTCATCCTTTTCTCACTGTCATCGTAAGAAATCATTGTCTCTATATAGTTTTCATCAAAACAGAGCAAACCTTCCTCAATAGTTACTACACGTTTTACCGAGTTTCTTGCTGCCAATTTCGATATTGAATCTATATATTCGACATTATGCTTATTAGCCAATGGGTCACTGACTTTAGATTTAAACAGTGAGAACATATATATCCCTAACTTGAATTTACATTAACAATTTTGTCCTGCCTAGTATCTTCAGCGGATTCAACTCTGAAGTACAATTTTCGTAAGTGAATTCAGATGGCTCGACCGTCTGCTGTTGGCACGAAGCGGCCTGTCAAGCTAATAGATTTATTCTAATTCTACGACCGCTTACTGTCTGCCAGCCATTCAACTCCCGTGAATTAGAGCATTTTGTAATGTGGCGGATTAGGGCTTTATCGGTCGCGCTTTTGGAGTATTATAGGTGGTAGGCTTGGAGCATAATTCTCACAGCTCAGGCACTAAAGTTAAAACCGGGTTTTTGTTTCATGCCTGCCTTGGCTTCATCGCGTCCTTTTACCTTTTGTTCCACCGCCTTCGATTCAGCCGCCGCCGCTTCGATTTGTGCAGTCGCATGTATCTCAGCAAGCTTGGCCGGGTTCATGTATCGAGTCCACAAAGACAAGCCCTCCCCTTCTTTATGTTCACGCGCTGACGGCATGGAAATATTTTGCCAGCCGGGAAATGCTGGCAGCGGCAAGCGCAGTTTCCAGAGCGGGTTCGACATCTTGTCATCATGGATCGCCAGCGTTGAGATATACGCCTCCCCTGCTTGCAGCTCGCGCAGTTGGCGCGGCTCAATTCGAGCGCGCTGCATGTAACGCAAGCTCGTGCCGCTTGATCCATTATTCATGCTGGATTCAGAAGTCCCAACATCGTGCGTCTCGTATTGCCCAAGCAGCCTCACGGCATATTGACTCGTCGCGTCGCCCTGCACACGCAAAATAATCTTTGTTGCGATGGTGTCGTCCAGTTCATCCGCAAAGGAGGATCCAACGGCATCGAGTTGGGCGCGCGATTGAAAACCGAAACTGAGCGGCATGCCAGCGGATCGGCAGCGCGCAGAATAAGGGCCAAACCCGATGTGGAAAAACGCGCCCCAATCGTCAAAAAGCTGCGGGTACATTTTCAGGTTCTCAGTGCCCGCAAGCTGTCTTTTTCTGGCCTCAACGCCGAAGGTTTCGATGATCGCAATCGCCACATCTTTGGCAAAAGAGGTAAGCGGTAGATGCAGATAGATTGATTCATTCGACGCGACCGCCCTGCTGATGTCGATGTCTGGCTGGTAAGCGTTAAGCCGATCAGCATACTGGCCATTCACAAAAACGAACAGGCGATTCAGCAAGCCGGATACGTTCTTTAGCCGGTTTGCAATAGGCTGAGCAAACCATGCTTTGGCCAGTTCGATATCAACCACATTCGCGCCCGCCTCGCGGGCGCGCCACAACAGCTCATTGCCCGCTTTCTCAACACTCAGGGCGACATACAGGTCGCGCAGGTTGGTGGCTTGCGGCAAGCAGCGCAGCAGCGGCACAACGCGCGCAAGCACCGCTCTTTGTTCGTCGCTGTAAAAGCTGGTAGAGGTGGTTTCTCCGATCAGCACTTTGCACAACCGATCCACTACGTCGTGCGACTCCCCTGCAAAAAGATTGATCGTGTCCGATCCGGGCAGCTCGGATGAGAAAAAATGCTGTGGCTGGTTTCCCATGGCCACGCATTTTTTATAGATATCAATGTCGCCCTTCCCTTCAAAATACACCCAACCACAACCCGGCGAGTGATCTGGCATGGACTTGATAAAGCCCAGGGTGGCCGATTCTGTTTTACCGGCACCCGGCCCGCCGATAAACAACATGCCCAGGTTGAGAATGTCCGGCGTGATCACAGCCATCTCAACCGGCGTTGGCCGGTCTGGATTGCTCAGCTCCAGGGCTGAGCCTAAGCACCACCCTACCCTCTTGGTTTTGGTTTGTTTTTTGTATAGCAGCAGAAACACCGCCACCACCGAAAGCAACAACAACACGCCCGCAAGCCACGAATGCAAAAAATACAGTGCCGCAATCATATCGAGAGCAAATACCACCAGCATGATCACCGCGATTATTTTCATGATTTCCAGAGGGGCTTGATGTGCATGACTTCGGCGGGCAAGCTGGTTTTTAAAATCCACTCACGGTGGCGTATCGCGTGTTGCTCGTCAGTTGATATGACTAAAAAGCGCTGCGCCACGTCGCACCAGGCGCGACCGGTTGGATCGGGCCAGTGTTTCCGGTTGGGTGTGTGTCGTCTTGTCCAGGCGCGATTGATCCGATCCGAACCCATCATGAAATCGTCCAGCAGCACAAACCAGGACGTACCGGCATCGTCAATCGCACCGTGTTCGCCATGCCCCGGATTGAACCCTTGCTGATGTAAGGTCATCCTAGATAGGAAGCGAAACCCTTTGTGTTGGGCTGCGAGGATTTCACCTGCCGCATTCCGGTGACAACCGTGAGCCATGACAGACCATGACGAATGCCGACGGCCTGAAGGCGTGGGCACACCCAGCAGGCGACCGGCTCCAGGGGTGAGCTGCAGGATCATTGGGCGTGTTTGCAGGCTTCCATCGATCAGTCCTGCGTTCAATAGAGCCTTGATCGCATTGGATACGTTCGAGGCTTGCGAGCTGCACAACGCCGCAAGCTGCATATTGGTCGCGAACTGGACTTGAGCCAGCTGCTCAAGGATAAGCCCCTGCAGCTTCGGCAAGGATGCGGATCGCCTCATTTTTTGAGTATCCCCCGAATTTCTCCCGCCCGCTGATTCAATATGCCGGTGATGTCCTTCTTGTTTGATTTTTCATCAAACCGGATCGGTGCCGCACCAAGTTGTGTGGCCAAGTCTTGAAGAATCGAGGCCACGGCCTTTGCGGCCTCGATGCTGATCGTAACGGTCGGCATTCGTTTGTAGCGCAACGAGTCGCCCCGGCCATGTATCCCGGCGTTTATGTTTTGGCGGTTGTCATAGTATTCCGACTCAGTCAGTTCGCCCGCCTCGATCAGACGCTGGATGTCCCTAGGTGCATTCAGCAACCCAAGGCGTTTTGACAGCCATGCGTCGCTTTTACCCAAGTGAACGATTAACTCTTTTCGTTTCACCTCACCGGACAGGATCGCTGTCAACATCCGGGCGATCTTGAGGGGGTTGTCGCCTGCGGCAATGGCGTTGATCGCCTCCGATATGGCCGGGTCAACTTCTTTGTTTGGTTCGGGTTTTGATTCTTGATGCGCCAAGGTGGGCTGGGGCACGACCGTGAGGGCAGCTTGTTCTCCCCTCCTCGCCCGTTCATTTGCTTCACGCCTTAATCTGATCCGCTCGGCCAGTTTGTCTTTGATTTCTTCCTCCATCTTATAGTCTCATGACATTGATTCCCGGCAGGGTCGGTACCTGGGCACTCCGCGCATGTTGTGGTTGTGCCCACACCTGACGGGTAAGGCCTGCCGCACGCCAATGGGCGACCTTGGCTGTGATCTGGCTTCGTGTGTAATGGCCGCTGTCTGCCTCCACCAGAACCATTTCACCAGTTGATACATCGGTGTAAATGGCATCAGGCCGCATCGAGCCACACAAGGCAATTTCCGCCTTGGTGAAGTCGGTGGCCAGCTTGAAAGTTGCCGGTCGACCCAGCTCGAAATAGGCACGGCTGGCTATCAGCTCATGCAAGTCGGTACGTTTTGCACCCGTCACCGGCAACCGCCCTCCCCATGCTCCGGCGATCGACTTGTCCGCGAATTGGTAAGTTTTAATCGGCGCAGCGCGGGGCTGGTAAAGAATCTTGCTGGTGATGATCCCGGCTTTTACGAGACGTTCAAGAGAACGACCAGACGTACCTTTTAAATGCGCGTAGTGATGACGGTCAGCCAGGTCCTGCGAAATGAGTTGCACTTTCGATAAGTCTTTCAAAAAATCACGGTCAGCGACCGATAACCTGACATTCGCATTGGTCCCTGCGAGTCGAATCAATCTTGCCGTTTTTGGATTGCTTGCCATTTATTCCCTAATACCAGTTATTCCCTATTATTAGCATGGTTATAATTTTTACAACTTACCAGCCATCCCGACACTCGCCGTCAGCCCGAGAGGGTGACGGGATTTCGAGTGTCGTCTTCCGGCTGCATGTCACCCAAAGCCCGAAAGGTGTCGCGCCGTCATCCGGCGCGAGGTGAGGCAGTCCGCCCCCAAATTCGCCTGGTTATATCTGCGCCCTGCTCTTCTGTTTTTGCTTTTTACAACCCTCCAAACTACCACCAAACAGCAACTACGGAGCAGAACTCTTGGAACTGCGGAACGAGGGAATCGACGCGAGGCTTACCGAAAATTCATCAGGTAAGCCGCAAAAAAATCTATCCCGTTTCATCGGATAGATTTTGCGTCGAGGCGACAAATTGAGGTGCGCAGCACGTTGCGCAGCAACCTTAATTTGACCCGAGTTCCGCGACGAACCTTGCACGTTTTTCCTGACTATCTATCAGATATTAAAAAGTATAACGAATAATTTTATAT
>Ga0209824_10001099_pt1 | contig 15779 bp, 13 predicted proteins | sample VDWuncwatermetaG_FD_184124 | JGI IMG/M metagenome (GOLD analysis project Ga0209824, IMG submission 184124) | Wastewater microbial communities from Netherlands to study Microbial Dark Matter (Phase II) - VDW unchlorinated drinking water (SPAdes)... ... | reverse complement strand
AGAGGTGGAAAGAGACGGAACAGGCCTGGGGCTATCGATAGCGAAGCAAATTATAGAAATACACCACGGTAAAATTTGGGTTGAATCTGAAGAAGGCAAGGGCAGCACCTTCCGTATAGAGTTACCAAAATGAAGCTCCTTAAGGCTTAAAGCCTCAAGGTTTCCTAAATTACTATAAGCGGAATACTAAATAAAGAAATTATTTGATATTTGAGGTTACCAAGAAAGTAGATTTTTTACTTGTATAGGTGTAAGGCGCAGAGAAGCGCAAAAATACATAGGCGTTCCGTAAAGGAACGCCATTCTTTTTAGTGATAAGTAAGACGTGGGCGTCTTTTAAATCCAAGTGGGATTAAGAAAGACGCTTTTTTATTAACAAGAAGGAGGATAAAGGTGAGAAAAGGCTTAAAAGTTAGCGGTTTTATTTTTACCTTTTTAGTTTTAACTTTTGAATTTGTTTATGCAACACCTTCTACCCATATTTGGGCGCCTTCCACGGATATTCAGCCCTACAAAAAGATACACCTTACCGCGGATACCTATACCCCTATACCTAAAAAAGCAACAAATGCCGATAACTACGATCAGCATAATTATGTGCAGCAAGTTTATGGCTTAACCTTTAGCCTGCTTTCAGATAAGCCGGAAGAAAATCTTTTAGGCAAGATCTGGAAGCCATTAGGCAAGGTGATGGGAGAAACCGGTTTTGACTATAAAAAGGGTTTTGGCTCATTTTATGATTCATATCCTTGGTATTTTCATTTTAAATTCGCAGTGCCGGAAGACGCTTATTTTAAACAGATGCCGGCTTTTGCTATTGGTTCCTATGATATGGGAACCAGGGCTAACCGGACCAACTATAATGTTTGGTATTTGAAGGGCGCAAAAACAGTTTCTTTAGGCAAACTTAATTTGGGCAGATTCTCTGCCGGATATTTTAACGGTAACGGCAGGCTTTTGCGCGATAAGAATGGTTTGCGCGATAACAGCGGGCTAATGCTTGCTTGGGAGCGTACGATGTCTGAGGTTAGCGATAAACTCTGGCTCTGTGTTGATTATCAGGGGACGCAATCTAGCTATGGTGCGATGAACTACGGTTTTGCCTGGAGTTTTACCAAGGATGTTTCTGCAATTGTCGGTTACGAAATTTACAATAACCATAATATAGCTGATACGATTACCTTCCAACTAGACTGGAATTTCTAAAGAACGGAGGAAGAGGAAAATGAGAAGATTAAAAAGTTTTTTTAAGAAATACGGCGTGATTATTCTGGCGATGGGCTTGGTTTTTTCTCTGCTTACGCTTTCCAGCCTTTTTGCTGCCGGGCCTGATTCTAGCGGAGCAAGTACCGGAGGGGTCGCTGATATACCCGCAGCTACTTTAGGAAAACCAACACTTGAGGAGATAGCCGGAGCAGTTGGGCATAACCGTGTTGCGATTAATTTTGTCTGGACATTAGTTGCGGGTTTCTTGGTGATGTTCATGCAGCCCGGATTTGCCATGGTGGAAACTGGATTGACCCGGGCAAAAAATGTCGCACATACTATGGCAATGAATTTCATGGTTTACCCTCTGGGTATGCTAGGATTCTACATCTGTGGATTTGCCTTGATGTTCGGAGGCCTAGGCGCTTTAGGCACTATGGGCGGTTACGCCGGCCTTAACCATGAATTTACCGTAAATCTTTTTGGTAAGACATTTGGCTTATTCGGGGTAAAAGGATTCTTTCTTTCCGGTTCAAGTTATGATGTTGCTGTGTTCACTCTTTTTCTCTTCCAAATGGTTTTTATGGATACCGCCGCGACAATTCCCACAGGGGCTTTCAGAAAGATGGAAATTCCTTTCTTTTTGTATTTATGCTTTGTTCGTCGGGACAATAATCTATCCTATTTTTGGAAACTGGGTTTGGGGCGGTGGTTGGCTGGCGATGTTAGGGCAGAATTTTCATTTAGGCCACGGCCATGTGGATTTTGCCGGTTCTTCCGTTGTGCATTTGACGGGTGGCGTGATCGCCTTGGTTGGCGCTTGGATTGTCGGCCCGCGTCTCGGGAAGTTCAACAAAGATGGCAGCGCTAATCCTATCCCCGGGCACAGCATTCCGATGGCTGTGATTGGCACATTTATTCTTGCTTTCGGATGGTTTGGATTCAATGCCGGGTCTACATTAGCCGGAACGGATTTACGCATAGGCATTGTTGCAGTCAATACCATGCTTGCTTCTGCCACAGGAGCAATAGCGGCTACCTTATGGATGTGGTTGGTGCGTACCAAAAAACCCGATCCGAGTATGATGTGTAATGGTATGTTAGCCGGGCTGGTGGCAATTACAGCTCCCTGTGCTTTTGTCAATTCCATCAGCGCTTGTCTGATCGGTTTAATTGCAGGGGTGTTGGTGGTAGAGTCAGTTTATTTTGTGGAAGGAAAGTTAAAAATAGATGATCCTGTAGGCGCCATATCCGTACACGGGGTTAACGGAGCCTTTGGCTGTATTGCCCTCGGGCTTTTTGCCGATGGCAGTTATGGCGATGGTTGGAATGGCGTTAGCGGGACAGTAAAAGGATTATTCTACGGGGATGCTTCTCAGCTTTTAGCGCAATGCATAGGAATAACTTCCAATTTAATTTATGTAGGCACAATTTCTTTTATTGTATTTAAACTCATTGAGATTTTTTTCGGCCACAGGCCGCAACCGCAAGCGGAAATAGACGGTCTGGATGTGCCGGAGATGGGAGTTCCAGGATATTGCGGAGTAAAATTAGATAAATATTCTGAGACACCTTTTTCTAAATGAGAATATTCAACGAAAGGAACTTAAGATGAAAAAAATCGAAGCAATCATCAGGCCCACAAAGCTTAATGAACTCTGCAGTGTGTTGGAGGCTGTTGGTTATCCGGGTTTAATGATTACGGAAATTCAGGGCCATGGAAAACAAAAGGGGCTAACCCAGCAGTGGCGTGGCCAAGAGTATAAAGTAGCATTATTGCCAAAGGTAAAAATCGAAGTCGTAGTTAAGGATCAGGACTTAGAGCGGATTATTAAGGCAATCAGAACAGCGGCATACACTGGCGAGATAGGAGATGGCAAAATATTTATTTCGACCATAGAAGACGCCATCAGAATCCGCACCGATGAACGTGGTAATGCTGCTGTATAGGTATAGCGATGTTAGACAATGAGTTGATCAGAAAACTTTTACAGTTAAAGGAAGAAAAGAAATATACACTATATGATTTGTCGAAGAGGCTAGACCTTCAAGTTACGACTATTGAAAGATGGCTGAAGACCGGCCACATCAATAAAATGTATGCCAGGTTTGTGAGAGAAAGATTGGATATATAGAGCAATTTTGTTTATTGTATGAAAACACCCCGCGCTTAAGAGGGCACCCGGCGTTTATGTGGAATTACGCCGGTGTTCTCTGACTGAGAAATTTGCGCGGGTGTGTCCTCGTGGGCAATTTTTTGCACAACTAATTATTCATTTGTGAGAAAGAGCAAAGGAGGTAGTTGAGATGATTAATAGCGGGGATACGGCGTGGGTTTTAATTTCATCGGCGCTGGTAATGCTGATGACTCCGGGACTGGCATTTTTTTACGGGGGGATGGTAAGGAGAAAAAATATTTTAGGTGTATTGATGCAGTGTTTCATTATTTTATGCGTTTTGAGTTTACAGTGGGTTTTGTTTGGTTACAGCTTGTCTTTTCATCCGGGAAACGGTTTTTGGGGCGGTTTTGGCTGGTTAGGTTTAAAGGGCGTAGGACTTGAGCCTTATGCAGATTATGCCGGGACTATACCGCATCAGGCTTTTATGATTTTTCAGGCGATGTTTGCGATTATTACTCCGGCTTTAATTATCGGCGCTTTTGCGGAGAGGATGAAATTTTCCGCATTTTTAGTCTTTACGCTGCTCTGGGCAACTTTTGTTTATGATCCGGTATGCCACTGGGTATGGGGTATGGGCGGATGGTTAAGAAATTTAGGGGCACTTGATTTTGCCGGCGGAACAGTGGTGCATATTAATGCCGGGATTGCAGCTTTGGTTACGGCTATAGTAATTGGCAGGAGAAAAAACCTGGAGCATAATGCTCCAGCGCCGCATAATCTTCCTTTTATTGTTTTAGGTACGGCTTTACTTTGGTTTGGCTGGTTTGGCTTTAATGCCGGCAGCGCTTTAGCCGCAAATGGCTTGGCAGTGAATGCCTTTGTGGTGACTAATACCGCAGCAGCGGCCGCGGGTTTAAGCTGGGCATTGATTGAATGGATCCATAATGGCAAGCCGACGATGTTTGGCGCGGCTTCTGGCGCTGTAGCCGGGTTAGTAGCAATTACGCCGGCAGCAGGTTTTGTCAGTGTCGTCCCTGCGATAGCAATCGGGATTTTAGTGAGTGTATTTTGTTTTATTGCAGTAAGCCTGATTAAGCCTAAATTAGGTTATGATGATTCTTTGGATGCTTTTGGTGTGCATTGTGTGGGTGGAATTTGGGGTGCTCTTGCCACTGGATTGTTTGCTTCCAAAGCAGTAAATGCCGCAGGAAATGACGGATTATTTTTTGGTAATCCTAAACAGTTCTTGATTCAGCTTTCTGCCGTTACCGTGACATTGATTTATTCTTTTATCGTTACCTTTGTGATTTATAAACTGGTAGATTTTATTTTTGGTATGCGTGTCAGTGAAAAAGAGGAGCTCATTGGTCTTGATCTGACACAGCACCGGGAAAGAGCCTATACAATATTGGAATAGACACCCCGCGCTTATACGGTGTTAGAATAAAAAAGGAGTTACAATGAAACTGATCATTGCCATTATCCAGCCCTATAAGCTGGAAGAAGTAAAAGAAGAGCTTTATAAACAAGAAGTAAATCTGATTACAGTAAGTGAAGTATTAGGGCACGGCCGCCAAAAGGGAGTTACTGAAGTTTACCGCGGGGCAAAAGAAACTGGTAATCTTCTCAGGAAGGTCCGCCTGGAAATCGCGGTGAATGATAATTTTGTCGAACCGACAATCAAAGCAATTATTAAAGGCGCAAAAACCGGTGAGACCGGAGATGGAAAGATCTTTGTGCTGGATTTAAAGGAGTGTGTACGTATCCGTACAGAAGAAAGAGGGTCTTTGGCAATCGGATAGTACAATATCGTCGAATTTAAAGTTCTGATTAAAAGGACTGTTTCCCTAAAGGGAAACAGTCCTTAATTTTAATTGTCAAGCTAATGGTTTGGTAGTAAAATAGCTTCAATCGGGAAATTTTATCGTAAAGGAGCAAGGTATGCGAAAGTTAGTGTTACTGCGTCATGGTGAAAGCATCTGGAATAAGGAGAATCGTTTTACTGGCTGGACGGATATCGACCTTTCAGAAAAGGGGAGAGAGGAGGCGAAAAAATCCGGGGAGATTTTAAAAAAGGAAGGATATATCTTTGATTTGGCTTATACCTCGGTTTTAAAAAGGGCAATCAGAACCCTTTGGATCGTGCTCGATGAAATGGATTTAATGTGGATACCGGTTTTTCGTAGCTGGCGGCTGAATGAGAAACATTACGGCACACTTCAGGGGTTAAATAAAGCAGAGACCGCTGCTAAATATGGAGAAGAGCAGGTTTTGATCTGGAGAAGAAGCTATGATGTGCAGCCTCCGGCGTTGACTAAAGATGACCCCAGGCATCCTGGCAATGATCCGCGCTACAAAGATTTAGATCCGAAGGATATTCCTGTCACTGAGTGCCTTAAGGATACAGTGGAAAGGTTCTTGCCTTATTGGCATCAAACTTTAGCTCCGGCGATTAAATCCGGAAAAAGATTGATTATTGCCGCACATGGCAATAGTTTAAGGGCCCTGGTAAAATACCTGGATAATATTTCCGATGAAGCGATCCTTAAATTAAATATTCCTACGGGCATTCCTTTAGTTTATGAGTTGGATGATGCCTTAAAGCCAATAAAGAATTATTATCTTGGTGATCCTGAAGAAGTGAAAAAAGCTATGGAGAAAGTGGCAAGCCAGGGCAAAGCAAAGGCCTAAGATGTTGTGGCAAAATTTTTTTCTTGTCGTTTTTCTTAGTCAAATTTTTGTTTTCCAGGTTTTTGCTGCTACTACTACGTTAAATATATTTGAAGAACTCCCCGTACAAAAGCCCCCACCCAAAGGCTGGCTGGAAAAGATCCAGCAAACAAGAGAATACTTAGAAGAGAATCAGGGGTTAATTTTCGCCTCACTTTTTAATTCTCAGCAGCAGATAATTTTACACAGTAAACGCGATGAAGGAACAAGCCGTAATCTCTGGTATTATAACCTGGAGATTGAAAAAACACTTTGGAAAGGCGCAGAAGCGTTTATTGAATTTGAGGTAGACAAGAATAAGGGCGTAGATAAGTTTTTCACCACTTTTTCCCAATTTAGCGATAACGGCGGGGAAAATGCCAGCCTTTATATTCCCGTATTATACCTGCAACAGAATTTTTTTCAGGATAAATTTTACGCCTACGCAGGAAAATTTGATTTAAGTTATTGGTTCGATTTTAATGAAGCGGCTGGTTCAGCCGATACTCAATTTCAGTCAAGCGCCTTAGTGAATAATTTAACTATCCCTTTTCCGGCGAAGGGGATGGGTGCAATGTTTGGCATGCAGGCATGGGAATGGTTTTATTTTCAGTCCGGTGTGGCTACTGCCAGGGCCAGTTCCACGAAAATAGGTTTAAGTAATGCTTTTAACTCCGAGCTTTATTTGAATGAGGCTGGTTTTAGCCCAAGGATTAAAGAATTGAAAGGGAATTACCGTTTTATTTTCTGGATGAACCATGAGAAACAGGCTTTGATTGACGAATCCGAAGAAAAAGAAAATGATTCTGGCTTTGCATTGAGCTTTGATCAGCAGATCACTAAACGGCTTACGTTATTTACGCGGTACGGATTAGCTAACCAAAAGGTAAGGGACATCGCGCATTTTTGGTCCTTTGGCGGGCAATATGTTACCTCTTTTGGCAGCCGCAAGAAGGATTATTGCGGGTTAGCGGTGGCGCAATCTTTGATCAGCAATGATTACCGGGATTTTTATGGGCCGCAGACAGCACCCTCGGAAACCATGTGTGAGGCTTATTATTGTTGGGTCTTTAATGATTATGTGATGCTCACCCCTAATCTGCAGGCGGTATTTAATCCGAATGCGGATAAAGAAGCGGATAATCTCATGGTTTTTGGGGCACGCTTTCTGGCAGTTTTTTAGATAAAAAATAGTTACCAAAGATGAGGTTTTTTTACTTGTATATATAGAAAGCTTAAAAGTTAGGCACATTGTAGTGCGAAAATAAAGCAAGGATTAAAATAGAACAAAGGGCGTTCTTTTTAAAAGGACGCCTTTTTTATTTTATCATAAGGAGGGTTGAAAAATGCCAAGAAAAAAGACAAAACCAGCCGTAATAGAAGTAAAAACTAAAAATCCTTTGGTTAATGGTGCGTTTGATGAAACTGCTGCGCGCGATGTAACGAGAATGGTCAAGGAAAAGAATATTAAAATTATCGATTTGAAATTCAATGACCTGCCTGGCCTTTGGCAGCATTTTTCCATCCCGGCGTCAGAGCTTAAAGAGATGGATGATATTACGCGCTCTATTTGGGTGGATGGTATTGGTTTTGACGGTTCCTCCATCCGTGGTTTTCAAAAAATCCAAGAATCTGATATGATTATGATTCCAGATCCCTCCAGCGCGGTAATTGATCCGGTTTGTGAAGTGCCTACTTTAAGTTTAATCTGCGATATTTATGATCCCTTAACCCGTAAACCTTACAGCCGGGATCCGCGCTATATCGCTAAGAAAGCGGAAAAATACCTTAAAGACACAGGGATAGCAGATAGCGTTTATTTTGGCCCGGAAGCAGAGTTTTTTATTTTTAATAGCATCCGTTTTGACCAGACAGAAAACTCTGGATATTATTTTATTGATTCTGATGAAGCAGATTGGAATACCGGCCGCGATGAGAATCCTAATTTAGGCTATAAAATTCGTTTCAAAGAAGGATATTTTCCGGTTCCGCCTCATGATTCTATTCAGGATCTAAGAAGCAGAATTATCCTAAAGATGATTGAGTCGGGAATTAATGTCGAGGTGCATCATCATGAAGTAGCTACTGCCGGCCAATGTGAAATCGATATGAAATTCGACACCCTGACTAAAATGGGGGATAACCTGTTACTTTACAAATATATTATCAAGAATATGGCGAAGAAAAATAATATGGTGGCTACCTTTATGCCTAAACCATTATTTGCCGATAATGGTTCAGGTATGCATTGCCACCAGAGCCTTTGGAAGAACGGGGTAAATCTTTTCTATGATAAAAACGGATATGCATTGTTATCACAGACTGCTAAGTATTATATTGGCGGTCTTTTAAAACATGCCAATAGCTTAATGGCATTTTGCGCGCCAACAACTAATTCTTATAAGAGATTGGTCCCAGGCTATGAGGCACCGGTAAATTTAGTCTATTCTGCGCGTAATCGTTCTGCGGCAGTAAGAATTCCTATGTATTCGGACAACCCGAAATCAAAAAGAATCGAATTCCGTCCGCCGGATCCCTCCTGTAATGCCTATATCGCATTTAGTGCAATGTTAATGGCAGGGCTTGACGGGATTAAGAATAAAATTGACCCGGGAGAACCGATGGATAAGGATCTATTTGAATTAGGAGAAGAAGAGCTAAAGCATATTCCCACGGTTCCGGGTTCGCTTTATACGGCCTTGAATGCTTTGGAAAAAGACCATGAATATTTATTACTCGGTGGGGTATTTACCAAGGACGTAATCGATGTTTGGCTGGAATATAAGCGTAAAAGAGAAATAGATGCAGTGAGAATGCGCCCTCACCCTTACGAGTTTTATTTGTATTTTGATATTTAAACATTATGCCTAAGGAAATCGTAATTCTTAAGCATATTGAAATTGAAGGCCCGGGCAGTATTGAAGAATTTTTCCGCAATACTGCCTGGTCTTTGAAAACAATTGATTTATGGGCAGGAAAAAAGCTGCCGGAAAATTTTGATAATATCGCGGCGGTCGTTTCTCTTGGTGGGCCGATGAATGTCTACGAAGAAGATAAGTATCCGTTTTTGAAAAGTGAAAATGGTTTTCTGCAAAAGGCAATAAAAGAAGAAGTGCCGATTTTAGGTATTTGCCTGGGCGCTCAACTTCTGGCAAAAGCCTGTAAAGCAAAAGTGAAGAAGTTAGACCAGAAAGAAATTGGCTGGTATGATATAAGCCTGACCAGAGAAGGAAAGAATGATCTTTTATTTGAAGGGCTATCTTCGGATTTAAAGGCTTTCGAGTGGCATGAGGATACCTTTGAAAAGCCCATAGGAAGCATTTTTTTGGCAGAATCAACGACCTGTGCCAATCAGGCATTTAGATTCGGCAGTAATGCCTACGGCTTACAGTTTCATGTTGAGGTGACAGCCGAAATGATAGAAACGTGGGTTAATCACTATGCTAAAGGCAACTCTTTAATAGACGCAAAAGCGATGCTCATTGAGGCTTATAAGAAAGAAGAGGCTTTGAAAAAAACTGCCAACTTGATTTATCTAAATTTCGCGCGCATCATTAAAGCTTCTTAAATTTTTTTATTTTGATCTGCCTAATCCTTAGGCAGGAGATGGTAAAATATGATTACATTAGTGATTGCCGATAATGAAGAGAAAGCCAAAGAGATTATTGCTGCAATGCTTAAAGAGGGGCGGCTAAACCTGGATATTTCTAAAGAAGAAAATATCGTGAGGATTATAAAGAAAGATAATGGCAGCGGCAGAGAGTCTTTGAAAGATAGCCTGATTGAATTAGAAGATTCTTTATTTTATCAGAAACAAGGAGTATTATATAAGTCGATATTAGAGGTGATCGAAAAGCCGCTATTTGAACATATTTTAAAGCGTACAGAAGGCAATCAATTAAAAGCAGCGAAGATTTTAGGGATTAATCGTAATACCATGCGCAGTAAAATCAAAAAACTGGGGATCAATGTCGGAATATATAAAATTAGCTATGAATAACCGAGAAAGGGCAGCACAATTTGGGCTCTATGACCCGCGCTTCGAACATGATGCCTGCGGAGTGGGTTTTGTTTGTAATATTAAAGGCAAAAGTTCGCATGGAATTATTCAGCAAGGCATTGAAGTGTTGAATAGGCTTGCGCACCGCGGGGCAACCGGCGCAGATCCAAAAACCGGAGACGGGGCAGGTCTATTGATCCAGATACCGGACAAATTTTTCCAAAAAGCTGTTAAGAAGCTGAATTTTGTATTACCGGCTAAAGGAGAATATGCCACAGGTTTAATCTTTTTGCCTCCTGAAGAGAAAGAGCGTAAGTTCTGCAAAGAAATATTTGCTCAGGTAATTAAAGCCAACCAGCAAATTCTTTTAGGCTGGAGAAAAGTCCCTGTAGATGATTCAGATATAGGTAAGACAGCGAGGGAAGCCCAGCCAATAATTGAGCAGGTTTTTATTGCTAAGGCAAAAAAAATTAGCGCAGAGCTTGATTTCGAAAGAAAACTTTACATTATCCGTAAAGAAATCGAAAATCTTATCCGCGCTTCAAATTTAAAGCAAAAATCATTTTTTTATATTACTAACCTCTCCAGCCGTACATTTTCCTATAAGGGATTGTTAATGCCTGGCCAGGTGGAAAATTTTTTTCCGGATTTGAAAGAGACGCAATTAGAAAGTGCTTTGTGCCTGGTGCATTCCCGCTATAGTACGAATACATTCCCAACCTGGGATCTATCACAGCCATTTAGATTCCTGGCACATAACGGAGAAATTAATACTTTAAGGGGCAATATTAATTGGATGCGCGCCAGGGAAGGGCTTCTTAAGAGTACGGATTTTGGCAAGGACCTAAAAAAGATTCTTCCGGTTATCGTTGCCGGAGGGAGTGATTCTGCAGCTATTGATAATATCTTTGAACTATTGGTATTATCCGGAAGAAGTTTAGCGCAGGCGATGATGATGCTTATACCTTGTGCCTGGGAAGAAAACTCTTTTCTGGCAGAAGAGTTAAAAGATTTCTATAAATATCACGCCTGTTTTATGGAACCTTGGGATGGCCCGGCAGCAATTGTTTTTACTGACGGTGTCAGAGTCGGTGCTTGCCTTGACCGTAATGGCCTGCGTCCGGCGCGCTATATCGTGACCAAAAATGACCTTGTGGTAATGGCCTCAGAAGTCGGAGTTTTAGATATTCATCCATCAGATATTTTAGTATCCGGCAGGCTTGAGCCAGGAAAAATATTTTTCATTGATACCCAATTACAGAAGATTATTGAAGATGACGAAATAAAAGCAGAAATTTCCCGTAAAAAACCTTATTCGCGCTGGGTTAAAGAGAGTATGTTGTCACTGGATAATCTTCCTGCTGTAAAAGTAGAGAAAAAAGAGGCGGATATCTTTAAAGCATTGAAAGCTTTTGGCTACACCAGGGAAGAACTGAAGATGATTATCCAGCCAATGGTAGAAAATGCCCAGGAGCCGGTTGGTTCCATGGGTAATGATACGCCGCATGCTTTACTTTCGGAAAAACCGCAACTTCTTTTTACCTATTTTAAACAACTTTTTGCCCAGGTGACTAATCCGGCAGTTGATTTTATTCGCGAAGGGCTGGTAATGAGTTTGTATACATATTTAGGGCCGGAGAAAAATATTCTTGAGGAAACAGCTGCGCATGCGCACAAGATTTTGGTAAAACAGCCGATTCTTACTAATGCCGAGTTAGAAAAGATCCGCAGGATTAAAAAAAATAGTTTTAAGACAAAAACCATCTCCTTGCTGTTTTCTTTGTCCGAAAAGGAAAACTTTGAAAAAACCTTAAAGAAAATTTGCCGTGATTCGGCAAAGGCAATTAAAGACGGATTTACCTTTATTGTCTTAAGCGACCGCGGGGTGGATAAGAATCATGCCGCGATCCCCGCGCTCTTGGCTTGTGCTGCGGTACACCATCATTTAGTGAAAAAAGCCCTGCGTACGCAGATCGGGATAATTTTAGAGAGCGCCGAGCCAAGAGAAGTGCATCATTTTGCGCTTTTGTTTGGGTTTGGCGTTGATTGCATTAATCCCTACCTGGCTTATGAAGCAGTGAGAACTTTGGTAAATGAAAAAACAGTAAACCTGGATTTAGAAAAAGCACTGCATAATTACATTAAAGCAATTGATAAAGGTATCTTAAAGATCATTTCCAAAATGGGGATTTCCACGTTGCAAAGTTACCGGGGAGCGCAGATCTTTGAAGCTGTAGGAATAAAAAATGAAGTGATTGATGCGTATTTTCCGGGTACAGTTTCTCGGATTGGCGGGTTAGATTTATGGACCATTGAAAAAGAAGTCCTTCTCAGGCACCAAGAAGCCTTTGGGAATAAATTTTTTGATCTTTCATACTTGGCTAGTGGGGGTTTTTATCAGTGGCGTAGAGACGGCGAATTTCATCTCTGGAACCCACAGAGTATTGCTGTTTTACAGGATGCCACGAGAGATAATGACGCAAAAAAATACCAGGAATTTTCCCGCCTGATTAATGACCAGTCAAAGCATCCGACAACTTTAAGGAGCCTTTTAAAATTTAAAACCGCTCTACCTATTTCGATTGATGAAGTTGAACCGGTGGAAAAAATCTTTCAGCGTTTTGCTACCGGTGCGATGAGCTTTGGTTCAATTAGCCGCTCTACACACGAAACTATTGCTATTGCCATGAATCGGCTAGGCGGAAAATCCAATACCGGAGAAGGAGGAGAAGATCCTGGCCGTTTTGTGCCTTTAGCGAATGGCGATTCCAGGAGAAGCGCTATAAAGCAAGTTGCCTCAGGAAGGTTTGGCGTTACGACAAATTACCTGATTAATGCTGACGAGCTGCAAATTAAAATTGCCCAGGGAGCAAAGCCAGGAGAAGGCGGGCAGTTACCAGGGCATAAAGTAAGCGCTGTGATCGCCGCCACCCGTTATACTACTCCGGGAGTAACTTTAATTTCTCCACCGCCGCACCACGATATTTATTCAATTGAAGATCTAGCGCAATTAATTTTTGACCTGAAAAATGTGAATCCTTGCGCGCGCATCAGCGTGAAATTAGTTTCAGAAATCGGCGTGGGTACAATCGCAGCGGGTGTCGCCAAGGGGCACGCGGAGATGATCTTAATTTCAGGAGGAGACGGAGGCACAGGAGCTTCTCCTTTGAGCTCGATTAAACATGCTGGCTTACCCTGGGAATTAGGATTATCTGAGACGCATCAAACCCTGGTTTTAAATGATTTAAGGAGCAGGGTGCGGCTGCAGACCGATGGCCAGATGCGTACCGGAAGGGATGTGGCGATCGCCGCACTTTTGGGTGCGGAAGAATTTGGTTTTTGCACCGCAGTTTTAGTGGTTTTAGGCTGTGTGATGCTACGCCACTGCCATTTAAACAATTGTTCTGTAGGCGTAGCAACTCAGGACGAAATCTTAGAGAAGAGGTTTAGCGGCCGGCCAGAATATTTGCTCAATTATTTCCATTTTGTCGCAGAAGAACTACGTCAAATTTTGGCGAATTTGGGCTTAAGATCGATAGATGAAGCGATCGGCAGGAGCGATCTTTTGGAATTAAATCAAGAGATACTACCCTGGAAAGCGAAGGGAATTGATTTTTCCAGGATCCTTTATAAACCTGCGGTTGCTCAAAGCGTAAGTACCCGCTGCACAACCAAACAAGATCACGGAATTGGAAATATCCTAGATCTTAAGCTAATCGCATTGGCAAAACCGGCGTTAGACAAAAAACAGCCTGTCAAGGCCGGATTAGAAATAGACAATACCCATCGTACAACAGGAGCAATGCTTAGTGGCGAAGTTTGTAAAGCCTTTGGCGAATCAGGACTTGCCGAGGATACAATACACTATAAATTTAAAGGGGTTGCCGGCCAGAGTTTCGGGGCATTTCTCGCTAAAGGAATTACTTTTGAGCTTGAGGGGATGAGCAATGATTATGTTGGTAAAGGAATTTCCGGAGGCAAGATTATTATTTATCCATCCCAAAAAGCTAACTACAATGCAGAGGATAATAGTATTATCGGGAATACGGCTTTCTATGGCGCAATTAACGGAGAAGCCTATATTAAAGGAGTTGCCGGAGAAAGATTCTGTATCAGAAATTCTGGGCTAAGTGCGGTAGTGGAGGGCGTAGGAGACCATGGCTGTGAATATATGACCGGCGGGAGAGTAGTGGTTTTGGGTAAAACCGGAAGAAATTTTGCCGCAGGCATGTCAGGAGGCATTGCCTATATTTATGATAATGATAAAGGATTCGCAAAAAAGTGTAATCTTGACATGGTAGTTTTAGAGAAAATTACTCAAGAGGATAAAGAGGCGATTAAAAATTTATTGGTAAATCATAGCAGATATACACAAAGCAGGGTTGCTAGAAAAATACTCGATGATTTTCAAAATGAAGGAAAAAGATTCATCAAAGTTATGCCGTTAGAGTATAAGCGGATTTTAGAAAGCAAAACGATAGAGAAAAAGTTCGATTTAGCAGAGGTTTCAGATGGGTGAGATTAAGGGTTTTTTAAAAGTTAAGCGCCAGACAGTAAAATATCGGCCAGTCTGTGAGCGCAAGAAAGACTATTGTGAGGTTTTTCTATTGCCTGGCCAAGAGCATTCTCATAATCAGGCTTCGCGTTGCATGGATTGCGGTACACCTTTTTGCCATTGGGGCTGCCCAATTGGAAATTATATTCCGGAATGGAATGATTTAGTTTTTCGTGGCCAATGGCATAAGGCTATAGAGCTGCTTGAAGCGGCGAATAATCTTCCAGAGGTAACCGGAAGGATCTGCCCGGCAATTTGTGAATATGCCTGTGTCTTAGGGATTAATGATGATCCGGTAACCATCCGGGAAAATGAATTAGCGATTATTGAGCATGGTTTTAAGGCAGGATGGATAAAAGCGCAACCTCCCAAAAAGCGCACTGGCAAGAAAATTGCGGTTATAGGTTCAGGCCCAGCTGGTTTAAGTTGTGCTGCGCAATTAAACAAAGCAGGCCACAAGGTAACAGTTTTTGAGCGCGATGAAAAACCAGGGGGGATTCTGCGTTATGGAATCCCGGATTTTAAATTAGAGAAAGGAATTTTGGACCGGAGAATTAAAATTTGGCAGAAGGAAGGCATTGAATTTAAGACGAATTGCTTTGTCGGTAAAGATTACCCGATAGCCAAACTTCTTGAAGGTTTTGATGCAGTATCTTTGGCAGGAGGCTCGCGGGCCCCGCGGGATTTGAAAATCGAAGGCAGAGATCTTAAAGGAATTTATTTTGCCATGGATTATTTAGTGCAGTCTAATAAGCGGGTAAGCGGCAAAACAATTCCTAAAGAAGAATTAATCGACGCAAAAAATAAAAAAGTAGTGGTGATCGGAGGAGGAGATACCGGGGCTGATTGCGTGGGTGTGGCTAACCGGCAGGGCGCTTCTTGTGTTGTGCAGATAGAATTATTGCCCCAGCCGCCAACCTGCCGTACCAAAGAATCGCCTTGGCCGAATTACCCAATGCTTTTAAAAACTTCAACTAGCCATGAAGAGGGTGCCCAACGGCAATGGGCGGTTTTAACCAAGAAATTCTTAGGTACAAATGGCAAGGTGAATAAACTTTCCTGTATCCAGGTTGAATTTAAGAAAGACGAAAAAGGCTGCTTTGTGATGCAGGAAATCAAAGGAAGCGAATTTGAAATTGAAGCGGATCTGGTAATATTAGCTTTGGGATTTCTTCACCCGGAGCATAAT
>Ga0209824_10001097_pt1 | contig 15791 bp, 13 predicted proteins | sample VDWuncwatermetaG_FD_184124 | JGI IMG/M metagenome (GOLD analysis project Ga0209824, IMG submission 184124) | Wastewater microbial communities from Netherlands to study Microbial Dark Matter (Phase II) - VDW unchlorinated drinking water (SPAdes)... ... | reverse complement strand
GAGTGGAGACGGTCGAGCAACTCAATTTTTTACGGCTACACAAATGCGATGAGGTGCAAGGATTTTATTTAAGCCAGCCTTTACCTGCAGAGGCGTTGATAGACTTTGTGCGCACACAAGAAAAGATGATGGAAACCAAGCGGGCGGTGCTTGTGTAGAGTGAGTGGCGAAATCTTTTTAATCCAGATAAATCTTTAAACTAAAAGACTGTTATTCCACCCGCAAGGGGTAGGCCGGGATTGTACCAAAGGCAGGCAATCCACTACGCAGCAAGCTGCGTGTGGAATTGACACTAAAGCCGCTAAAGCGGCAACAACCTCGCTCCTGCGCAGCGTGTGTTGTTGGGGCTCAATTTAATCGACATTTTTTGTGGGAATAGGATGCCAATACCGCGCATTTGTTTTTCGATAACGCGCTAAATTAAATTCCTGCGCATTCATCTCCACTTCTATTGCGCCCTCCACATCTGAGCGCAAAATTTCACTTCCCCCCATTTTATAACGCTCGACGACTTCTGCTTTTGGGTGGCCAAAGCGGTTGCGGTAGCCTGCCGTAATCACAGCATATTGCGGGTGAACCGCAGCCACAAAGGCTTCTGTAGAGGATGTTTTGCTGCCGTGGTGTGGCACGACCAGCAAGGTACTAGATAATTTTTGTGCCGATTGCGCTAATAATTTTTGCTCGGCTGCGCGTTCAATATCCGCACTTAACAATATGCTGTGCTGACCCGTACTGATTTTTAATACGCAACTTAAGTTGTTATCGCTTATTTTTATCGCGCTGTAGTCGGCAGGTTGCGGATGTAATATTTCAAATGTCACCCCATCCCAATTCCAATGTTGTCCGGCTATACAAGGCTGATGGCGGTTGGCTAAAGGTAGTAATTCATGATCTGCCGCAAGCGAGGATGAAAGCCACGCAGTCGGCAATGTTTGCAAAATGGAGCGCGCACCACCGGTGTGGTCGCTGTCATTATGGGTCAGCATCAGCCCATCCAATTGCGTAATGCCCATGCCTTGCAGGGCAGGGATGAGAATGCGATTCCCGCTGTTGGCATCGCTGTTAAAATCCGGCCCGGTGTCATACAGCAGCGCGTGGTTGCGCGTTTGTGCGGCAACCGCTAAGCCTTGTCCCACATCAAAAATAATCAAGCGCAATGTTCCCTCCGGCAATGCGGTGGGCGCGATTAAGAACATCGGCAACAGCGCGATGAACCCCCACCAACGTGCAGGAAAGCCGCGTGGCAGCAGCAGCCACAGGACACCCAACATACCAACCAAAATCGTCCAAGCGGGCGGCGCGTGTTGTACCCACACGCCCGCAGGTAGGTTGCTTAAGCCGATCACACATAGTGACATCATTTCGTGCGCCCACCACAGCGGCCATTCAAATGGCAGTAATGCGCCCAATAACGTGAGGGGAACCACCACTAGACTCACCAGCGGAATAGCGAAAGCGTTGGCGATGGGCGAGGCGATGGACACTTGTTGAAACATGGCCAACAGCGGCGGGATGAGGCCGATGCTCATGGCCCATTGGATGCGCGCATAAGTTAATAAGCCGCGTATTCCAGTTTGCAGTTGAGCCGATAACTTTGTACCCGCAGGGGGTACGCCGTGGTTGTAAGGGGCTAAAGCCCCAACAACACGCGCAGTCACCTTCGTTAGGCGCGCCTTGCCGTACTCAAATGTACTGTCTGCGTCGCGCCTTTCCTCGGTTTCGCGTTCTTGACTCAACTGCTTTCTGGAATCAAAGCAGCTGCAGTTTTTATTGAGAAATGGAATGCGTACCCACAGGCGTGATATAAATGATAGGGCATGTTGATTTTTTGTGTAACCCACGCGATGCGCGGTCACATAAAAGATTAGCGCGACCGCGCCAAACGATAACCAAAACCCCGCCGCCAGCACCGCCCAGGGGTCGAGCAAGAGTACCGTCAACAATGCCGCGCTCAATAATTGCGAGGGTGAGCTACTGCGCGAGAGCCACAATAATGCGGTGATGGCAGCCAGCATATACACCGTACGCTGCGCGGGTACGCCAAATCCGGCCAGTAACGCATAGCCCACCGCCACCAGCAAACCTATCGTAGCGGCCGCTTTGCGCGCAGGCAGGGCAAGGGTCAGGCGCGTGCTGCGTCGCCACAGTGCATAACTCAACGCAAAGGCCAGTCCAGCCAGCATGGTGATATGCAGCCCTGAAATGCTCATCAGATGATTCACGCCGGTGTCGGTAAAAAGCTGCCATTGCGCGGGTGGAATGCTGGCTTGATCGCCAATCGCAAGGGCAATCAACACGCCCGCATAGGGTGCATCCCCCAACGTTTGAATAAAGGTTGCACGTATTTTTTCGCGGGTGTACTGAATGAAATAGCGCGGACTTTTCACCAACGCATCCAGCCGAATATTTTTTCCTTTACGATGAACATAGCCCTGAGCGCGTAAATTGCGTTCTAACATCCACGATTCAAAATCAAAATTGTGCGGGTTGCTGGTGCCATGCGGCTGCTTCAAGCGCACGGTAAGTTGCCAGAGTTCGCCTGCGTGCAACATTAAATTTCTGGGTGCTGAATTATTTTCAGGTGGGGTATCTTCGGCTGCATTGCGTTTAGGAAATTCATCATAAGTAGAGAGCAAAATGTGCGGCGGCACGCTGGCTTGTGGCGTGAGCACTTGCTCTACATCGAAGGTCAGGCGCAACCCGCGCTCGTGCTGGCGGGGTAAGTCGGCAACCACGCCGATGATTTCAATGTCTTTGCCCTCCCAGTCGGTTGGCAAGCTTTCTTCGAGACGTTGTTGCGCGAAAAATGCCGCGTAAAAAAATCCGAGGGTCACAGTAAATATAACGAGCAGTACAATGCGGGTAAGCCGTTGTCCAAATTTTTGTTGCTCAAATATGGGGGGCGGGCGACGCAAAATAAAAATCAAAAAAGCGAACGCAAACGCCACCCCCAATAAAATTGCCCATTGCGAATGCGGCAACACGGCCTGTTGTTGCAACAACCACACACCTGTAGCGAAAGAGATAATGTAGAGCGGCATCGTTATTAGACTGTGGCGTGTCACGCACTGAATTGAATTAAAATGCCGCTATGCGAAAATTCCTGCGACGTTATTTACCCAGCCACCAATCAATCAAACAAAACCAGTGGGTGGGATATTTTGGTGCTTATTTAAAGCATCCTAATTTATGGCATTTGAATCGGCACTCGGTGGCTGGTGGGGTTGCTGTGGGGTTATTTGCAGGGCTGATTCCAGGCCCCGTGCAAATATTCGGTTCGGTATTGCTGTCTGTTTTATTTCGCGTTAATTTGCCCGTAGCGGCTTTTTCGACGCTGTACACCAACCCGCTCACCATCGTGCCATTGTACGCACTCGCGTATAAGCTCGGTACGCTAGTCACCGGACACAATATTGGGGTTGTTCCGACCGATATGGCATTGCCCGAAGTGACTTGGAGCACGTGGCACACAATCATATTCGATTGGATTATTTCTATGGGAAAACCGCTGGCGCTGGGGCTGCCATTGTTGGCGAGTAGCCTTGCGCTGATAGGCTATATTGGCGTGCGGGTTGGCTGGCGAGTGTGGACGATTTTGGCTTGGCGCAGACGCGCAGCGCGGCGCAGTAAAGCCAACTGAATTCAGTTTTCCAAGAACATGCTGATTTTTAATCAGGCGTTCTAGCAAGGGAGCAAGTTTAGAACCCGCCCCTACCTCATTAGCTTGTTGAGCTTAATTAGCCGGCTGGCCAGGCGAATGCGTTTCTATTTGTACCAACGGTTCGTTATTGCTTTCTGCAGTATAAATCTCGCGCGGACGTGCACGGCGACGCGAGGCAGGCGGGGCACTGGCTTCTGGTGCAGGAAAGGTCATTCGCTTTTCAGGGTTGGTTTCAATCTGCACTAAGTTACTTGCAGTCGAATTGCTGACATGAGCGATCGTTTCCCCAGATGGTAGCGTGCTATCTGATGAAGACGGACTGTTAGCGTGTGATACTTCACTCGGCGGTGCAGTTTCAGCATGCTGCGTAGGCTCAGTGTGTTGGCTAGACTGGGCCGCTTCATCATCTTGCTCCTCGGCGCGTCGACCTTCTGAATGCCGCGCATCTACTTGGCCGGGCAAGAGTGCTGCCGCATTTTGTTCGGCTATTCTCATCCGTCGCCCGCGCTCGCGCTGACCACTGCGCCGCCCACGCTTACGTCCACCGTGCACGGGGCTTTCGCCGAGTGATGCGGCGGCGACAGCCTGCAAGACGCTTGCCATCACAGATTGCCCCGGCGGTAATTGATCGAGATTAGTAATATCCAGCGTTAAATTTTCTGGCGTTAAATTTTCCAGCGTTAAATTTTCCAGGACTAAAGGCGCGGGTGCTGAATCGTTTTGATCTAAAGCAGACTGGGAAGCAGATGAGTTTGCATGTTGCGAGACTATTTTTTCTTGCTTACCTTGTGCAGGACGTTCGCCACGCGGTGGGCGATCAGGGCGAGGTGGACGTTCAGTGCGCGGTGGGCGATCAGTTTGCTGCTCTGCAGCTCTTAATTCCGGGGACTTAGCGGTGTTTGGCGTGGGTCTTTCCTGCTGCGGTTTGTCTGTGCGCGGCGCACCCTCTTCGCGCGGACGGCGCGGTTTGTTGCGCTGTCTATTGCCGTCTGCACGATTCCCATCCGGGCGATTTCCCTCCGAGCGATTACTCCCATTGCCTTGCCCTTCTGTACGCGGCGGGCGTTGATGCTCGCGTGCAGAGGTCGTCGCTTTAGCCTGCGGCGCAGGTGTGGTATCACTGCCACCCGTTAACCAGCCAAATAATTTATTAAAAATAGAGGGCGCGGGCTCATCTTGCTTCACCATGCGGGTCGGCGCAGGTTGTGCGGGGGTAATGCCCTGCACCACGGCTTGCGCGCGCGGTGGCTGCGCTTTAGCATCTTGCGCAGCATTGCCACTCTTGCTTTCTTCTAGCGGCGCGACCAATTTATAGCTGGCTAATTGCGTGTCCGCCGTCAAATCATCTGCACGCAAACGTGTCACTTGGTAGTGCGGCGTTTCCAAATTTAAATTGGGAATGAGCATGATGCTGACCTTCAGCCGTGATTCAATTTGATGAATCTCGGTGCGCTTTTCATTCAGTAGAAACGTAGCAACATCAATCGGCAATTGCACATGGATGGCCGCGCTGTGCTCTTTCATCGCCTCCTCTTGAACGATGCGCAGGATATGCAAAGCCGAAGATTCAATGCCGCGAATATGGCCGATACCGTTACAGCGCGGACAAGTGCTGTGGTTAGATTCTTCTAAGCTAGGCTGCAAGCGTTGGCGTGACAGCTCGAGCAATCCAAAACGCGAAATTTTACTAGTTTGAATGCGCGCACGATCATGATGCATCGCGTCGCGTAGCCGATTCTCAACTTCGCGTTGATTGCGTGCGACTTCCATGTCGATAAAGTCGATCACAATCAGCCCGCCCAAATCACGTAGTCGCATTTGGCGTGCAATTTCTTCAGCCGCTTCAAGATTGGTATTCAGCGCGGTGGTTTCAATATCTCCGCCGCGTGTGGAACGCGCCGAGTTCACGTCAACGGCGGTGAGTGCCTCAGTGTGGTCGATGACGATTGCGCCGCCCGATGGCAAGTTGATCTGGCGGGTATGCGCGGATTCAATTTGATGTTCAATCTGAAAACGCGAAAACAGCGGTACGTCATCTTTATAGCGCTTGATGACATGCACATTGTTCGGCATGACGGTGCTCATGAAAGCGCGCGCCTGCTGGTAAATATCGTCGGTATCGACCAAAATTTCGCCAATTTCTGGGTGGAAATAATCGCGGATCGCGCGTACGACCAAGCTGCTTTCTAAGTAAATAAGTGAGGGGGCTTTTTCGGTTTTAGCGGCGCTGTGAATGGCATCCCACAGTTGCTTGAGATAATTTAAATCCCATTGCAGTTCGGCTAAATCGCGGCCTATGCCCGCTGTACGGGCGATGATGCTGGCTCCTTGCGGCACGTCGAGTTGCGCCAACACGTCGCGCAGCTCATTGCGCTCAGCCCCTTCGATACGGCGCGACACACCGCCGCCGCTGGGGTTGTTCGGCATCAACACAACGTAACGGCCAGCCAAGCTGATGTAAGTCGTTAACGCCGCGCCTTTGTTTCCGCGCTCGTCTTTATCCACTTGTACCAGCAGCTCTTGGCCTTCACGCAGCACTTCCTTAATGCTGGGACGACCGCTGCCGGAATAATTTAGATAGTTATCGGGGGAAACTTCTTTGAAGGGCAGAAACCCGTGCCGAGTGCCGCCATATTCGACAAAAGCCGCTTCCAAGCTGGGCTCAATGCGGGTGATGACGGCTTTATAGATGTTGCTTTTACGTTGCTCTTTTCCAGCTGATTCAATGTCGAGGTCGATGAGTTTTTGACCGTCCACAATGGCGACGCGGAGTTCTTCCGGCTGGGTCGCATTGAATAACATGCGTTTCATTATATATTTTCTCCCGCGCTCAGACACGGGCAGAACAAGGCTACGCGCAGCGTGTGCGTGCGATAAAATGAATAAGGGTCGGGTAAATATTGTTACGGCATCGACGGTTGTTCAAAATAGGGTTCTCGTAGTTTCTTGTTGTTTAATTTAACAGGCATCCGTTCTTTTTGGGGCAACCCGGTAAAGTTCACGGATGCCTAAAATCAATGATGCCTAAAATTCTGTCTATCTGGAGCGCGATAATCATTTACTATCACTGCTTGTCCCGGTGAGTGACATTAACCGGACTGCGGCTGGGGCGGGGCGGCGGCATACTTCTGCCAGCACACGCACCCAACTCTCGATTGCAGGGGAAAAATAACACCCCGCTTTCTCATAAACCAACACGCATTGTGGCGAAGTATATGCAAAATGAATGATTTACGCAAAGAGTCTGTTACTTGGGCAGAAATTGACGAAGGCAGCTGCGATCAGCGCATCGACAATTATCTGTGCAAGCTGCTGAAGGGCGTGCCCAAGAGCCACATTTACCGCATCTTGCGCAGCGGCGAAGTGCGCGTAAACAAAAAGCGGGTGGATCAAACCTATCGCTTGCAACTGGGCGATCAAGTGCGTATCCCGCCTGTACGCGTGGCCGAGCCAGAGCAAAAAAAATATGTGGTAGCGGCGGAGTTTCCTATCCTGTATGAGGATGATGCCCTGCTAGTAGTAGACAAGCCAGCGGGCGTAGCCGTGCATGGCGGGAGTGGCGTCAGCTTTGGTGTGATCGAACAATTGCGCAGCGCACGGCCCGATGCTAAATTTTTAGAACTGGTGCATCGCCTAGATCGCGAAACATCCGGCGTGTTACTACTAGCTAAAAAGCGTTCTGCTTTAACTGGATTACACGAACAAATGCGCGAAGGAAAAGCAGACAAGCGCTATCTAACTTTAGTATTAGGGCAATGGCGAAATGCCATCCAACACGTGAAATTGCCGCTGCATAAAATGGTGAATGAGGCGGGCGAAAAGCGTGTGACGGTGCGCGAGGATGGCCAAGCAGCGCACACCGTGTTCGCGTTGCAAAAATCTTGGGCAGATTTCACGCTGCTCGAAGCGCAACTCAAAACAGGGCGCACGCACCAGATTCGCGTGCATTTAGCACACCTGAAATTTCCCATTGCGGGCGATGATAAATATGGCGACTTTACGCGTAACAAAGAATTGGCTCGGCCTGTTACAAATAGATCGGGGTTAAATGGGCAAGGTCTAAAACGCATGTTTCTCCATGCTCACGCGATCGCATTTACTCACCCGCTTACGCAAGAACCGTTACGCTTGACGTCACCGCTGCCCAAAGAATTGCAAATATTTATTGATCGGCTGGATAGCGCAACCGTTAAATAAAACCAGGATTAGAATTGATCATATGAAAATTACAGCGATATTACATGCAACATTTCTGGTGCAAGACTTGGCCCGTGCGCGCACCTTCTACGAGCTTGCTCTGGGCCTGAACCTAGATGAAAAGCGGCATGATATGGGCTTTCCCGGCGTATGGTATGACGTGGGCGCACAACAAATTCATCTCATGCAATTGCCTAACCCAGAAATAGGATTGCAGCGTCCGGCAAATGGTGGGCGCGATCGGCATGTCGCGGTAGCGATTGATGATTTAGATGCCTTGATGCAAAAACTGGACGCAGCCGCTGTGCAATACAACATCAGCAAATCCGGTCGCCGTGCGTTATTTTGTCGTGATCCCGATGACAATGCGCTAGAGTTTATTGAGTCCTAACCAATGCCGAAATAGCGCAAGGTTGGCGTAACTCTAAAGCCCGAATCATTGTGCCTCCTAAAAAACCTCGTTTTCACCTAAATATCGCCACTGCCCTACGGGCAAGTCACCCAGCTTAATTTTGCCGATACGCACGCGCTTCAGCCCCGTTACCTTAAGGCCGACCAATTCGCACATGCGGCGAATTTGACGTTTTTTTCCCTCACGCAACAGAAAACGTAATTGCTCTTCGTTTTGCCAACTCACCTTGGCCGGTTTGAGTGCCACGCCATCCAGCTTAAGTCCGTGGTTCAACAATCCTAAGCCGTTACCCACCAACTTGCCCTGCACGCGCACCAGATATTCTTTATCCACCGTAGAATCCTCGCCTATCAATTGCTTGGCGATGCGCCCATCTTGGGTTAGCACCAGCAAGCCCTGAGAGTCAATATCTAAACGGCCTGCAGGCGCAATATCTTTGAGTTGTGCGCGGTTAAATTTTAACGGTGACTGATCCTTAGCATAATGTGAAGCGGCGTTAATCAAGGCAATCGCAGGCTTGTAGTTATCTTCTGGCTGTCCCGAAACATAGCCGATGGGCTTGTTGAGCAAAAAAGTAACGCGACTCTCCTGCTTACTTTGTGCGGCGCGATGCAGGGTAATGCGTTGGCTGGGATCGATTTTCGTGCCCAGCTCGGTCACGGGCACGCCATCCACCAACACCCAGCCTTGCTCAATGTAACTATCGGCCTCGCGACGCGAGCAAAGCCCCTGCACGGACATAAGTTTTGAAAGTCGTATTTTTTCCATTTTGATGAACCCAATTTTCTGTAGTTAGGGAAACGCTGATTTAATCGGCGAGCGGGATGAAGTGCAAGGCGTACGGAGCGCAGAAACCGCAGTGTATGCGGTATACACGAGGATTACGAGCACCGCACAACGCAGTGTGCGAATGGGTGGCTGCATAGCAGCCGGGAACCCATCGGCCTACTCCTTGCGGGTGAATTCGCCCGCGCAGACATTAAATCAGTGTTTCCTTAGGAAATGCCCCTGCCTCAAGCAGAGAGCTTGGTGTATGATTCTCGGCGGGAATGATAGCGCGACCAGCGCGCTTTTCCTCATTTTACGTGCGGCGTGCAGTATACGAAATTTCGGCTCAACAATTCAGATCATCTACTTACAATAGGAGCATTAAAATGTACCTCATCAAAATATTCACTGCATTAATATTGCTGGCCAGCTCCCCTATTGCGTTGGCGGCGGGCGCGGCGAAATCTCCAACCGAGCTCAGCTATTACGGCCACGCCGCGTTCTCGATTAAGACACCGTCCGGCAAAATAATCTTTATAGACCCGTGGATTACCAATGGCGCGAATAAGAACGGCGCGGACGATTTGGCGAAAATTGAAAAAGCGGATTTGATTTTAATCACACACGGACATTTTGATCACGTCGGCGACAGCGTCGCGATTGCCAAAAAAACGGGCGCGAAACTGGTTTCAACTTTTGATTTAGGGCAAGGATTAGCGCAGTATGCAGGCTTCCCAAAAGAACAAATGGGCTTCGATACCCTTGGTAATTTTGGAGGTGAAATATCGCTGCTGGAGGGGGAAGCAAAAATCGCCTTTATCCCGGCCGTGCATAGCTCGACTGTGACGGAACCCGAGGGCATGAAAAGCATACATACAGGCGGTGCACCGGGCGGATTTTTGATCTCGATAAAAAACGGTCCCGCCATCTACCACACCGGTGACACCGATGTGTTTAGCGATATGGCATTAATTAAGAAATTTCGCAAAGTGGATGTGATGCTGGCGACCATAGGCGGGCACTTCACCATGGGGCCGGATCGCGCAGCGGAAGCGGTAAAACTCGTGCAACCCAGAATGGTCGTGCCCATGCACTACGGCACTTTTCCAATACTGACAGGCACACCAGAAGCGTTAAGTAAAGGGCTGAAAAAAGTGAAGAGCAAGGCGAAAGTGGTGGTGATGCAGGCCGGCAAAACCCTAAAATTCTAAGGAAACGCGGCACCGAACTGCGCGGGCGAATTGCTACGTTACGCGGTGCTCGAAATCCTCGTGTATACCACATACACTCCGGTTTCTGCGCTCCGTGCGCCTTGCACTTCATCCCGCTCGTTGGCGGTGTCGTGCTTCCTAAAAACGTCAATTTTTAGGCGGGGTAAATACAAAGAAACGCTTTTTATTAGATGCCCCCCACCACACTCCCTAACCCACATTTTGCTTCTCGCATCAATTAAATTTTTGCTCAAGACTGAAAGCACGTGCTTCAAAAATCAACCTTCCCCATGCTCAATTTAGCCACCTTCAGCCTAGCGTTAATTGGGCTGATGTGGGTGCTGCCTTTTTTGTATTACCACCACGCCTACCCGCTCACCACGTTCTATCAAGAGTGGGGCGCGGCCATGCTGGGACTATGCGCTATGCCACTGCTGGCAACGCGGCGTTACTGGCGGCAAGCCGAAATTCCACGTATCACTTTGCTACCCATTGCGCTGATACTATTGGTATTGCTGCAAGCGTTATTGGGCAAACTCGCTTACTTTGAACAGGCCGTGTTATTTACTTTTTATATGTTGTGGGCAGCGTTGCTGGCGCTCCTCGGACATCGCTTGCGCATTGAAATTGGCTTACCTAAATTAGCCACAGCTCTGGCAATATTCCTAATTCTAGGCGCGCAGCTCAGCGCGTTTACGGGCATTTTGCAACACTACAATTGGGACACTTGGTTTAACGCCGTGGTCACGGTAAAAACCTCTTCCGCCATTTATGGCAACATCGCGCAACCCAATCATTTCGCAAACTACATTACGCTGGGATTAATCTCGCTGGGACTGCTTTTAGTCAGCAAACGGCTCCGCTTTTGGCAAGTATTTTTCCTAGCCATGCCCTTACTTTTTGTACTGGTTTTAAGCGGCTCGCGCAGCGTGGGGCTGTACTTGTTGTGGATGATTTTTATGACTTATCTATTTCAACGCCAGCGCGGCGCAGACAAAACTTTGTTGTACTACACGCTGTTTCTCTTACTCGGTTTTGGGCTGATGCACGGGGTTGTACAAATTCCGTGGATGGCAGGCAACACAGGCAGCGTCACAACGGTAGACAGAATGCTGGGCGAAGTGGCCAGCGGCGGGATTCGATTTTATTTATGGCAAGAATCATGGCATATATTCAGCCAATTTCCGCTATTGGGTGCAGGGTTGGGACAATTTGCCTGGCAGCATTTTGTGCTCTTGCCGCAACTGCAAGGCGAACACATCCACGGTCTGTACAATAATGCCCACAACTTAATCATGCACCTTGCGGCGGAAATGGGCGCGGCAGGATTGCTCATTTTGCTCGGCACGCTGGGCACATGGTTGCTGCAAACAGTACGCGCGCAACTGACGGTTTATCACTGGTGGGGCTATGCCGCGCTCTCCGTGCTGGGTATACACAGCCTGCTGGAATACCCGCTGTGGTACGCCCACTTCCTAGGTATCGCGGCGATTATTTTGGGCATGTTGGATGAACGCGTCTATCCAATAAAGCTATATCGACTGGGGCGATTCACCATCACGCTCACCTTGCTGCTGGGGGCGGTTACGCTCGCGCAATTAATTGATGGCTACCATCATTTAGAAAAATTACTCGCGCTGCGCCCGCCCCCAGCAATTAACTCGGCAGAAATTCATTCGGCAGAAATTCATTCGGCAGAAAAGAATTCGACAGCAATCATTTCACCTGAAAAATATTTGACCGAAAAAATTTCAGCAACCCGCCCCACGTCGACAGCGCATGAAAATTACACTCAGCAAGTACGCGCAGCGCTGCGGGCGATACACGGCCAATCACTCTTCCACCCTTACGCAGAATTGTTTATGAGCGGCTGGATGGAGCTGAATGGTGCGGGTCTACAAAATAAGCTTGCCCTCAACACCCGCGTGATGCGTTTTATGCCGATTGCCACTGTCGTTTATCGCCAAGCATGGCTACTGGCCTTGGCTGACCAACCACTGGAAGCGCAGGCGCAAATAGAGCGCGCCATCTGGTCGTATCCAAACGATTTCGACCGAGCGCGTGAAGAGCTAGGTCAGCTGGCGCAGAAAGACCCCGTACATTTCGCTGCTCTGCTAGAATTCACCCTCCAAAAAAGTGAGGAGTATAAAAGTGCAGTTCGTTGAAAAAAATATCTGGTTAATTGTGATCGCAGTGATGAGTGGTTTGATGTTGGTTTGGTCGTTTTTGGGTAATCGCATACGCGGCATTAAAGATGTAAGTTGCGCCGAAGCACTGCAAATGATTAACCGGAAAAACGCGCTGGTACTGGATATACGTGAAGAGAGCGAATACAAAACTGGGCATATTTTGAAGGCAAAAAACATTCCCATCGCAGACATCAAAGAGCGCGTTGGCGAGTTGGAACGCTATCGCAGCCAACCCATTATCGTGATGTGCCGCTCGGGTACACGCTCACCAATGGCTTGCACCACGCTGACTAAGCTCGGATTTACCGAGGTTTATAATTTATCGGGCGGCATGATGGCTTGGAAAAAAAGCACCATGCCAGTCAATGCCATGCCAGGTAAGAAATAATTAGCGCAGAAGTAAACAGAGAAGAAGTAATCAGCCCAACAATCAACAGGGCTTCTCTAAAAATTCAAATTACTAAGCCAGACAAGGCGCGAACAAAAAATTGCGACGACGCATATGTTTTATATGTGAGAAGTAATTTTTTGTAAGCAACACAGTATGGCAACGGTGCGTGGTTGTTGCCGATTCATCGGCTTTACAACCACGGTCTACCCCTTGCGGGTGGAAGTTGGATTTTGAGAAATGCCCAATAGAGAATAGCTATGGTAAAAGTTGTCATGTACACCACCGCTGTTTGCCCTTACTGCATGCGGGCAGAGAGCCTGCTACGCGCTAGAGGGGTGACGGAAATTGAAAAAATTGCAGTTGATGTGCAGCCACAAATGCGTTTGCTCATGATGCAAAAAACCGGACGACGCACCGTGCCGCAAATTTATATTGGTGAACGACATGTCGGTGGCTATGATGATTTAGCAGCGCTGGATAAAGCAGGCGAATTAGCTCAATTATTGCAAGGGCATCTCTAAAAATCCAAATTCCGTCGCTATGCTGTGTTGCTCACAAAAAATTATTCCTAACATATCAAACATATGCGTCGTCATAATTTTTTGTTCGCGCCTTGCCTAGCTTAGCAATTTGAATTTTTAGAGGTGCCCACAAGAATCGGCCGCATAACACAGCACACATTAAGGAAAAGAAATGAGTGAAGAAACCACAACCGCATCACCACAAGCCTTATTTAATATTGAAAAACTGTATGTAAAAGATTTGTCACTGGAGATTCCACACGCACCCGCCATTTTTTTAGAGCGGGATGCGCCGCAGATCGATTTACAGCTACACACCCAAGCCAATCAAATTGAAGAGGGTTTGTATGAAGTGCAAATCACCGCCACCGTCACTGCCAAATTAGCCGCTAAAGACAACAAAGTCATGTTTTTGATTGAAGCCAAACAAGCGGGCATTTTTCAATTGCGCAACCTGCCACAACAAGAAATGGAGCCCGTGCTCGGCGTAGTCTGCCCCAACATTCTTTACCCTTATTTGCGCGAAGTTATATCAGCGGTCTCCACCCGCGCGGGCTTCGCCCCCGTGCTGCTCAACCCGATCAACTTTGACGCGCTATACCAACAACAAAAATTGGCGCAGAGCGCAGAGGTCGTTAAACATTGAGTCTAAAGTCTGCATTAGCCAGTGCGCTGCTGTTTTTTTCTGCCAGCATCTTTTTTTCTGCCAGCATCTTGGGTAATTTTGCCCATGCGGCGGACTATGTCTCGCTGACTGATGGCCCCGCTATTTTTTACGATGCCCCTTCAACCAAAGCCAAAAAAATATTTGTTGGCAGCCGCTATCTTCCTTTAGAGCAAGTAGTCAATTTAGATGTGTGGGTCAAAGTACGCGACAGCTCCGGCAAGCTAGCGTGGGTTGAAAAACGCATGTTAAGCAAGCAACGCATGGTGTTGGTGACAGGGTCGCTGGTCGCTATCCGTAACCAGCCCGACACTGATGCAGCCACCGTTTTTCAAGTGCGCCAGCAAGTTGCTTTAGAATGGCTAGAAGACACGGGCTCAGGTTGGATCAAAGTGCGGCATCTGGATGGTACTACGGGATATGTTAAGGCCAGTGATGTGTGGGGCAGCTAAGGAAACGCGGATTAAATGACTACGCGGGTGAATTGCTGCGTTACGCGGTGCTCAAAATCCGGGGTCGCGAAGCGGCAGATAAAACATACATTCCGGTTTCTGCGCGCCGTGCGCCTTGCACTTCATCCCGCTCGCCGATTTAATCCACGTTTCCCCCCAAGGGTAACCCTCACGTTGAAAAATAATCTTTTAACCGCATGAAAATTTCCATCTTAGGCGCGGGCGCATGGGGCACGGCTCTCGCTATTAACTTAGCCAACCGTCATGAAGTCACGCTATGGGCACGCGATGCCGTGCAAGTTGCCACCATGCATGCCCGCCGCTGCAACCAAAATTATTTGCCCGATTTTCCATTCCCCCCCACGTTGCAACTCACATCAGATTTTCATGCGGCACGTATCAGCGCGGAACTCATTATTATTGCTGTCCCCATTGCCGCGTTGCGCGACACGTTGCAACACATTGCCAAAGTGACAACAGCCGTACCCGTGGTGTGGGTGTGCAAAGGCTTTGAAGCAAATACTGCCAAACTGCCGCATCAAGTCGTAGCAGAAATTCTACCTAAAGCATTTTTAAAAAATTATTTTGGCGCAGTTTTATCCGGCCCCAGCTTCGCACAAGAAGTCGCCAGCGGGCTGCCAACCGCACTTACCCTTGCTTCCAGCGACGGCGCATTCGCCAAAAAAATTGCTGGTCTATTACACCACACCACACTACGAATTTATTCCAGCACCGATGTGATAGGTGTGGAAGTGGGTGGCGCGGTGAAAAATGTCATGGCGATTGCGGCGGGCATCGCTGAAGGTTTGGGCTTAGGGCACAACGCCCGCGCCGCACTCATCACACGTGGGTTAGCAGAAATGACGCGCCTCGGTGTCATGTTGGGCGGACGCGCAGAAACACTGGGGGGTTTATCCGGCGCAGGCGATTTAATTTTGACCTGCACCGGCAACTTATCACGCAACCGCCAAGTGGGTATATTGCTGGCACAAAATCGCGCTTTGCCAGATATTTTGCGTGAGCTCGGCCACGTCGCGGAAGGCGTATACACCGTGCGCGAAGTGCATCAACTGGCTCAACGCTTGCATGTGGACATGCCGATTTGCGCCGCCGTGTATCGCGTGCTGTATGAGCAAATACCAGCCTCGCAGGCATTGACCGAGTTACTCAATCGCGCGGCCAATTCAGAGTTTGAGTAAAGGGCATCTCTAAAAATCCAACTTCCACCCGCAAGGGGTAGGCCGTGGTTGTACCAAAGGCAGGCAATCCACTACGCAGCAAGCTGCGTGTGGAATTGACACTAAAGCCGATGAATCGGCAACAAC
>Ga0209824_10001096_pt1 | contig 15797 bp, 10 predicted proteins | sample VDWuncwatermetaG_FD_184124 | JGI IMG/M metagenome (GOLD analysis project Ga0209824, IMG submission 184124) | Wastewater microbial communities from Netherlands to study Microbial Dark Matter (Phase II) - VDW unchlorinated drinking water (SPAdes)... ... | reverse complement strand
CCTTTATCGATACCTTAAGATTTATTAGGTTTGTAACTAGAGAATTATGGATTACGAGGCCCTAAGAAAGATGATGGTTGAAAAGCAGTTGGCAGCCCGCGGTATAAAAAATAAAAAAATACTCAATGCTTTTAGAAAAGTGGAAAGGCATAAATTTATATCGCAAGATTTTAAAAATAGCGCCTATGCTGATTTTCCCGTACCTATCGGTGAAGGCCAGACTATATCTCAACCTTATATTGTTGCCTTAATGACCGAGTCCTTGGATATCTCGCTTAGAGATAAGGTCTTAGAAATAGGTACCGGCTCTGGTTATCAGACAGCGATATTAGCAGAATTATCCCAAGAGGCCTGCAGCATAGAAAGGTTTGAAAATCTTGCCAAAAAGGCAAAAGATGTACTAGATGAATTGGGTTATAAAAATATAAAAATAAGGGTGGGTGATGGAACTATAGGTTGGCCAGAATTAGCGCCGTTTGATAAGATTATTATTACAGCAGCTACCCCTGTAATTCCTCAACCCTTAACTGAACAATTAAAAGAGAACGGCAAACTTATCTTGCCTCTTGGCGAAAGTTTTCGCCAAATGTTAACCTTGGTTGAGAAGAAAAAGGATAGACTTGAGTCTAAAGAAATCTGCAGCTGCATATTTGTGCCCTTGGTAGGAAAATATGCTTGTAAAGAGTAGTAGAATTGGCCTGTAGGCATTGCAATATGCTATCGGATAAAATATTTCAAGCTGCCTTTATAATATCGCTAATCACTCACGGTATTGTCCTGTTTCAGAATCAGAAGTTAAATTTGGGCGCCTCGGCTACAATTAAAAAAGAGCAACTTATTAAAGTAAATTATCTTGCCAACACTCAAGAAAACAAAAAATATATGAAGACAAGGGCATTAAGCAAAAAGCCGTTTTTAAAATTGCTCCCGCAAATTGCTGTGGTAAAAACAACGTCTCCGCCATTTATAGATAAAGAAGGCATTTTTAGAAACAGCAAAGAAATTATTTCCCAAAAATATATTTTTACTAAACCGGCCATTATAAAACAAAATGTTATGGCAACTAAAAAGAAAATAACCTTACCGCCTATAGATATGGATAAGATCAATGACCCATCATATTTAAGTTATTACCAAATTGTGCGTGAAAAAATTAGACGTGCAGCTTACCAGAATTATAGTCATACTGAAGTAGGAGAGGTATATCTTTCCTTTGCTATCCTTTCAGGCGGCTCTTTAAAAAAAATACAATTGGTAGAAGAAAGGTCTTCGCCTAGTCCATATTTGAGAGAAATTTCATTAAAAAGCATAAAAGAAGCCTCGCCTTTTCCTAATTTTCCTAAAGAATTAGACTACCCCCAACTTTCTTTTAATGTAGTTATATCATTTGAAGTAGAGTAACAGTATCTCAGCTTAAAAGTAATACTTTTTTCAGCAAACTGCACTTGACTTATGATGATATTTTGGTTATAATTTTTTCAAGAAACATCATCTGCCAACTTTGTTGGCAGATTCAGAACTTTCCTTATGAAGTTTCAGCCTGCCCTGGCTTAGTATTCTGGCAGGCCAGGGTGGTTAGGCCCTTGCTTAGACCCCTCCTTAAAATGTATCGGAGGGTCTACCCTTTCTGGGTTAAAGGATAGCAAGGCCTATCCCCTTGTGGGATTAGGAAAGTACTTTACCTGTGCTCCGCAGGAGCATACTTTCCTATACCATAAATAATAGCCCAAGGAGAATATGGGGTCTTTAAAACAAAGGATTTTAGAACTCTTAATTCAAAATAATTACTTAACCCATCAGCAATTAGATGAAATTACGGATGTGCAAATAAGTTCGGGAGAAAAATTTAGCTCTTTATTGCTTAAAAAGAATTTTATACAGAAAGAGCCCCTTAATGAGTTTATAAATAACAATATCAGTCTGCCACACATCACTTCTTCCCAGCTTAAAATTATCCCTGCTGTTTTAAATATTATCTCAATAGACACCGCTAAAGAATATAATTTATTGCCGCTTTCAAAAGATGAGCAATTTCTTACCTTGGTTATTACTGATCCCGTAACCATTCTTGATATAGAAGAAATAAAAGAACTCCAGGGATATACGATAAATCCTGTAATTGGCCCAGAATCTGAAATAGCAGAGCTAATTGAACAATCTTATTCCAAAGCATATAAACCTGATTTTAAGTCGCAGAGCTTGGATGATATTTTAGGCGGTGTTAATGAAATATCTGCGCTCCCAAAAGAAGATCTTAAGCTGTCTGAAATTGCCCAAATAGCCCAAGAAGTACCTATTATAAAAGCCACTAATTTTATCTTAGAGAAGGCGATTGAATTAAAAGCCAGCGACATACTTATCGAACCCTTAGAAAAGGCTATGCGTGTTCGTCTGCGTATTGACGGAATCTTCCATCAAACTGAAACTCTTCCTATATCATTTCATCCATTTATTGTATCTCGCATCAAGGTCATTTCTAATCTCGACATTTCAGAACACAGGCTTCCCCAAGACGGACAATTTAAAATAAAATTGAAAAGCAAAGAAGTGGAATTCCGCGTCTCCGTTATTACTTCTACCTTAGGAGAGAAGGTAGCCATAAGGGTTCTTGATAAGTCTCTGGCCCTGCTGGATATTGATAAATTAGGATTGAGGGAAGAGGCATTAAATGATTTGAAAAAAGCAGCGCTTATGCCTCATGGCATGATTCTAGCATGCGGCCCTACAGGTTCAGGCAAGACGACCACTCTTTATTCCATTCTCAAATATATCCATAGCCCAGAAAAAAATATTATTACGGTAGAAGACCCGGTTGAGTATCAATTAAAAGGAGTGAATCAGGTAGCGGTTAACCCTAAAACAGGACTAATCTTTAGCCGCTGTTTGCGCGCCATTCTAAGGCAGGATCCAAATATAATTATGATTGGAGAAATAAGAGATTTTGAAACCGTAGATATTGCTATAAAGGCGGCATTAACAGGACATTTGGTTTTAAGTACATTGCACACCACTACAGCCGCAGGCTCAATTGTCCGGCTCCTGGACATGGGCGTGCAGCCTTTCTTGATTAGCGCTTCTGTGATAGCTATTATTTCACAAAGGTTAGCGCGCAGGATCTGTCCAAATTGCAAAGAAAAAATCCCGGATCAACCTTACTTTATCGGCCGTGGATGCAAAGAATGCCTGAATACAGGATATAGCGGAAGAATACTAATTACAGAAATTTTATATATGAGCCCTGAAATTAAAGAAACTATTGTATCGGAGAAGTTGGAGGAAGATAAAATTAAAAAATTGGCCAAGGCCAAAGGAATGAAGAGTCTCAGGGAAGAGGGAGAGGCCTTTGCGCTTTCAGGTATTACAAGCTTAGAAGAGGTGCTCAGGATTACTCCTGCTGATTAGGTGCGCATTAAATATGACTAGGCCGAATATAAATCTGATAAAAATTTTGATTGATTCTCAGAATATAACTGCTGAAGAGTTAGAGATGTCTCTATCGCTTCAAAAAAAGACAGGCAAAGGCCTAAAAGAAGTATTAATTGAGAATAACCTTTTAACAGAAGATGAAATCCTCTCTATAATTTCTGAATATTTATTCATTCCATTTCTTGACCCCTCTAAATTCAAAATTGATATTGGAATAATCAACTTGATTCCTGAAGATATGACGCGAAAGTTTTGTATTTTTCCTTTATACAAAGCAGGGGATATCCTGCTTATAGCTGTGTCTGAACCGTTAGATATACTTACTCTGGATAACCTGCGTCTGTCGATAGGCTGCGAGATTAAACAGGTTTTAGCCAAAGAAAAAATAATCTTAAATTCCATAACTACCTATTATGCCCAGATACAAACCCTGCCGGAAATCTTAGAAGGAGAGGAATCGTTACAAATAGTTAAAACAAAAGTGGCAGAAGATGTTGAATCTCTGGCGTTGATAGAAGAAAGCCAGAAGCAGCCTATTGTGAAAATAGTCAACCTTGTCCTTAATGAAGCTATAGAAAAAAGATCTTCTGATATACATCTTGAACCTGCTGAAGAAGGCCTGAGGGTGCGTTATCGCATAGATGGAATCTTATATGATATGCATTCACTCCCTAAAAAGAGCCTCAGGGGTATATTGGCGCGCATAAAGATTCTCTCTAATTTAGATATAACTAAATTTTATATTCCCCAAGACGGAAGATTCCATATCTATACCCAAAACAAAGAAATAGACTTTCGCGTTTCTTCGCTTCCTACAATCTTTGGCGAGAAATTTGTCCTAAGAATATTAGATAAAGCCAGTACCGTTGTTAAATTAGAGGAATTGGGATTTTCCAAACAGCCTCAAAGCCTGCTTATGGAAGCTATTGCTAAAGAACACGGGATGATTTTGATGACCGGGCCGACAGGCAGCGGTAAATCTACAACTCTTTATTCCATCTTGAATAAATTGAATACCGTAAATAGGCATATCGTTACCGTGGAAGACCCCGTAGAATATCAAATTGAAGGATTAACCCAGATTCAAATAAAACCTGATATAGGCTTTTCTTTTGCCGTTGCGCTACGCGCAATATTAAGGCAAAGCCCGGATACGATTATGATCGGAGAAATCCGCGATACAGAGACTGCGGATATCGCTATCAAGGCATCGCTGATCGGACAATTAATTTTTAGCACCCTGCATACTAATGATGCAATAAGCGCCTTTGCCCGTCTTGTGGATATGGGAATTGAACGATATCTGGTGGCTTCTTCATTGATATTAATATGCGCACAGAGATTATGCCGTAAAATTTGCCCTCATTGTAAAGAGCCGGTAAAAACTTTTCCTAAGGATGTGCTTAAGGATTTAGGCTTAGAATCAGATGAAAAATTACAATTTTATTATGGTAAAGGATGCGAGGAATGTAGTCAAACTGGATACAAAGGACGGACTGCTCTCTTAGAGGCTTTGAAAGTTGATCAATATATAAAGAGTATGGTTATTAAGGAAACGCCTTTGGAACAAATTAAAGAACTGGCAATTAAAGAAGGCCGATTAATTACTTTAAGAAATGACGGTTTAAATAAAGCGCTTGCCGGTGAAACGAGTATCGAAGAAATATACCGTGTAACTGCCAGGGATTAAAGTGTAAACCCCGTTAGAAATACCAAAGCTAAAACAGGATAACTCAAGATTTCTAACGGGGTAAACCCCGTTAGAAATACCAAAGCTAAAACAGGATAACTCAAGATTTCTAACGGGGTAAGCCCTGTTAGAAAGCGCGGGGTAAAAGCTCTACCATTGCTAATGGGATAAACAAAATGCAAAATACAGAACGTTTAATCTATGTCGATGACCTATCGGGCCTTTATAACCGCCGTTATCTCTATTCTTATCTCCCGAAAGAACTACAAGCAGCGCAGGCGCAGAACTATAGCCTTTGGTTATTTATGCTGGACATTGATAATTTTAAGATGGTCAATGATACCTACGGCCATCTATATGGAGACGAGATTATAAAGGAGATATCTAACATAATTACAGAGAATACAAAGTCTGATGATAAAAAAATACGTTATGCAGGAGATGAATTTACAGTAATTCTTTCTAAGCTTGAACTAAGTGACGTCATTAGCGTAGCTGAGAGATTACTAGTAAAGGTAAAGGCGCACGCCTTTAAGGAAAAACGCACGGGAAAAGAAATAAATATAACCATAAGCCTGGGTATTGCAGGGTATCCTCAAGATTCCTCTAGTGCTATAGAGCTCATTAATTTAGCTGATAAGTCTTTATACATATCAAAAGAAAAAGGTAAAAATTGCATTTCTACTGCTTCAGAGATAACCCCTGAGCTTTTCTGGAAAAGAGACATTCTGGATAGATTCCCCTGTGCGCTATTTATAGAACGAGAGGCAGAGTTATCCAAACTAAAAGAGGCGTTGCATAAAACATCGCAGGCTCAAGCGCAGCTAATTTTAATCGCAGGTGAATTGGGTATCGGCAAAAGCCGCCTCCTGGCGGAATTCGAAAATATTGTTATTAACTCTGCTCAGGCGGTCTGTTTAAGCGCGCGCTGTGAGGAAAAGTTTCTCTTGCAGCCTTACTATGCTATAGGAGACATTTTATATAAGTACTTCTGCAGGATAGATGAATTCTCGGAAAGCATTCTTGATGGGCTTACTGAAACAATGCTTGGCGAATTATTTAACTTTATGCCTGTATTAAAAAATATTCCTGGCGTCATTATTCCTGATCCTAAAAAGGAAAAGAATACTCCCGAAGCAGAAAAATCTCTTACTAATGCATTAATCAAATTATTCCAGAATATCTCTAAAATTAAACCCTTATGCTTATTCTTTGACGACTATCATTATGTAGACCAGCAGACTTTAGAAATTATTTTAGAGCTTACCAAAAAAATTAAAGAATTCCCTATTTTGACCCTCATAACATTTTCTACTCAAGAGATGTCTACGCAAGAGATGGTTTCGTCTCCTTTTGCCGCCACAGAAACATTTCAGGAGTCATCCGAAACTTTAACTTTATCCAGGTTAAGCGCTGAGGGGACTAAGAAATTAATCGCAAACATTTTTACTGATATTCCTTTAAGCGGCGATCTTACTGACTTAATCTGTAAAATAACCAAAGGCAATCCGCTTTTTGTGGAAGAATTATTGAAATACTTGATTGAAAAAGAGTATATTGTTTTCAAAAATGGTAAATGGATAGAAAGCCGGGTAAGCGAATCTCAATTACCATCATCTATTGAAGATACGATTACAAAAAGAATAAAAGACCTGAGCCCGGAGATAAAAGAAATGATTGCAAAAGCTGCGGTTATCGGCAATGATTTTCAGGTTGACCTGCTGCAGAAGATCGATAGCGAAGATAGAGGGTATGTTTTAGATTTAATTGAATCGGCGAAGAAAATCGGGCTGATTTATGAAAGAGAAACCACTGGCAGGGATGAATTTAGTTTCGTTACGGGAGAAATCCGCAAGATTATTCTTAACTTAGTAGGCGACAAACAGATGAAACGTTTTTATTCCCGTATAGGCGAAATAAAAGAAAGTCTTTATCCGGATAAGATCTCAAGTATTGCCGGAGAACTATACTATAATTTCAAAAAGGCTGAAGATTGGGCGCGCGCAGAGCAATACGCTAAAATAATGAAAGAAGGGACGACTGCATTTTACGACCAGACAATGAAATATGCAGAATCATTATTGCATGCGGCGGCAGAAGAACGGTTAGCCTTGCCTTTAAGCAAAAAGACTATGATGATAATTCCTGAAATTATCCGGTCTATTTATATGGCAAGCGTAAACTATCTCCTGTATCCTCCCCAAAGCACAATCAGGCTTCAATCATTGGAAATAGTTCAGAAAAATCTTTTACAGATTTTTTCAGAAACAGACGTTCTGATACTCGCTTACATTGAGGGTGATTTGGTGGTGAATAATAAAAGGGTGGGTAAAGAATTTAGGGCCCCTTTTTTAGGCAGATTTATATCTCTGATGAAGAATTCAAATATAGACCGTGTTATATTTGAAAAGGAGGCGGAGAAAGAAGAACTGTCTAAATTTATTGACACAATAAATAACCCTGATAATATTGAAAAGGGCTTGTCTTTGGCTCTTGAAAAATCAGGTATATTCCATATTAAAATAAATGCAATTGATTATGGAATGTTAAGGATGCAATCCAAAGAGAAGGAGAGCTTGCAGGAAATTATGCTGATGGATTATCTCTTGGGAAAATTACCTGCGGATGGTAAAATGACTAATTTAACTCAAGGCTTATCCACCCACGCGCAGGAAATTACACAGGTATTGGATAAACTTGCCGAGCAGGCAAGTAAAGATTCGGGTAAAGATAAGGAATCTGTCAAAACAGAACTTATGGTGAAAAGTATTCAAAAGATAGGAAATCAATTCCTCAAAGAAGGGGGGGATAATTGGTCAAAATGTAAAGAGGATTTGGCTAAGACCGTATTATCTATGGAGCCCGGCCTGCGCGCTAATATTTTCAGTAATCAGCCGCAAGACAATAAAGAGGCGGATGTAATTAAAGAATTGAGCCATGATATGCCCGATGATATAATTATAGATGTTTTAAGCAGGCAATACGCGGAAAAAAATATTAGCCTGGATAAAATTAGAGGTTTGGCGCAAAGATTTTTGTCTCTGCCGGGAAAAAAAGAAAAACTTGCTCCCATTTTAAAAGAAAAGTTCCGTCAACTTGGGGCTGTTGAAGAAGAGTGCGACTGGATATTGGGAGAAGAAACCTGGAATAAACTTTCATGGAAAGACAAAGCAGATAAGATTCTTTTTCTTCCGGCGAAGAGTCTTTGCAAATTGCTGCCGATGATAAATGCGGGTGCGTTAATCCAGGGGTTGTTGTCTGAACAGAGAGATACGTTGGCTGAGGTAATTACGGAAAAGTTGCTTACTCTTCTCACTGAAGAATATCCGCAGAGCAAATCCTTGACTTTTTATTTCAGCGAAATTTTAGGCATCCTTATTCAAAATTCCCCGAAAAAATTATTTCCCAAGTTTATCCAAAACTTAACAGCGGCCTGTCTTGATAAAGACAAAGAAGAACTTTTCTCAGCTATAATAAATCCCTATCTTGATAAAACTATAAATACGCTTTTGGAGGATGGGCGCTTAGGAGCAATTAAAGATACAATACAATTCTATGCAAAAGATACAAATATTATGGAAGGGGCTGTCAAAACTCTCAATCCCATTATCTCTAAATTAATAAAGGAACTCATCAGAAGTATTGATTTCAATCTCGATTGGGTAGATTTAGCCGATATATTGGTTTTATTGGGCGATAAGGTTACCAGCCCCTTGATAGAAGAAGCGCTTTTTGAAAAAGGAGTGCAGAGTGGAAAGTATTTTGAGGCATACTTAAGGAGAGTTACCATTGGCAAAATCCTTAGCCGTCTGCCTAAAGGAAATTTCTTAATTACCCTAAAAGAAAGGTGTTCTGATGCACGGCCTTATATTATTAAGAATTTGATTGAGCTTATCGGAGCAACTGAAGATGATGAAGTAGTGAAAATCTTAGATGCCCCCCTTAAACATACGGACGCAGCGATACGCAGAAAGACAATATTTACACTTGGCAAGCTAAAAGGCAAGGTAAGCGCTGCATTATTAGGCGAGGCTTTAAAGGATAGAGATATTTCTTTGCGTAAATATGCCTTGAGTATTCTCAAAAATAGAAGAGATAATTTTGCTGCGCAGGTACGGGCGCAATACAGCAAAGATAAAGACTTACCTGATGATATTCGGCGCGCCATATAGTGCTTTGTAAAATAAATAACGGTATAATTCACAGATGGGCACAGATAATCCCGACGAATATCTGTGATCATCTTTTAGTATTTCATCTGCGCTAATCTGTGTAATAGACACTACTATCCAAAATAGTCACAGTACTTTGTTAAAAAATGCCTAAATTTAATCGTTTTATCTTCGGTAAGATGCGTTGCTGCAATATAAAAGGTAAGATGTCATTTTCTGTCATCCTGAGCGAAGCGAAGGATCTTATCAGTGTTGAGATTCTTCGGCCTCCGGCCTCAGAATGACGGTACAAACTGAATTTCGTAAAATTAAGGATAATCAACGCATTAAAATATGCTTAACATTTGTAATAGCAATTTGTTACAATAAGAACGCTTTTGTAAAGCAAGCACAAATAAAATAAATTTTAACAAAGTAGTGATAGTCATTCTGACCCTGAGCCGAAGGCGAAGGGGAAGAATCTCTGACTTTAGATTCTTCGTCGCTGTTGCTCCTCAGAATGACAGTAGAATGCTCGTTATCTGTAACTATATCTCCAAAGGCTCAAATCGTCGAGCAAGGTATTATAATTTGGACAGCAATGGTAATAGAGGTAGCTAATGCCGGAAAAAGAATTTAATATTCAAGGGCTGGTCACAAAAACAGAACTCCTGGGACAGATCCTTTTAAAAAAAGGATTAATCACCAGTAAGCAATTAGAGGAGGTGCTGGTTATTCAAAAAAAAGAAGGAAAAGGATTACTAGGAGAGATATTAATCCAAAAGGGATTTATTTCTGAGGAGTTATTGTGTGTGGCGCTAAGCAGCCAATCCGATTATTGTTATATCCCTGTAGAAAGATATAAAATCTCTAAAGATCTAGTAAAACTTGTCCCTAAGGAGATGGCCTCTAAATACTATCTTATCCCTTTGGAAAAAATAGGGGGGGTTTTAACCGTAGCTATGGCTAATCCTTTTGATCAGGAAGCCATAAATATGGCGCAAGCTGCCACCCATCATAAGATAGTCTGCGTAATTGGAGGAAAGAAGCAAATAGAAAAAGTTATAAAACTATACTATCAGACTTAAGCTACAATAAATATGCCTAAATTTGCTTATACTGCTAAAGATGAAGATGCGCATCTGCTCACCGGAACAATAGATGCAAAAGAACGCTCATTTGTAATAAGAGAGCTTAAAAAAAAGAACCTTACTATCATCTCTGTTGCCGCAGAGGAAGAAAAAAAAGCAGAGCTCTGGTCAGGCCGGGAAAAAGTAAAACCAATGGATCTGGTTATTTTTTCACGGCAGCTTGCGACACTTATTGATTCAGGTATTTCTTTAGTCGTAGGTCTGACTATCCTGCAACAACAAGTAGAGAATCCTTACTTAAAGAAGATTTTTTATAATCTCAAAAGCGATATCGAGGCAGGCAATAGCCTCTCCAGCTCTTTTGGCAAATACCCTTCTGCCTTTCCTGATATCTTTATGAATATGATAAAGGCGGGAGAAACCAGCGGAAGCCTAAACGAAATATTAGAGAGAGTGGCGGATTATTTGGAAAGAACAGAAAATGTGAGACGGAAGTTAAAATCTGCCCTTACCTATCCTGTCCTGGTCATGAGCATGGCAATAATCATCGTGGGATTTTTAATGCTTAAGGTTGTGCCGACATTTAAAAATATCTTTATAAGTTTAGGAGGCGCCCTTCCTTTGCCTACCCTTATCTTAATTAAAATCAGCGATTATGGCTTGCGTTTATTGCCGATTATTGTGCTCTTGATCATAACTTTTTATATAATTTTTGTTAAATATATACATACGGAACGCGGAAGGTTAAGATTTGATCAATTTAAGTTAAGATTGCCAATATTTGGGCTTGTCTTTCGCAACGTGGCGATCAGCAAATTTGTGCGCACCCTGGCTACTTTAGTAAAAAGCGGGGTGAGCATACTAGAGGCATTTGAAATATCCGGAAAGGTTTCAGGAAACAAGGTCATTGAACAGGCAACAGACCAGATAAGGCTCAATCTGCAAGCAGGAGAAAACATTTCCGAACCTATGGAGCAAACCGGAAAATTTCCGATATTTGTAGTCAAAATGATTGCCGTAGGAGAGCAAACCGGAGAATTAGAAAAAATGCTCAATAAGGTTTCCGATTATTATGAAGAGCAGATAAACGAGGCTTTATCTAGCCTTACCTCAATGCTTGAACCGTTAATTATCGTTTTCTTGGGAGTGATTATTGGTTTTATTGTGCTGGCAATGTTCCTGCCTATATTTAAGTTAACCCAAACCATTGGCAGATAAAAAAAATGGAAGAATAAAAATTTTATGTTATACTTTATAGGGTGTCACAAAAGCGCCGCCCTATTCGACTTTTGTAAAGGAGATAAAATGAAACAAAACAAAGGTTTTACTCTGATAGAGGTTATGCTTTGTGCGGCAATATTAGTGGGTTTATTTGTGGGTCTTATCAGCATATATATCTATTCTTTTGATCTTCAAGAGACCGCCAGAAACACATCATTAGCTCTGAATGAAGGGCGGGCAAAGTTAGAAGAAATAAAAACCGTTAGTTTGAGTAATTTTAGCGGTATAGTAAGCATTTATGATGGAAAGACTTATAATTTGACGAGCATACCCATTGGCCAAATGAGGACAGAGGCAACTCTTGTGAATGGAAGCAATGGGAATCTTATTGATTTACGCATAGTTGCCTGCTGGAGGCAGAAGGGCGGAAGGATTATAGGAGAGGCAACCATTAATAACGCTACTGGCGCGTTTACGCTCACTGATTTAGACAGCGATGGTAAAATAGATTCGCCGGTAGAATTGCTTACTGCTATAAGCAACAAACAATGAAAAGGAAAAGTTATACTTTAGTAGAGATGTTAGTGGTAGTAGCTCTATTTGGCCTCTTGTTTGCCATAATATTTGAGCTGCTGGCCGCAAATAGAACCGCCTGGGATATTGGCTCTACAAAACAAACCATCGAGAATGAGGCAAGATTTGGATTAGAGAATATGGCCAGAGAGCTCTACAGAACAGACTCTAACCGGATAAATGTTACAGGGGGCGGCAATAATCAAGCGATTACTTTTCAAATTCCTACAGGGTCTAACAATACTACTGGCAACCTTATCTGGGGAGCTGACGGAACCCCAGATTATTATCTTAGATATATTATTAATACAACGCAGCTCCTCAGGCAGGTCCTGGATAATAATTATAACCCTGTGAACAATAGCACCAGGGTATTAGCTGCTGATATACAAGGGCTGCAATTTTCTAATAATACTTCTTTGCTCAATATTACCTTGACTGCCCAAAGGAGCGGTTTAGGCAAGAGGACTCTTTCTCAGACATTTTCTTCAACAGTAACCTTTCGTAATTAAAATCTGGAGGCCTCAAGAAACATAGAAAACGCAGCTTTTTTGTGGTATACTTGGCATTAGAATAGTAAGTTATTCTCCTTCGCAAAAGTAATGAAAACGCCTCTTTTGCTTCGGAGGAATTATTCTGACGGAGAATATTCCTGCGAAGCAAAACTAATGCTTCTATTAGTTTTGCGTAGCAGAATAGTATATATTTCATTGGTGTCCAAATTATAATACCTTGCTCGACGATTTGAGCCTTTGGAGATATAGTTACAGATAACGAGCATTCTATTGTCATTCTGAGGAGCGACAGCAACGAAGAATCTAAAGTCAGAGATTCTTCCCCTTCGCCTTCGGCTCAGGGTCAGAATGACTATTTTGGACAGTAGTGATATATTTAGTAAGCGGCAGGTATACAAAATGTCTGCCTATTTTTTGAGGCAAGTGCGATGATTAAACTAAAAGAAAATAAAGGAGTCTTGCTGATTACTACCTTTTTGGTGGCAGCAGTTATTTCTGTCATCTCTGGTGTTTATGTTACCAGCTCTATTGTCCAGAGTAACGCTGTGCAAAGAGAGAAGATTGCTGCGCAGGACTTTTACGCTGTAGAAAAAGGTATAGCATATGCCTTTGTGGAATCCCAAAACCATAGCTGGAGCTGGAATACATATACCCTTGGTCCGTCTTATGTTGATCAAAGTAAAACAGTTTATAACCTAACTCCATCTGCGATTATTCCAACGCAAACCCTTATTGATCCCAATTTTAGTTATAACACTGTCACTGGTTGCTATGAGATACAGACTCCTTCCGGCCCTATTCAGATAAAGACTTACCCTGACCCGGATAGAAATAATGAGAGCTGGGTGCTTAGCCGTAAAGGCGGAAAAATGATTCGTTTTAAGCTCACCCAGATATCCCTATATAGGTACTTATTTTATTATCCCTCTGATCAGATTTTCAAGGACATGAATATTAATGGTAATGGTTACGGCGGAATCTATGTAAATGGAAATATTGCATTAGGTAACACAAATTTTACCAATATTACTGAACTTACTACCAATACCAGCGGCGCTATTTCTCTGCAAGCATTACAATATACACCACCTTATCAGCTTGATGCAAGTATGATAAGCAAGTCGAAAATTGGCTATGATGGCCAGGCGCCCCTGCCGCAGTTAGCCAGCCCCAACATATATATGGAAAAAAACGAATATCCCTGGAGTGGTAATAGGAATTGGCCACCCACCAATTGGCCGCCTTATGATTGGCGCAGTGTAGATGCGCATTTCTATACCCCAGGACCAGGAAGTATTAATGGTATCACTTTGCCGCGCACCTTAGCTACCCCTTGGGATTGGGATAGGTATTCTAGTGCAGCTCCTTCGGGGGTCACTGAGCAAGACGTAAAATTTTACGATGGAGATGGGAAGGTGGCGACTGACGATGCCTATTGGAATCCTCTTGCAGCAGCTTATCCAGCAGGTTATTTTGACCAGACATTCTGGGATGATAAAACTTATAAGCGCTCATCAGGGATGACATCCGTCTATTACCTTAATACAGATAAACAGGCTGGTGATTGGAAGAATTGGTTGGACCCAGCAACTGGGGGGGATGGAAGATCCTTAAACGGAATTGTTAAAGAAAAAAACACAGGCGCATATAATATAGCTCCCTTAAATATCCAGCAAAACTATACCGCATTAGCCCAAGCTAACGGGATTTATATTAATCAGAATCTAGATACAACATTTCAGATTTGGGTTAATGGAGTTCAAACAGCTTCAACAGCTTCTCTACCTTCTTGGATTAAGGATAATGTGCAATTCTTTAATACGGTAAGGCCAAAACTTAGTGAGGGCGTACCAGTGGAAGAAAATGTCTTAAAATTGGATATCCAAGCGAGCTTTGATCCCTCGGCACAGGTCCCTAATAACGGTATTATCTATATTGCCAATAGAAACTTAATGCTGGTTAATGGAGCTAAATTGCCAAAGAGCCTGACTGTTATTTCTCCTTATAATATCTATATTCAAGGAGACTATAATACTGATGCTGCCTGGCAGCCGGCAGCAGTAATTAGCAATAGTTATGTCTATCTTCTTTCCAATAGTTTTAAGGACCCGTCGAGTCTGCCTGCTTTATCTCGCACACGGGAATATCCCTTTGAATTGAGTATGAAACCTAAAGGGGACAAAACTTTTACTCAGCTTTATAACGCTTGGGCTAGTAATCCAACTTCCGGTCTATTAACCAGCCTTCAGAATAATGCTAAGAATTATTTTTCTTTGAATTCTTTTGATATTAGCAGCAGCATAGATAAACAACCCACAAGCTTAACGGATTTTCAGAATAAGTTCAGGCAGGAATATTATAATGAATATGCTCCAGCACTTATGCCTGATTTAGCCTCTAATACCACTTATCAAGTGGCAATCGCTACTCCTTATGCTCCCACAGGTTATGAATTAGAAAGATGGGTAGATATAGATCCTGTTACTAAAAGCAATAAGAGTTCAGCGCTTCCCAGTATGGTAGGCGCATTTATTCAACTGGAACAAAGCTGGGCAAATCAAACTGATGCTAGCGGTAATCCTATTCTTGATGCTTCGGGCAACCCTATTCCTATTAGAGATGTTCCTGCTGTTTATAAGCGCGGCCAGAGTAATATGCCGGTTTGGATTAACGATATAAATCCTGCGTTCGCATATGAAACGAGATTTGCTTCGCCAGGAGGGAGGACTCCGTCCGGAGATTTCTTAGCTGGTTCTCGAGCGCTTTGGCAGGAAATGCCAGCCGATGATTATAATTTCAACCGCCATATATCTTTTTAAGGCTCCTAATTTAGAATACGAAGATAGGGTTAGAGAATCCGCAGCAAAGGCCATCTGGAGACTTCTTTGCCGAATCCCAGGCGCTTTGGGAAGAAACCTCCGATTTTAACCATAGCACCTAATCTGCTATTTTCTGCACATCTCTTTTCTTACTCAGAAATCATCTTAAAATTTTAGTTCTTTCCCGTGTTTGTAGCAATCTTTTTGGCGTAATATGTTATTTCTCATCGGGTGAAGACAAAATTTTGCGCACTAGGCTAAATTACGTTTATTTGTCATTCTGAAGCCGCGAGGCGGCTGAAGAATCTATG
>Ga0209824_10001095_pt1 | contig 15803 bp, 15 predicted proteins | sample VDWuncwatermetaG_FD_184124 | JGI IMG/M metagenome (GOLD analysis project Ga0209824, IMG submission 184124) | Wastewater microbial communities from Netherlands to study Microbial Dark Matter (Phase II) - VDW unchlorinated drinking water (SPAdes)... ... | reverse complement strand
CCCGTTCCATGGAAGCCTATAAGAGCGCCTTCAAGGACGGCACAACCCTGGTGATGAGCCCAGACTCCGAATTCTTCCGGTATCTGAAGCAGCGCTGAATCGCTTCTCGGACGGGTTTATCCGGTCAGCCAAGATCACTCGCCACCAGTGACATGCTGTTTTTCCAAGGTCGGTACGATTTGACTCTGCACATCCTCCGTGATCGAGTATCGCACGTAGGCGTTCTCGACCATTTGGTTGGCATAGAGCCGTCCGGGCGGCGCCTCGACCTCAGACCGTTCCACGCAGCTCTTCTCATCACCGCCTCCTTCCCCAGGACCCGTTGTTATCGAAAATTATCATCGCTCATGAGGCTGTCTCATCGAGATGGATGACCGCCGTCGGGCTCATTGAATGGATCGGATCCGCCAGATCCATCCAGACATTGTACCGGACCGTTCGAGCTCGGAGAAAACAGAGGCTGACATAGTCGCCAGGTGGAATGGTTGTCATATCCTTCATCGAACCGAACCATGTCGTGAATCCTTTGTCGCAACCGGTTTCCGCTATCGGCTGTACCCCGAGCAATCCCAGGCGAATCGGAACGGAGAGCGCGTTATGCCACCGAATTTCTTCTCCGACAACGGCATACAATTCAGCAGGAGTAATAGAGTCCTGGTTGCCGATCTGGATGTGATGAATACGTGGCGGTGGGTCTACATGGGAAGATGCCGCACAACCGGTGAACGTGAATATGAATAGAGCGAAGCTTATAATGCCGTGGTTCAACATGGTGATGATTCCCTCACGATAGAAAGACGATGCCTCTATCTGCCAAAATCCATCTCGGGTTTTGTCAGAATCTGGAATGACCACTGCAATCGGAGTTTGAGCTTCAGCGGTTCTTGGGCGGATCAGCACCGTGGCGGTAGACAAAGACCAGTAGGTCTCGAGGACGGAAAACGATGACATGGCAAGAGGAGCAGTGCATTCTACGCTCTTGGACTTGAGCCGCCAACGGTGATGTATCGCCGTCGCGACTGCCTAGAGATATCCATAGTTCCCTCGAACCCCTTATACAGCCTTCCACCAGAAATCTCTATGGTGAAGTGATGGATTACAATCCACGACGGAAGGATGGGATTGTGACGGTTTAGCATTCTGGCTAAGGCCCCTCTTCGATGGATGTTGTTGAGACATGAACGATTCCTATTCGGTTGCTCATCAAGTCTAAGTCAGAGTATATTGCCCTCGATGAGTCGCATTGATGAAAGAACGATTCGTTTCCTGCCTGCGGAAACAGGTGCGGTCATTCTGATCCTCTTCGTCTGTCTCTGCGTGGTCTTCCAAATGCTTGGAGCACCAGTCACGCTGCTTGGCCTTCTTATCTCGGATACGCCAGTGGAATCGCTCTCTGAAGACTTTTCAATTCCTCCCATCATTCCGAAACCAGGACAGCCAAGCCATTCCAGTTTCTCAGTGAGTTTCCAACCAGCAGCTCCTCTTCCGATTGTGTTAAGCGCAGTCTTTCACCCTCCTCAAGGGTAGTCTTCGCTCTCATCCTAGCAAGTTGGTGCACGTGCTCCTCTGAGACGCTCACGCGTGTCTGTTGCACAACTCATAATGTGTGGGGCGTGAAGGTTGCTGTGAGCCCGTAACGCATGAATACTCAGATGAATGTAAGGAACTATAAAGAGGATGAACATGGCGAGTATTTTGACTGGTGGGTGTCTATGCATTGTAGTGTGCGGAGTCTGCAGCGGATCTGAGGCATCTGTCGCGTACGGATCTATTGCGCATGAGCGAGTCATGAATCGGGCCGAAAGGAGGCCTGTCGAGGAAGCTCTACTCACTTTTAGAATTGAAGAGGTTCGCGAGCACGCTTCGTTGGCTAGTTGTGCCGCAGAGCAGAATATGAAGAGAGCGCAAAGACTCTTGGATCCACAATTGTCGACAGCCGACATACGGAGCAATTTTGATCCAATCAATTTGGCAAAATGTAGAGAAATCGAATCTGCCTCACCAACGGACCGGTGATACAGACGTAAATCTGTGCGCGAGACGTCTTTAGTTTTGAGACAGTGTCGAGGATTTAATATGGCTTACCAAGGCGAGCGTTTAGGGGCGTGAAAACGAACCTTGGTGAGGCCGTGGAGGTTCCATGCTGCTTCGAATGAAGCACTTCGAAATAGAAATTGCTAACTTTGTATTCTTTCGAGCGCCACTGCTCGGCTCACTGTACATTGGCCCCGACTCCGGGTGTGGCTGCATCGTGAGGACGAGACAGAATGAGATTGATACGACACGCCGAGACTACATCGAGAGAACCAGGCAAACGTTGCGAGGACGGCTCTAACAAGAGTGATAGCTGCATCATCTTGAATTTCACAGTCACGTTATGGAGGAAGTCGTGTACAAGGAAGTTGGTACAAGGTTCACGCTGGCCGCACTCGTATTGACAGCCGGCTTCATGATGGAGGCAGGCTTGGCATTTGGAGAACCAAATAAAGTTGAGAAGGCAGCCGCAGCAAAGGTATCGATCAACGAGGCCGTCACAACGGCGCGGGAGAAAGTACCAGGTACGGTCATTGAAGCCGAGCTTGAACAGAAGCATGACCGATTGATCTGGGAAGTCGAAGTCGTCACGGCTGAGAAAAAGGTCATGGAAGTCCATATCGACGCCGAAACTGGAGCGGTCATCGATGTGGAAGAAGAAAAGTTCAAGCCGAAGAGATCCCAGAAGCGGAACTGAGCACGTCAGTATTCAAGAAAACCCCAAGTTCGCGCTTGCCCTCTCGTGGTTCTGCGAAGACGCTGGGCACCCAGTCGTTTACGACATCACTGCGACAGACCCGAATGTCCGGTCGGAGACCGAAAGCAGACGTTTCCGTCGAGATGAGACAAGATGACCATGCGGAAGCCTGAAATCGAAAAGGAAGACTGCTCGTGACACTGATTCACACGCTCACGATCCTCATTTGCTTGGCGGCCCTGTTCAGTTATGTGAACCACCGGCTGCTGAAATTACCGATGACGATCGGGCTGATGGCGGTGGCGCTGGTGTTCTCGCTGATTCTGCTGGTGCTCGGCAAGTTGGGATTCGGCGTGGAGGCTGAGGCTCAACGGTTCATCGGCGCCATCGATTTCAACGAAGCGCTGATGCATGGCATGCTGGGGTTCTTGCTGTTTGCCGGCGCGTTGCATGTCAAACTGGACGAGCTGCTGGATCTCAAATGGGTGATCGGCACTCTGGCGGTCATCGGGACGATCCTGTCGAGCCTGCTGATCGGGGGGCTTAGCTATGTGGTATTTGCTCTCGTCGGCCTGCCGTTGCCCTTTCTCTATTGCCTGCTGTTCGGGGCGTTGATTTCGCCAACCGATCCGATCGCCGTCATGGGAGTCCTCAGGCAAGCCCGCTTACCCAAGGCGCTGGAAATGAAAATCGTCGGGGAGTCTCTCTTCAACGATGGTGTGGGCGTCGTGATATTTCTGGTCGTGTTGAATCTCGTTCCGAAAGAGACGGTGCACGTGACCGACGTGCTGGTACTCTTCGCGGAGGAAGCGCTCGGTGGTGCAGCGCTCGGGCTCGCCTTAGGTTACATCGCGTATCGGATGCTCCGCTCGGTCGATAATTACCAAGTCGAGATTCTCATTACCCTGGCGCTGGTCATGGGTAGCTTCGGGCTGGCGGATCTGTTGCACACCTCCGGCCCCATCGCCGTGGTGGTGGCGGGACTGCTCATCGGAAACTATGGGCGGCAATGGGCCATGTCGGAAACGACACGGGAGCATCTCGATAACTTCTGGGAATTGTTGGACGAGTTGTTGAATGCAGTTTTGTTCGTGCTGATCGGATTGGAAGTGCTTGTACTGAGTTTCCAACAACCCTATCTGATCGCCGGACTCGTGGCCATTCCCTTGGTGCTGACGGCACGTTGGATTACCGTGGTGGTCCAAGTCAAAGGGTTGAGTGTTGTGCGCGAGTTCAACGAGAAGACGATCAAGATTTTAACCTGGGGCGGCCTGCGCGGCGGCATTTCCGTAGCGCTGGCCCTTTCACTGCCGCCTGGTTCGTCGCGTGATGCACTTGTAACGATCACGTATGCCGTCGTCGTCTTCTCGATCCTGGTTCAGGGCTTGACGATCAACCGCGTGCTGGGAGAGGGACCACAGGCTCCGTAAGCGCTGTAAACACAATCCATGGGAACAAAGCGAATCGTCGAGGAGGAGGGCGCATGATGCAAGAGCGATGGGTGACGCGGTTGATGGAACGATTCATCGAGTGGGGGATGGGGTCGGGGATTCGTGTGTTGCTCGTCGGTGTGACCATGATGCTCCTGCTCGTGATTACAAAACAGGTTCTAAAACGTCTGCGAAATCTGTACGAAGGCACTTTGCCGAGTCCGGCACAGCGTCGACGGGCCGACACGCTCACACATGTGCTGCGCGACGTGGCGCGCGTGTTCATTCTGGCTGTGGGAACCATGATGATCTTATCCGAGATCGGGATCGACCTCAAACCACTGCTGGCTGCCGCCGGTTTGGGCGGATTGGCGATCGGCTTCGGCGCTCAGAGTTTGGTGAAAGATGTGATCTCGGGGTTCTTCATCCTACTGGAGGATTCCATCAGCGTGGGGGATATCGTCGAGGTGGCCGGCGTGAGTGGCGTGGTCGAAGAGGTCAAGCTACGCACCATCACGCTGCGCGACGTGTCCGGCAATGTGCACATCGTGCCGAATGGGATCGTGGACCGAGTGAAGAACATGACGAAAGGCTACTCCTATTCCGTCCTTGACGTCGGCGTGGCCTATCGGGAAGACGCAGATCGCGTCATGGCTGTCCTCATCGAAATTGCAGAGGATCTGCGGACCGATCCGTTGTACGCCCCCGACATTCTGGAACCGCTGGAAATGTTCGGGGTCGATCGCTTCGATGAGTCCGCCGTGATCATCCGGTGCCGTCTCAAGACCCAACCCAGTCAACAATGGCGGATTGGACGGGAAATGAACCGGCGGATCAAGAAGACGTTCGATGCCAACGGCATTGAGATTCCCTTTCCCCATCGGACGATTTATTGGGGACAGCCAGGGCAAGTCCCGGGAGCATTCGTTCAAACTGGTACATAGTCCATCACGCGCTGGTCACAGTTGAGGCCGATCTTGAGAGTCACATCAGTAGAGATGGCACTAGTGCAGTTTCCGAAACAGAAACGCTTGCTCACGACGAGGTTCTGATCGATACGGACTGTTCTATGAAGAGGCTATCTGATGCGTACGACGAACGGGATATCTCCTAGCACTCTCTTTGCCGATGTTAAGTCAGGCCTTGTTGTGTTCTTTGTGGCGCTGCCACTCTGCCTTGGGATCGCACTGGCCTCTGGTGCGCCGTTGGTATCCGGGTTGTTGGCTGGAATCATCGGCGGCATTGTGGTGGGGCTCTTCAGTGGGTCGCACACCAGCGTGAGCGGCCCAGCCGCCGGCTTGTCCGCGGTCGTCGCCGCTCAAATTCTTTCACTTGGATCATTTTCAGCCTTTCTGACAGCTGTGGTGCTGGCCGGATTGATTCAAATCGCATTGGGGCTTGCCAAGGGAGGGTTCATTTCCGAATTCTTTCCCTCCAGCGTGATCAAGGGGTTGTTGGCCGCCATCGGCGTGATCATCATCCTCAAACAAATTCCCCATCTGGTCGGCCATGATCCGGATCCAGAAGGCGACATGTCCTTCTTTCAGCCGGACCTTCAAACCACGTTTTCTGAGCTCATCAGTATGTTCGGGGACTTTCAGCTCGGGGCCGCTATTATCGGTCTCGCGTCTCTCGTCCTGCTTGTGCTCTGGGACAAATGGAAGCCGCTCAAAACGTCTCTTTTCCCCGCTCCGGTCGCGGTCGTGCTGCTTGGGATTGGAGCGGTCCTGTGGTTCGAGCAGCTCGGCGATCCCTGGCTCATCAAGCCGAGCCATCTTGTTCAAGTGCCTGTGGCCAGTGACGTGACGGAACTCGTGGGGCTTCTTCCACGACCGGACTTCTCCCAATGGATGAACCCCGCAATCTATACGGCCGGGCTGACCCTGGCGATCGTGGCGTCGCTTGAAACCTTGTTGAATCTCAAGGCCGTTGATCGAATTGATCGGCAGCAGCGGATTTCGCCCCCAAGTCAAGAATTGTTGGCGCAAGGTATTGGGAATGTCGCGTGCGGATTGGTCGGGGGACTCCCGATCACCTCGGTCATCATTCGGAGTTCGGTGAACGTCAACGCCGGTGGACAAACGAAACTGGCCACGCTCCTCCATGGTGTCCTCCTGTTGGTCAGTGTGCCGCTCATTCCGACCTGGCTGAACACGATCCCGTTATCGTGCCTCGCCGCGATCTTGTTGATGACCGGTATCAAACTGGCCAGTCCTGCCCTGATCAAGCAGATGTGGAACGAGGGGCGTTATCAATTCATTCCGTTCGCGGCAACCCTCACGGCCATCGTCTTCACCGACCTCTTGATCGGCATCGTGATTGGGCTCGTTGTGGCCATTGGGTTTATTCTCAACAGCAATATGCGCCGCCCGGTGCGCCGCTTCGTTGAGAAGCATCTCGGCGGCGACGTCGTCCATATTGAGCTGGCCAATCAGGAGAGCTTTCTGAATCGTGCGGCCTTGTCTCACGTGCTGGCTGAAGTCCCACGCCATGGGCGCGTGTTGCTTGATGCCCAGAATACGGACTACATCGATCCGGACGTGCTCGACCTGATTCGCGATTTCAAGGAGCAAGCAGGACCGGCTCGCGATATTGATGTGAGTCTCATCGGATTTCGGAATGAGTACAAGTTCAAAGATCAGATTCAATATGTGGATTATTCGACCCGGGAACTCCAAGCCGCACTCACACCGCAGCAGGTCTTGCAAATCTTGAAGGACGGCCACGAACGAGCCCGCACCGGGCAACGCCTGACGCGAGACTTCATTCGCCAGGTCCGCGCCACGGCGGAGGGACAACATCCGTTGGCGGTTGCGCTCAGCTGCATCGATTCACGCACGCCCGTTGAATTGATCTTCGACCTTGGCATGGGAGACATTTTTAGCATTCGGATTGCCGGGAACATCACAAGTCGAAAGGTGCTGGCCAGCGCGGAATACGGTTGTGCCGTGGCTGGGGCAAAACTCATGTTGGTGATAGGGCACACCCGATGTGGTGCGGTTTCTGCCGCGGTCAAGTTCCTGGGCTCACGTCTGACGGCTGCTGAAGCAACGGGATGTCAGCACCTCGATTCCATAGTGAACGAAATCCAGCGGTCGGCTGATGGGATGACCTCTCAACCCTCCAGTGAACCATCTTCAACTGAAGGGCTCGCAATCGTGGATGGAGTGGCCAGAAACAATGTCTTGCGAGTTGTGAAAGAGATACGGCAGCAAAGCCGGACGCTCGACGGCCTCGTTCAAGATCGGCGCCTCGCGATTGTCGGCGCCATGTACGACGTCGTCACTGGAGGGATCGAGTTTGTGGTGGAAGATGGGTTAGGGGAAACGGAATGACGGAACATTGCCTGATCGCGACATGCCCCTCATCGAATGACCTGAATCTGCCGCCAGCGTTCCGATTGATAGCGCCAGAGTAAGAGCCCCATTCGCACAGTCCAGTCCGCGATCATCGCTGCCCAGATGAATGAGACGGACTGCCGTAGCCAGAGGGCTGCGACCAGTGTCAAGGGCACGCGGACACCCCACATGCCCCACATGCCAAGTATCATGGCGTTCGCAATCGAGCGCGTGTGCCGGCACCCCACAGCGACCCGGCCAGAACCATGGCAGTTCTCAAGGGTTCCACATCATTTGGAAACGACTTCTGAACTTAGTCACTTGACTCCTGGTCATACTAGCCAGTAGCTTGCAGGCATGAAGAGAATTAGGATGGAGAGAGTTCTCTTTTCATCGCGAGGATTGGGTGTAGTCTGTCTGATTTCATTCCTCTGTCTCTGCGTGGTCTTTCAAATACTTGGGGTACCAGTCACGTTGCTTGCCTTGCTCACGTCAGATTCACCGGCAGAATCTCTTTCTGAAGACTTCTCAATTCTTCCGATTCTGTTGAAAATTCGTACTCCCATCCGTATCGCTTTTCATGTGGAGTTGCAGCGACATATTTATCTCCCCATCTTTTCAACCGCCATTTTCCACCCTCCCCAAAGATAGCCTTCGTCTTTAGACCAGCAAGCTTGTGCAGGCAATTGACCGGGTGATTTGTCTCGGCCGTTGCTTGTGGTGACACGCGTTGTGTGTCACAGGGATCTTTATTGAGGACCAATTGCTTGCAAGCTCTGAGGCTCGGTCGATCATGGACGGTAATACTTGCTTCGTGAGCCGAATCCGGCATCGCGAATAGTAGAGGGATCACATGACTAAGATGAATCAGTCTACTGAGTTATCACGCGTTAGCGTACATACCCATCCGTTTCTTGGTGTGCCTCCATCCAGCACGACCCGTGAGGCTGAAGACTTCCAGAAGCAGGTCGCTGAGGAAATTGCGAAGATGCGCGGCAACGAGCGTGTACAGGACATGCTGCAGGATTTTGATAATGGAGATCTTGAACATGAGACAATCAGTGAGCCCGATGATTCTCAACCGCTCACGGTCGAGCCACCTCTGACCTTATCGAAGATCATTCCCAAGCTGACAGCCATTGAGCGGCTCTGGATGGTTCGGATCGTTAAGGCGCATGGTAAGGAGGTGGTGCTCGCTCGGTGGCCGGCCTACGAAATTCATATCAACTACGTTCGATGCCTTCGTTAGATCCGAGGAAGGTATCAAATGGCGGGACGAGCCTGAACGGGGGCCACGCTGCAAGCTTCCATACAATGCGAGGGATCAGATGACGAGTTTTGTTACCCATTGGACAGGTTATGCAGCGCTCGCCCTGTTTATCGCCGCGTATCTTTTGGTTATCGTCGAAGAGTCCATTCATCTACGTAAATCAAAACCGGTCCTGGTGGCAGCGGGGGGAATCTGGATCTTTACGGCGCTGGCATACGGCACGCAAAATAAATCTCATGCCGCTGCAGAAATTCTGCGGCATACCCTGCTTGAATATGCCGAGCTGATGCTCTTCCTCCTGTCCGCAATGACCTTCATCAATACGATGAGTGAGCGCAACCTCTTTGAGGCGTTGCGGACTCGGCTTATTTCATTGGGCCTATCCCTGCGCAGCATATTTTGGCTCACAGGTATCCTGGCGTTTTTCATCTCGCCGGTTGCCGATAACCTCACGACGGCGTTGGTCATGGGTGCCGTGGTTACGGCGATCGGTGCAGGTAACGGGCGCTTCATCGTCTTGGGCTGCATCAATGTGGTCGTGGCCGCCAATGCCGGTGGTGCGTTTAGCCCGTTCGGGGATATCACGACGCTGATGGTCTGGCAAAAAGGCATGATCAAATTCGGGGAGTTTGTGGCGCTGTTTGTTCCCTCGCTCGTTAATTGGCTTGTGCCGGCAATAATCATGGCAATGACAATCGGACGCGACAAGCCGACGGCCACCCTGGAACCGGTGGAAGTGAAACATGGCGGCTACATCATTGTACTTTTGTTTTTCATTACCATAGCGGGTACCGTGGTGATGCATCATTTTCTGGAGATGCCTCCGTTTCTCGGCATGATGACCGGACTGGGGATTCTCAAATCCTATGGGCATTGGATACGGCGGAAGGAATTGGTCGAATGGACGGACATTCCCATGTTTGATGACGAGGACACGGGACAGAGGCATGCGTTATGGAAACCAGCGGTCAAACCGTTCAATATTTTCATTAGCATGAAACGCGTGGAATGGGACACGCTGATGTTTTTTTACGGCATCATGCTCTGTGTCGGTGGCCTTGGGGCGCTGGGGTATCTGGCTGTCCTGTCCAGCCTTCTGTACCAAGGCTTAGGCGCAACGGCCGCCAATATCCTCGTTGGAATCTTATCAGCAGTGATAGACAATATCCCTATCATGTTTGCCGTCTTGAGCATGAATCCGGATATGAATCTTGGCCAGTGGCTTCTGGTTACGTTGACAGCAGGAGTTGGAGGATCGCTTCTCTCGATCGGGTCGGCTGCTGGCGTGGCACTCATGGGACAAGCACGAGGTGTCTATACCTTCTTTGCCCATCTGAAATGGACATGGGCGATCGCATTGGGATATGCGGCCAGTATCGGCGTTCACTGGATGATGAACGGCCATTTGTTCACTCCCTGACACGGATTTTCCATCTGTTCGTATGGTTTTCCCTCTTTGCAGGTTCCTCGCGCATGCCGGCGTGGCCTCCTCGATCGTCACGCAGGAGTTTGACGATCAACGGAGTGCTGGGAGGGGGAGGGAATAGGAATAATTGAGAGAGGATGGACTATGCAAGGTGGTCTGGCAAAAACAACTCGTTTCTGCGTGCCCACTATCTGATGACCTGTATCTGTCGCCATCGTTCCGACTGATATCGCCAGAGTAAGAGCCCCATTCGCACGGTCCAGTCCGCGATCATCGCTGCCCAGATAAACGAGACGGACTGGCGTAGCCAAAGGGCCGCGACCAGTGCCAAGGGCACGCGGACACCCCACATACCGATCATCGTGGCACCCATGATGAAGCGGGTGTCGCCTGCACCCCGTAGCGATCCGGCTAACACCATGGTGAGGGCCAGCGGCACTTGCAGTAAGGCAACAATCTTTAAAAACGTCGTTCCAAGCTCGATCACCGCTTCATCGGTTGTAAATGTACGAAGCAGCGTGTAGGGGAAGAAGAAAAAAAGGACACCCATTCCGGCCATGATCACAATGGCCAGCCGATTGGCTTCCCAGTTTTCGAGTTTCGCCCTCGTATACTTGCCGGCTCCGATGCTTTGGCCCACCATGGTGGCGGCAGCAATGGCAAGTCCATAGCCGGGCAGGAACGAAAAGGATTCAATCGACAATCCGACTTGATGCGCCGCATAGGCTACGGTGCCATAGAGAAGGACGAGTTTGGTGTAGATAAAGATACCGGCCTGTTGAACGATGCGTTCACCGGACACCGATGCTCCGACTTCCCAGATTGATCGGATCAGGTCCAGACGCAGCATAGACGACTTTTTCAAGATAGGACGACAACGCAACAAGAGATAGAGCATGCCTGTCGCTTCCGCGATGCCGACAGCAATCGCCGCGCCTTTGAGCCCCAATGCAGGAGCTCCCCACTGTCCGTAGATGAGGGGGTAGGCCAGAAATACATGGAGGAGGTTGACACCGATCAGACCGTACATCGGTGTCTTCGTGTCGCCTGTGCCTTGGAGGATGGAGGACAAGACCTGGATGAGGACGGTACAGGGAATCACGAGGAAGATGAGCGTCGAATAGGGGAGGGCGAGCTCAATGACGGAGAATTCCGCACCGAGTTGCTGCATGACGAACAGATTGCCGGCGATCCCAAGGCCAGCCAACAGGAGCGAGACGCCAATCGAAAGCCATAAGAAGTGACGAGCCGCTTCTCCCGCGTCTTGTCGACGCCGCGCTCCCCACAACTGGGCGACGATCACATTCGTCCCGACCGAAATTCCAGAGACCAGGGTCGTGGCCACAAAGGCCAGCAGTTGCCCCAGGCCGACCGCGGCGATTGATGTGGCACCCAGTCCCCCGACCAAAAAAACGGCGACAATGCCTTCGGCTCGTTGGAGCAGCGTGGTCAGCGTGACGGGAAGTGCCAACGTCATCACGGACCGTCTGATCTGGGTGACACCGTTGCCCATGGGGCGCTATCCTAACAGAGTTCCTTCTGATGCCATGTGAGAAATCGTCGATCGTTTGGTGGACCATAATGACAATAGCCGACGCTCATAACGAATACCCCACGACATTCGCACCACGTCGCTTATCAAAATCGAAATACCTCTCGGGGTTGCAATGTCACAAGCGGCTCTATCTGGAGATGCATCAGCCTGCGTTGGCCACCCCGCCTGACGCGTCGACCCAGGCGATCTTGGACATGGGAACCGAGATCGGGGTGCTCGCGCAGCAGCGCTTTCGCGGTGGCGTGCTGGTCAAGTCGGGATTCCGTCAGCGAGAAGCAGCAATCGCAGAGACAGCTGTCTTGCTTCAAGACCCCATGATTCCCGCCATCTTCGAAGGAGCATTCGAATATGACGGAGTGCTTGTGCGCGTCGATATTTTAGAGCGCATGCAGAATGGTGAAGAGGGATCGCCGTCCTGGCGATTGATCGAGGTGAAGTCATCAACCAGGGTGAAAGATGTCCACCTTGATGACCTCTCCATACAAAGCCATGTCGTACGAGGAGCCGGGTTGAGGCTCGATTCGACCTGTCTGATGCATATCGATACGGGGTATCTCTACCGTGGTGGGGAGGTTGATCTGCAGACGCTCTTCTCGATTGAAGACGTCTCGGAAGCGGTATCAGACCGTCGCGGGTCGGTGCCGGAACGATTGGCCACCATGAAAGTCCTTTTGCTGGAGTCGAAGGCCCCGAGGATCGAGCCCGATCAGCATTGTCATACACCCTACGAATGTCCCTTCTGGGCCCATTGCATAAAGGACAAACCGCAGCGCTGGATCTACCATCTGCCGGGTAAGAAAGAGATTGTCAGTCAGCTTGTCCGGCAGGGCATCGTGACGATCGACGACATTCCTGATGACACAAGGCTGTCGGATGTACAACGAAAGGTCAAGGACAACGTCGAGTGGGTTTCATCCGAGTTGGGTCGGATTCTTCGTTCCCTCAGCTATCCCATACACCATCTCGATGCTGAAACCGTGATGTTGGCATTACCGCGATTTCCCTTTATGAGGCCCTATCAGTCTCTTCCGGTGCAGTGGTCCAATCACATTGAACTCGAATCCGGTGAGGTGGCGCACCAGGAGTTTCTTCATGGTGAGGCGTCGGACCCTCGCAAGCGTTGGGTCGAATCGCTCATCGAATCACTCGGTGAGACCGGGAGCATCGTGGTCTACTCAGGCTATGAGGAATCGCTCATTCGTCAGTTAGCAGAGACCTTTCCTGAATTTAAATCAGCGTTCAAAGCGATTACGAAGCGGTTATGGGATCTGCTCTCCGTTATCAAGAGTCACTATTATCATCCCGCCTTCAACGGATCGTACTCGATTAAGTCTGTGTTGCCGGCGGTGGTGCCATCGCTTGGGTATGATGATCTTGCGATTCAAGCGGGAGGTCAGGCAGCGGCTGAATACTATCGGATGGTCTTTGTCGAAAGCGATTGGGTGGAGCAGGCTGGAATCAGAGAGGCGCTCTTACGCTATTGTGAGCGAGACACGCTGGCGATGGTGGAATTGCGGAGGGTGTTGGGAGAGAAGGCAGATCGTCATATCTGAGAACAAGGTGATGAGGGCTGGCCAGAATGAGAAACACCACTATAGATGTTTATCCGCCGGGACAATGAAGAGAGGCTTCGCCTGATGAGCCGGCGGTACACACAAAGTGCCGTATGGCGGAGAGGGTGGGGATCGAACCCACGGTCGAGTTACCCCGACAGCAGTTTTCGAGACTGCCCGATTCGGCCACTCTCGCACCTCTCCGTTGGCCAAAAGACCGCGAATAATCACATACTTATACGACGCTTTGCAATAGCGACGACATCCCCAGAAACAGGGGTGTTGTGAATAGTGTTGAAGAGCTGGAGGGAGCTATGCGGGCCCTGAGCCTCTCGCTCAGTCGTGAGACCTTGAAGGAGGTGGGCAATCTTTTTCCCGGCCCCGGTGGGACCGCACCGGAAGCCTACGCATGGTAACGGTGGATCAATGGAAGTCATGTCGTAGATGAGGTGAGAGATTTCGCAGGTCTCAGATCTGTCAGCACGGGACAGCGTCTGCAGCCTGGCCGCTGTCGGTTTCCTTAGGTGGCTGAGGGAACAGTTGCGCGAGTCGTTCGATGAGGGGTTTGGCTTCAGGTGTGCTGATACGTGTCGGCTCGCTGGGTGCATGTTCCCAGGCCAAGATTTGAATCCCTGCCTCCATCAACGCCACGCGTATAGTCTCTGCCATCGCCTCGACGGTCAGCTCAGTCCAGGGGCTAAGGTCCAGGACCCGTTCCTCCGGTCTGCCGGGCGGAGGGCTTTCATGAATGAGCGTCCAGCACCGGTTGAAAATCGTGGCACGAAGGACATAGGGAATATTGATTGCGGTGAGACGAGACGTGCAGAGTGCCGTCACAAAGAGGACGAACTGTAGATTTGGCATCTCGGGGCGATGGATGTCGAGTGTCTGCATGATCGAGGGCCTCCTACCAAAAACGTCGGAAGGATCTAGAGCGATCCCGACGCCTCGGTCACGGACAGTTGAGCCTTACACGTCGGCGTACACATCGGCGTAGATGTCGAAGAACGCGTCGATGCTGTCGAGGAGCTGCGCTTTGATTTCATCCGCCGTGCCGTTCATCACGTGCAGCGTCATGCTGCCGACCGAGCCATCTGGCAGGAGAATGGGCACACGCGGGTGAGCGAGCTCGCTCGCCGTGCCTTTGTCCAGCCGTAGGCCATAGCTCAGTGCATAGCGGGGCTTCGTACTTGTGTCAGTTGATGGCATGTCGATCATGATTCCTCTCCTGTTCGATCGTCGACAGGGTGTATCGGCCGACGGGTGGAAGATTCGAGCGGGTCGTATGGGCCATTTCTGGAATCTTCCACCCATGTGATTACGCCGTCGCGACTGCCGCCACTGGCTTCTGGATGAACTCCTTGTAGCCATAGCGCTCGGCCAGATAGGCCTTGGCGTCCTCGCTGACGTACTCGGCAAACTTGTATCGGTCATCCTCGACGGTCTTGGCGTCTTCCATCACCTGGTCGGTTGGGATCGCATACTCGATATTGCAGGACGTATAGGCCTGGATGTAAGTCGGACCGACTTCGCGAGCAATCAGCACGGCCTTCTTGATGCAGCTTTCCACCCGACGCGGGTTATTCGGCACGACGGTGGCGATGTAGGCGCAGCCGGCGATCTTCGCCATGGCGACCATGTCCATTTTCTCGAACTTCTTGCCGAGCGGGGCCATCTTGAGCACTGCCCCTCTGGTCGTCATACCGCTCTCTTGTCCGCCCGTATTCCCGTAGACCTCATTGTCCAGCATGATCGTTGTGAATCGCTCTTTCCGGAACCAGGAATGGAGAACTTGCTGGAATCCGATGTCGGCGGTTCCGCCGTCACCGGCCATCACGACGACATCCTTATGCTTGTCGCCGAAACGAATCCGCAATCCGCGCGACAGCCCACTGGCAACGCCGTTCTGATCCCCATAGTTGCCGTAGACGAACGGAATCGCTGCCTGCGAAATCGCCAGCCGGCCGCAGCCTGCCGTCCCGACGGTAATCGTGTCTTCTGGATTTGGGAATGCGATGATCGCAAGCCGGATGAACAAGGTCATCGCACAGCCGGCGCACATGGGGTGCTCTTCAAGGATCTCCTTAAAACTCCCCATCTGCGACACGGTCGTCTTCTTCCCAAAAGGCCCGTGCTCCACCATGTCCCGATATTCTTTCGGCATGAATGTGTCGAATCCCGGGGTGAATTTTACATAATTAAGACTCATTGGAAACCTCGCTCTTTCTGTAATCCGCAAATGCGGTGTGTGGGTACATCTCGTCCGCAGCCAACTGCTGTGCCGTCGTTCTGTCCGTATGTCGGGTTCATCCGCCACGTCCCGCTAACACACCGGATCGTATGCCGATCGCCTTCTTGACTTCTTCCACGATCACTTCCGGTGGCAAGGTCATGCCGCCGCAGACGCGCGGTCCGGCGACGACTCGCTTGCTGTTTGGGATCGTGGCTTTGATCTCTTTGGCCAGCCATCCAATAACATTGAACTCGGGCACGATGATAT
>Ga0209824_10001094_pt1 | contig 15858 bp, 16 predicted proteins | sample VDWuncwatermetaG_FD_184124 | JGI IMG/M metagenome (GOLD analysis project Ga0209824, IMG submission 184124) | Wastewater microbial communities from Netherlands to study Microbial Dark Matter (Phase II) - VDW unchlorinated drinking water (SPAdes)... ... | reverse complement strand
CTCGTAGACATTGACGGCCTTAATATCAGAGACGAAGGATTCCATACGGTAGCTCTGCATGATGCGGAAGACGTAAGGCACGTGGCTTTCCAAAGGAACGATGAAAGCGAAGCGGTCGCACAGGCAGGCGGCAAAGTGACAAGAGGAGCGTAGGACGCCGACAACGGGTATGCGTACTGCCAGCCGAGCCGCCTCCACTCCCGGATCGAACGTGTTGCTCTGGATAACGGCGTCAAAGCCGTCCCGCTCGGCCTCTATGATCTTCTTGACCAGAGCAGGGGTTTCTAAAATGTGGTGCAGGCCCGAGAGCGCCTTTCGCTGCTCCAACTGGCGTAAAACGACTCCTCCGCCGAGATCCTCGGGATAATGCAGCTCCACAGTAGTTCCTGGAGAGGCATAGCTGTTGAGCAGAGCTGCCATGTGTGCTTCGGTCTCTGGAGGGTGGCGCCTAAAGGAGTGGTTCAAGAACATAATGCGCATAAAATGGCTCCTTATGACTGGATCTGTAGCCCGTGTTGAAGCAGGCCTATTTCTCAATTAGAAAAAATCGCTCTTAATTGTTTAGCGTAATCATCCATCTTTTCAGCCAGGGCCGGATGGACGGGCGCCATTTTGACTTGTTTCAACGCTCCAGGTTGTTCTGCGGCAAGATCGGACCGCGCCGACAACCTGCCAAACCTTTGGACTAGCTTCTGTCCTTCGCGGGACAATACAAAGTCCACATACAACTTCGCTGCGTGAGAGTGCGGAGCTTGGGAGGAGACGCCGATCCCGACCATGACGGCCGGTACAGGGCCCAGGGCCGTCCAATCTATCGGCGCGCCCCGCTCCTTCAATCGGTCTACAGAAGAGTTGGGAATATTAATGTCAAGCAGACCTTCTCCTGCGGCAACAAGCTGGGCTAACAATTCGTGTCCTACCCGCTGGGTCGGCTCTTGCTTGGAGAGATCCCGCATGTATTTGAGCCCGCTTTCTTTTCCCATAATTTGCAGCATTCCAGCAAACCAATCCGCCTTGGTCCCCTCCATCATCATCTTCCCTTTCCACTTCGGATCGAGCAGATCCTCGTAAGTTTTGGGAAGTGTAGCAGCCGAAACCAACCTGGTATTGTAGGCGAGGACGTACGGATGATAATAGACCGCCGTCCAATAACCTTCTTCCTTGAACGCTTTAGGAATTAGAGAATTGGCTGGAGAAATATAACGCCCCAGTACGCCCTTCCGGTTAAAGATATGCATGCTGAATTCCACCGTCTGAATGACGTCGGCGAACGTTTTTTTGGCGCCTGCTTCGGTAAGCACTTTGGTCAGCAGCTTTTCGCTGCCTGTTCGGTTCAGCTTGACCTTGACGAACGGGTATCGCTCCTCAAATCTAGCGATCATGGTGTTCGCCTCCCCGAGATTCATGGAGGCGTAAAAGACCACTTCTCCCTCTTTCTTTGCCCCTTCAATCAGCTCATCCTTGCTCGCTCCAAGAGAAGTCCCATGGAGCCAAAATGGCGTTGACAGAAAAAACAGAGGAGCCAGAGAAAACAGCCAGCATATGTCAGGCTTCTTTGCCCTCTGCTCGGAAACCACTTCCACCCTCCTAAAAAGAGACCCGTGAGTCTAAAGGGTACTAAAGAGTCTACCGTATCCCCGGATCGGCTCGTGGACGCTGAGAACCCGCAATGAATTCCAGATGGCAGCCAACGAGCTGCTCACGACCGGCACACCGATATCCCTTTCCAAATATTCAACATATTCAACAGTCGGCCAAGCGCTCGACGGAAAATAGAGGGCTTGCGCCCTGTCCGCCTCGCGGAAGACTTTTTTCCCATACTGGTAAACAAAACTGAAATCGAGTTTCGGCTTCTCGATCGAGGCCAAACCCGTCTCGATGGTAGAGAGCCGGACCACCTCAAAACCCTGCGCCTTCATGAAGTCCGCCAATTTCTCCCCTAGCTCCGGCTTGCCGTAGGCGGTGGCGATGGCGAGCCTATTCACCTCAAGCCGCCGAAAGGCATCCACGGCCGATGAGAGGGTCGTAATGGCGGGAAGTCCAGAGAGATCGGAAAGGAGCTTTAAAATTTTGTCGTTCCCGTCTGCTCCTGCGGACAAAAGCACGGGAATCCCAGCCCCCAGGATGAGGTCCGACCCTGCGCGCTTAAGTTCTTTGACCGCCTCTTCCATAAGCGCGACAGAGGCATCCAGCTCTTCAGGATTTCGAACATCCTTCACCGACAAGTTCCTGGTCAAGAGCATAACCCCCGGGGGAACTACCTTATAAAATTCATAGACAAAAGTGCTGGCAATGACCGTTGGGTTTAATTTACCCACTTTGGCCCTCCAGCCGTATGCAGCAGGCATAGGAAAACTCCTTTCTGGATCTACTCGATATATCCGATGCGCGCCCCGATGCCGCGCGCTATCCAGGTAACCACCATCAAAAAAAGAACCATTAGGACTCCGAGAGCCGAGACGCTGCTGTAAAGACCTGACTCCCAGAGGTCAAACACCAAAATGGATAGGACGATACTCTGCTGGCTATAAAGGAGAATAGAAGTGGAAAGCTCCCTCAACGATACGACCGCGATGTAGATCCATCCTGCCACAAAACCGGGCATGACCAGGGGGAGAAAGATTTTTCCGAAGGTCTGGAACCACGTCGCGCCGCTGACCATGGATGCCTCTTCGAGTTCTTTGCCAATCTGGATCATCGAGGCCGATGCCGTTCGAATCCCGTAGGGGAGGTACTTGGTCATATAGGCGATGAACAGAATCCACAAGGTGCCGTAAATCGGGACGGGGACGGTAAGATAAAGGATCAGGAGGCTGACGCCAAGAACAATCCCGGGTACGGCAATGGGCGAAAAGGCGACGATGTCAATAAGAAAACGGCCTTGGAGCTGCGACTTTACGGTGATCCACGCGATACATGAGGTCAAAAACATGACTGCCGTAGCGCTGCCAAAGGAGAGGAGAATGCTGTTGATGAATGCCTTTTGGGCAAAGGGAAGGTGGAAAAGCTCCTGATAACTTTTGAGCGATAGCTGGAGGATCATTTCAAGGGAGGGGACCGCCATATAAGGCGTCAGGGATGCCCAGATGAGATTGATCAGGGGAAGGATTGCAGTGACCCCGACGATCAACAGGCACGAAAAACCGGTCGCGTACTTCCAGGCCCCCAGCTCCATACGTCTCGGGCGATACCCCTTCCCGGTGACGGTGGCAAACTTTTCGGCTCCTTTGGTCATCTGGTAGTAAAAAAATACCCCGACAGTGCTCATGAGGAGAAGAATCACTGAATAGGCGCCAGCGATACCGTAATGCGGCCTTAGCCTTTGAAGGGCGCCGTATATCTTTGTGGTGAAGACGAAGATCCCGGCCCGGACTCCTATGAGAGCCGGCACCTCAAAGGCCTCTACGGCGCGAATGAAGGTGATCAACACCACGGAGAGCATCGCCGGGGTGACCACTCTCAGCGTAATCTTGCAGAGCGTGGTGAAATTCCCTGCGCCGCATGCCAGGGAGGCCTCCTCTAGAGCCACATCCTGAGACCTGAAGGCCGCGGACATGAGAAGAAAGACCAAGGGATAAAGGCTCATGGATTCTGCCCAGATCATTCCTCCCAGAGAGTAGATGTTGAGCGAAAAGTCGGGCATGGCCATCAATGTCCTGATTCCTAGATTGATAAGACCGATTTGGGGAGAGAGCAGGAGTATCCAAGCAACCGTCTCCAAGATCCCTGGGATAATGAACAAAACCGTGACCAGGGTAGTGACGATCCCGCGGAAGGGAATATTCGTCCTTTCACAGGCCCACGCCAGGAAGGTCCCTAGGAGAAAGGACAGGAGAGAACTGCCCAGCGCGAATTGAATCGTGCTCCAGAACAGAGGATAAAACTCGGGGTCCAGATAGGCCTGGGCATAATTTGCCAGCGTGATATTTCCTAGCGTCCCAGGAGGGGCATCGCTCAGGCTGCCATAGAGAAGGACAAAGATAGGCGCTAGGGCGAAATAAGCGACTAGGAGGACAGCCCCCCCGAGGGCAAGGATCAAAGCAATTCCCCTCTCTGTGTTTTTTCAGCTCTTTGATCTAGCGCAAGCCAAAGGTTTTTCTGAATTCTCCTTCGAGATCATCCGCTTTTCCGGCCATGGCATTGATATTGATGTAGAACAGGTTGACGCCCTTAGTCAGATGGGGCGGGTCGGCTTCGACACCGGTGCGCGCAGGGATACGCGGTATCTCTCTTAGCACCTTCTGGCCATCCTCCGAAATGAGAAAGTCGGCCATCAGCCTGGCACTGTTCGGAGAGCCCGCACGCGAAGAGACCGAGACCAGGATGGGATAGGTGGGAAGGGTATGGAGGCGCGCCCAATCCACCGGGGCGCCTTTTTTTCTGATCCGTTCCGTATTCCCTGGAGCGGCATTCGCAAAGAGGGGATATTCCCCGGCGGCAAGCAGTTCGTCGGCGAGAGTCGCGCTCTCTAGCGGGATAGTTTTCATCTCGGCCAGCGACTTCATGTATTTCCTTCCCTCTTCCTCTCCCATCATCTGCAAAAGTCCAATATACCACTCCGGCCTGTTGGCATTGATCGCGATCTTACCCTTCCATCTCGGGTTCAGAAGGTCTCCCCAATCTTTGGGCACTTCGTCCCTCTTCACCAGTTTTGTATTGTAAGCGACAGACATCGTATTGATCTGAGCAGCCGTCCAGTACCCTTCCGGGTCCTTCAGCTCCGCCCGGAAGCGGGCCCTCTCTGGCGACTCATATTGGGCGAGGAGTTTTTGCAATTTTATCTCCAGGGTAGTGAAGGCGCTCGACAGCAGGACATCAAATTGGCTCTTTCCGGCGCGCGCCTCGGTGACGATACGCTGGCCAAGGCGGATCTTACCGGCCCGGTAGCTGTTGACTTGAATCCAGGGATACTTTTTCTCAAATGCCTTGGCCAAAATGGTAATGTCCTCAAGGGAGATGGAGGAATAGATGGTTATTTTTTTCTCCTTACGGGCTGCCTCTATATCGATGTGACCTGAGGCCCATAGGGTCGAGTAGGCAGAAAACATGCCCAGCACGATCAGCGCAAGAGCCAAGAACTTCCCGTAGAAGGACTTTATCCTTTCCGTCCCACGTCTCCTTAAAAAAATCGAGCAAACCAAATGCTAGCCCCTATAGAGAGAGGAAATAAACCCGCTTTCCTCAAGCTCCCTAATAAAACTGTCATCCACGAACTGTCGCGGATCTGCCGTTGCCGCTTCTGGCAATTGCCTCGACATGACTTGCAGCACTGTCCCTAGGGCGCTGAACACAGGGTAGGGAATCTGCGGCATCCCCGGTCGGGTGATCTCATAAGTCTCCTCGGCAATAGAGCGATCTCGAAGGCCACTATACTCCTGCTGAACCTGCGCGCTAAAATCGCGATCGGTCCGGTAGCGATGCATCCCCTCCACATATGCCCGGACAAATTGTCTCGTGATCGCTGGCTGCTCCTGAATATAGCCCCGGCGCGCGGCTATGCCACCCAGAGCAAAATTCAAGCCGAACTCCGCAAAATCCACCAAGAAATGGCAGCCCTCTCTTTTTGCCTCAAGGGCCTCGGGAGGCGTTATGACCACAGCGTCACACTCACAACTTATCAACTTCGCCAAGCCGTTTCTGCCTCCTGAATCAGCGACTAAACGTATGCCTTGAATGCCCTCCTTTTCCAACTGGTCTATAACAAAATAGACCAGGATATCGTTCAATCCTCTGTCACCCACAAACCCGATCCTTGCACCGGCCAACTGTTTACGGCTCTCGATCCCCGGCCGGCCCATGAGAAACTGCTGGTTGATGCCTCCGGTTAAAAAAACGAGATCAGCTTCGCCTAACAGATCAGCCCGCAGCAGGGCAGGGGCCGCAAGATTGCCGAACTGTATCTCTCCGTTCATCAGACCTCGCACCACACCCTTGGCTCCAGACATCAGCCGGGTTTCCACTTCTAGCCCGTGTTTGGCAAACAAACGCGCCCGGGCTGTTACCATCAGAGGGCCTGCCCCTTGCCCGATGGTAGCATACCCTGTCGCTATTTGATGGACGAGTGCCATTTTCTTCGGCGCAAAGCAGTTCCTTGCTCTTCTCTATGATAGGATGGAAGAAGAAGTCAAGATTCCACGAAGAATCTCATTGACACTGCTCAGAGGTAAGAGTATATTCGAATTCCGTGATGCGCTTTCCGCAAAAGCCATTGCGGTTTTTTATTTTTAGCGGCAGGAGTCTGGCGTCTGTCTCTTTAGTCTGCGGTCTGGCAGCTAAGGTCTGATATGGCCGTTGTGGCAATTATCCCGGCCCGCTACAGTTCTACCCGCTTCCCCGGAAAGCCCTTAGCAAGGATTGGCGGCAAGCCGATGGTCCAGCACGTTTACGAAAGCGCCTCCAAGGCGAGCGGTTTGGATCGGGTTGTGGTCGCAACCGATGACCGTCGGATCCTGGAAACGGTAAAAGATTTTGGTGGGGAGGCGGTACTCACCTCAAAGAACCACGCGAGCGGGACCGACCGCTTGGCAGAGGTGGCAAAGCAGCTCAAGGCCGAGTGGGTGATCAACGTGCAGGGGGATTTGCCTTTTGTTCGACCGCAAACCATCTCCCGGACCCTTAGGCCGCTCCGTCGTGACCGCTCCATCTTGATGGGAACGGCAAGGACACCCATCTATCAGAAAGAGGAATGGCTCAATCCGAACGTGGTCAAGGTGGTAACCGACGCTCAAGGTTTCGCCCTCTATTTTTCCCGTTCCCCCATCCCCTACCTCCGAGAGCAGGCAGGGATTACGGACTCACCGGCGGCAGATTGTTATGAGACAAGAATCTGGGGGTATCGCCACATAGGGATCTACGCCTACCGCCGTGACTTTCTCCTAAAGTTCTCCCGTCTTCGGCCAACACTGCTGGAGCGGATCGAAGGACTGGAGCAGCTTCGCGCCTTGTCTCATGGTTACCGTATCCGAGTCACGGATGTGAAAGAGCCTTCCGTAGAAGTAGACACCCCAGAGGATTTAAAAAAGGCAGAAGAGTACCTGAGATCTTTGGGAAACTCTCCAAGTGGAAGGGACGAAGGAATAAAATGGCTAGCGTAAAGACAAAATTCATCTTCGTGACGGGAGGAGTAGTATCCTCCCTGGGCAAAGGGTTGGCCTCCGCCTCTATCGGAGCGCTCCTGGAAAGCCGGGGTTTAAAGGTCTCTCTGCTCAAGATGGATCCCTACATCAACGTGGATCCGGGAACGATGAGCCCGTATCAGCACGGCGAGGTCTTCGTCACCGACGACGGCGCGGAAACCGACCTCGACCTGGGACACTACGAACGCTATGTCTCCACGCCGATGGGACGGAAAAACAATTGCACCACCGGACAGATTTACGAGACCGTCATCGCCAAGGAGCGGCGCGGGGATTATCTGGGCGGAACGGTGCAGGTCATTCCCCATATCACCGACGAGATCAAGCGGCGCATCCGTGCGGCTGCCGAAGGCTATGACATTCTGATCTGTGAAGTGGGGGGTACGGTGGGGGACATCGAAGGCCTCCCCTTTTTAGAGGCGGTGCGGGAGTTTGGCTGGGAGGCAGGGAAAGAGAACGTCCTCTATGTCCACCTCACGTTAGTTCCCTACATCGCCGCCGGAGGGGAGCTGAAGACCAAGCCCACACAGCACAGCGTCAAAGAACTGACTGGCGTGGGGATTCAACCCGACATCCTGCTCTGCCGAACGGATCGTCTCTTGGATAAAAAATTAAAAGCCAAGATCGCCCATTTTTGCAATGTGGAAGAGAGCGCGGTCATTACCGCAAAGGACGTGGAATGGATCTACGAGGTCCCTCTGATCTTTCACCAGGAGGGGTTGGACGAGAAGATCGTTGAAAAGCTTCACATCTGGACTGGAGCGCCCAACCTCAGGAAATGGCAGAGGACCGTCCAGGTCCTGAAGAACCCCAAGGAATCAGTCCAGATCGCAGTCGTGGGAAAATATATGAGCCTCAAGGAGTCCTACAAAAGCTTGATGGAGGCGCTGGTGCATGGCGGTATCGCCAATGACACCAGAGTGGAGTTGGATTGTATCGAGGCGGAACAGATCGAAGAGGTAGGGATCAAAGGTCTTCTGGACCGAGCCGATGGCATCTTAGTTCCGGGGGGCTTTGGGGATCGAGGGAGTGAGGGCAAGATCGCGGCGGTCCGTTATGCGCGGGAGAACCGTATCCCCTTTTTCGGCATCTGCTTGGGAATGCAGATGGCAGTTACGGAGTTCGCCCGCAATGGCTGCGGGCTGGCCGGAGCCAATTCGAGCGAGTTTGATGACAAGAGCCCCCATCAGGTGATCCATCTCATGGAAACGCAGAAAGGGATTGATAAGAAGGGCGCGACCATGAGGCTTGGAGCCTATCCGTGTATTCTGCAAGAGGATTCTTTGGCCTTAAAACTCTACGGCAAGAAAAAGATCTCCGAGCGCCACCGCCATCGCTATGAATTCAACAACAGCTACCGCGAACTCTTTAGCCGTCACGGGATGGTTCTGAGCGGACTTTCACCGGATGGGAGCTTGGTAGAAATTGTCGAGCTTAAAGACCACCCCTGGTTCCTTGGCTGCCAATTCCACCCCGAGTTTAAGTCCCGTCCTATGGATTGCCACCCCCTCTTTAAGGGATTCATCAAAGCAGCATTGCAAAACCGCCTGGCTGAGAGAGAAGTCCCCAGAATTAAAGTGGCGCGGACTTGACCCCTCGGGGAAAGGAATAGTTCAAATTGAAAAATGAAAAATTAAAATTTAACTTCTGCAATTTGCAATCTACAATTTGCATTAATTTGCTCAAAGAGCGAAATGATAGCTAAAAGCATCAGAGTGGGCGGTTTTGAGATCGGTGCGGGTAGACCCCTTGCCCTGATTGCCGGCCCTTGCGTGATCGAGGGGAGAGAGTCGGCCTTGAAGCACGCTTCCTATTTAAAGGAAGTGGCCGATCGGGTTGGCGTTCCCTTCATCTATAAATCTTCCTATGATAAGGCCAATCGCTCCGCGCTGGACTCCTATCGCGGGCCGGGGATCGAGAAGGGGCTTAAAATCCTGACCCAGGTGAAGAAGGAGATCGGTGTCCCCATTCTTACCGATGTGCACGAGAAGGAGCAGGTGGCCCTGGCCAGAGAGAACGTCGATATTCTCCAGATTCCCGCCTTTCTCTGCCGCCAGACCGATTTTGTTATTGCCGTGGCGCAGTCGGGCAAGATAGTCAATATCAAGAAAGGACAATTTCTCGCCCCGTGGGACATGCGCAACGTGGTGGAGAAAATTGTCTCCACCGGCAATGAACAGATCCTGGTGACGGAACGGGGAGTCTCCTTCGGATACAACAACCTGGTCGCGGACATGCGCTCCCTGGTAGCGCTGCGTGAGTTAGGCTATCCTGTCGTCTTTGACGCAACCCACAGCCTGCAGCTGCCTGGAGGGCTCGGGAAGGCCTCAGGAGGCGAGCGGAAGTTTATCTCCGCTTTGGCTCGGGCCGGAGTAGCGGTGGGAGTGGATGCCCTTTTCATGGAAGTCCACGAGGATCCGGATCGCGCGCTCAGCGACGGGCCCAATTCTCTTCCGCTCAAAGAGGTAGAGGGGTTGCTCAAAATGGTTAAGGAGATTGACGGATTGTTAAAAGGCAGATCATGATGGACTCAGCTAAGATTCTAAAGCGAGCCCGAGATGTACTCGACATAGAAGCCAAGGGAATTCTTTCCCTGATCGATCGCCTCGACGACAACTTTATTCGCGCCGTGGAGCTGCTCTTCAACTGCAAGGGAAAAGTCGTGGTAACCGGGCTGGGAAAATCGGGGCTCATTGGCCGCAAGATCGCCGCGACTCTTTCTAGCACAGGGACCCCTTCTCTCTTCCTCCATGCCAGCGAAGGCATCCATGGCGATCTCGGAATCATTATGAAAGGGGACGTTGTCTTGGCCGTCTCCAATAGCGGGGAGACCGATGAGCTCTTAAAGATCCTCTCCATCATTAGACGGCTAGGTCTCAAGATCATCGTGATGACTGGCAACCCTAGCTCGAGCCTGTCCCGTGCGGCGGACGTGATCCTAAATGCGGCGGTCAAAGAAGAGGCCTGCCCTATGGGTCTCTCCCCTACCGCAAGTACCACCGCGGCCCTGGCCATGGGGGACGCCCTGGCAGTCGTGCTGCTGGAGAAAAAAGGATTTAAGGAAGAGGACTTCGCCCTGCGCCATCCGGGCGGCACATTGGGACGCAAGCTCCTTCTTCAGGTCGAGGAGTTGATGCACAGCGGCGCGGAACTGCCGGTGGTGCGGGAAGATACCCCGATGAAGGAGACCCTGCTCGAGATTACCTCTAAGCGCCTGGGGGTGACCGGGGTGGTCGATGGTAGAGGTGAGCTAGTGGGAGTGATCACGGATGGAGATTTGAGGAGAGGGCTGGAGAGCAAGGGGGACATCTTCCGTTTTAAGGCCAAGGAGCTGATGACTCGAGATCCCAAGACCATACCTGCCGATGCCCTTGCGGCCCGGGCCATCGCTCTCATGGAACAGCATTCGATTACCTCGCTCTTTATTATTCTGGAGGACAGCGGGCGAAAACCCACTGGCATCGTTCACCTCCATGACCTGTTGAAAGCCGGCATTGTCTAATTCCTCCCTGTGCAGCGCATTCCAGCTAAGATCCGCAAGAAGGCCAAAAAAATAAAACTCCTGCTATTAGACGTGGATGGGGTGTTAACCGATGGTGGGATCGTTATGAACGACCGGGGAGAGGAGGTCAAACAATTTGATGTCCGCGACGGTCATGGCATCAGACTCCTTCTGCGTGCCGGAGTTCAGATCGGCCTAATCACAGGGCGAACCTCCAAAGTTGTCGGCCACCGTGCCAGAGATCTCGGCATTCGCATCCTTTATCAGAAGGCTTACGACAAACTCGATATCTATCGGAAAATTAAGCGGAAAAGCGGACTCAAGGACCAACAGATTGCCTATGTAGGGGATGACATTGTAGATCTTCCAATCCTGAGAAAGGTTGGGCTGGCCATGACGGTAAGGGACTGTTGGGCGGAACTGAAGCGTGAGGTTGACTATGTAGCCGCAGGCAAGGGAGGACGGGGGGCGGTGCGGGAGATCATCGAACTCTTACTCAAAGCTCAAGGCAAATGGCAAGGGGTTACTCGCAGATATTACCGCAATTGATTGGTTTCCGGCCTTTATCTCCGTTCTAAAGCCCTAAGCAAAATCCGTGCCTATCTCCTTTACACCTATTTGGAAAGGTGGTATTTTTGTGCTGTATTCAGGGCTATTATGAGGCGCAAAGGCATAGGAGTCATCCTTCTGATCGCAATCTTTGCCTCTCTGGGAGGGGTCGCCTATAAGGTGGCTGAGCACTTCTGGCTGATGAAGGCCAGAGAAATCAAGAAAAACCCCAGCAAGCTTTTGGACTATGTTCCCGAGGCTGCTCTGCAGATCAAGGATTTTCGTCGCACCAAGATCGAGAAAGGGCAAAAGGTCTGGGAGCTGTTCGGCGAGGAAGCGCGCTATCTCAAGACAGAAAAAGAGGTGGTCATTAAAAAGCCACGCATGATTTTTTACCAGAAGGATAGCAACACGATAGAGGCTATCGGCAACGATGGTCACCTGTGGCTCACAGAGCAAAAGGGGGAGATGGAGAAGGCGCAGTTTCAGGGTGGCGTTCAAGTCAATTACCGGGGATTTGTTTTAAATACCGAGAAGATCCTCTACCTCAAGAGTAAGAACCAAATGGTCCTACCCGGCAAGGTAAACGTGAAGGGAGATGGCATGGAGTTAGAGGGGGTCGGAATGGAGATCAACCTGGACGATGAGAAGATGCGCTTGCTCCAGAAAGTAAGAACCAAGCTGGTACCGGAGCGGTTAGAAAGCAAGAGGGCACGAGCCGATGGTGAGAAAAAGAGCAAAATGTAGTTTGTGGGGTCAGTGGTATGAATGGTGCGTCTTGATATACTTGGTGGGCGCCGTCTCTTCTTTTGCCTGGGCTGGAGAGGCAGCCGGGAAAACCAACAAAGAGACTGAGAAAAAGCCTGAAGGAACCGCATTCCAGGCCAGCAAAAAAGAGCCCATCTTCATCACCTCGAACTGGATGGAGGCGGACCGCAAGAAAAACACCATCACCTATAAGGGTCAGGTGGTCGCGATTCAGGCAGATATGACTATGAGGAGCGAAACGCTGACCGCTTACTATGATTCCGACATGAAGCAGCTTAAAGAGGCGATAGCCGAAGGTAAAGTCAACATTGTCCAGGGAAATAAAACAGCAACGGGGAATAAGGCGGTCTTCAACGGTAAAGCCCAGACCATTATCTTGACCGGGAATCCCGTGGTGCGCCAAGGGAACAATGAGGTCTCAGGGAACCGCATTACCTTCTTCATGGAAGAGGACCGCGCTGTGGTTGAAGGAGGGAGTGAAAGAGTCAAGGCCGTCATCTTTCCGGAGGAAATCGAAGGACGGGAAAGAAGGAATGAGGGTCCGGGCAAACAGCGATGAGCGTTCTCAAGGCCGAAGGGGTATCGAAGTCGTACAATGGTCGCCGCGTGGTCAACGGAGTCAATCTGGAAGTCAAAGGGGGCGAAGTGATCGGGCTCCTCGGTCCTAATGGTGCGGGAAAAACCACGACCTTTCACATAATGGTGGGGCTCGTGCGTCCAGATCAGGGAAAGGTTTTTTTGAACGGCGAGGATCTGACATCGGCGCCGATCTACCAGCGAGCGCGCGCGGGGATCAGCTATCTCCCTCAGGAGTCCTCCGTTTTCCGCCGCCTTACCGTGGAGGAGAACCTTCTAGCGATCCTGGAAACCCAGGACCTCAGCGAAGAGGAGCAAAAAGAGCGCTCCAAGGGGTTAATGCGCATGCTGGGGATCGCCCACCTTGCCAATCATAAAGCCTATACCCTTTCCGGGGGAGAGCGGCGCAGGGCGGAAATCGCCCGTGCCCTGGTGCTCTCCCCTTTCTTTGTTCTATTGGATGAACCCTTTACCGGAGTAGACCCGATTGCGGTAGCGGAGATTCAAAAGATCATCCGCAAGCTGACGACCGGCGGCATTGGACTCCTCGTTACGGACCACAACGTGCGTGAGACCCTGGGAATCTGCGACCGCGCCTATATTCTCAATGAAGGGCTGGTCTTGGAGGAGGGGACCTCGGAGAAGATCGCCTCCAGCCCCAAGGTGCGAAAGGTCTACCTGGGCGAGGGGTTCAAGATGTAGCCATGGCACTGGAGATCAGACAGGTTCAAAAGCTAGCCCAGCAGCTGGTCATGACGCCTCAGCTGCAGCAAGCGATCAAGCTCCTTCAACTCTCCCGCGTAGAACTGGAGGAGATGATCTCGCAGGAGCTGCAGGAAAATCCGGCACTGGAGGAGGGGCTGCCGGAAGAGACCGAGGGGGGTCAGGAGGCCATGGTGGCAGGCGAAGCGGAAATATCGGAGACGGCCCTGCCGGAGGTAAAACGAGAACTATCGACGGCAGATAAAATCGGCACCCTGGACTGGCAGGAGTATATGGATAGCCACTCCAATTCCGTCCACGGTTCTTTGACCGCAGAGGCCTCCCGCGATGAGGATGAAGGTCCCCCTTCGTGGGAGAATACGCTGACCAAGAAGAACTCCCTGGAAGATCATCTGGTGTGGCAACTGCGCCTTTCGAAGCTCGGCGAGCGTGAGGAAACCATCGGCCTCTATATCATCGGCAATCTGGACGAGAACGGATACCTCGCCCTCTCCTCAGAAGAACTCTGCCAAGCCACCGGTGCCGCGCCCGAAGAGGCAGAGATCGTTTTGAAACAGATCCAGTTTTTCGACCCCGTCGGGGTCGCTGCGCGCGATCTCAGAGAGTGTCTCCTGATCCAGATCGAAAATCTCAGCCTCGGCGGCAGCTTGGCGGCGCGGATCGTCTCGGATCACCTCCCCCAGCTGGAGAGCAAACACTACGACAAGTTGGCCCGGGAACTTGAGGTCTCTGTAGAAGAGGTGCTAGAGGCGTCCCATGTGATTGTCTCTTTGGAGCCCAGGCCGGCGCGCGGCTTTGAGGAAGAAGAGGTTCGCACCATCATTCCTGACGTCTCCGTGGAAAAGATTGACGACGAATATGTGGTATTTCTCAACGACGACGGGATTCCCCGGCTGCGCGTGAGTTCCCTCTACCGCCGCCTGATTGGACAGGAGGGAGAAGAGGAGCAGCATGCCAGGCAGTACCTTCAGGAAAAGGTGCGGGCGGCGACATGGCTGATCAAGAGTATTCAGCAGAGGCAGCAGACTCTTTACCGCGTAACTCAGAGCATCTTTAAATTCCAGAGGGATTTCCTGGAGCTGGGAGTGAGGCATTTGAAGCCCATGGTGCTTAAGGATGTAGCTGGGGACATCGGGATGCATGAGTCGACGGTGAGTCGGGCCACAGCCAACAAGTATGTCCACACCCCACAAGGACTCTTCGAGCTCAAATATTTTTTCCAGAGCGGCCTGAAGTCGGGAAACGGCGAGGATGTGGCCTCGGAGAGCGTTAAGGACAAAATTCGCAGCATTATCTCGGCGGAAGATCCCAGGAAGCCTTACAGCGACCAGTACATTGCCGGACTGCTTGGGCAGGAGTCGATTGACATCGCCCGACGCACCGTAGCCAAGTACCGCGAGGCCATGGGGATCCTCCCTTCTTCTAAGCGACGGCAGCCCTACTTGCGGAGATAGGCAACAACAACGGGAGAAGAGATATGACAGACGTAAAAGTTTCCGTGACCTTCCGCCATACACAGCCCACCAACGCCCTGAAGCGCTACGTTGAAGAGAAGGTGCATAAAATCGACAAATACTTTTATCGTTCGTTGGACGCGCATGTGGTCCTTTCCGTGGATTCCAAGGAGCGACAGGTCGCCGAAGTCACGCTGCAAACGCGCAGGCTCACCATCCACGGACGGGAAGAAACAACAGACCTCTACTCGGCCATCGATTTGGTGATGGACAAGGTGGAGCAGCAGATTCGGAAATATAAAACGAAGACGAGGCTGCGGAGAAGAAAGGCAAAGGATTGAAGATCACGGATTTTTTGGATACCTCCAGAGTTATTCCTGACCTTAAAGGAAGAGATAAAAATGGCGTCCTCAAAGAGATGGCGGATTGGATGGCATCCCAGGATCCCTCTGTGGATGCCAAAAAGCTGCTCGCAGTCCTCCTCGAAAGAGAGAGGGTGAGCACTACCGCCATCGGCGAGGGCGTAGCGATACCGCACGGAAAGATGCCTAGGGTCAAGCGGGTCTCCGGAGTCTTTGCCCGCAGCCTTCAGGGCGTGGACTTCGATTCCTTAGACGGAGGTTTGACTCACCTCTTTTTCCTCCTGGTAGCGCCGGAAGATTCGGCGGCAGATCATCTCAAGGCCCTGGCGCGCATTTCCCGTTTGCTGAAAGACACCGCCTTTCGCGCCCGACTCATGAAGGAAAAAAGCAGAGAAGAGATCTTTAACACTATTAAAGAAGAAGACGAGAAATTTTAGGTCAGCGTCTAGCTATTAGCGGTCAGCCCTTAGCTTGATCCTGTTCCCTCCAGGGCTGAGAGCTGAAGGCTGAAAGCTAAGTTCTTATGGCTGATGGTCTGGACATCATCGTGGTTACCGGGCTCTCCGGCTCGGGAAAGAGTGTCGTGATCAGGGCCCTCGAGGACAACGGCTTTTTCTGTATCGACAATCTGCCGGTGGTTTTGATTCCCAAGTTCATAGAGCTGTGTCAAGGATACCGGGAGGGGATCAAGCGGATCGCTCTAGGGATCGACTTGAGAGAAGGCCTGTTCCTTCAATCCTGGCCTGAGGTTTTGGCCGAGCTGCGCGCCGTAGGCCACTGGGTGGAGG
>Ga0209824_10001093_pt1 | contig 15876 bp, 15 predicted proteins | sample VDWuncwatermetaG_FD_184124 | JGI IMG/M metagenome (GOLD analysis project Ga0209824, IMG submission 184124) | Wastewater microbial communities from Netherlands to study Microbial Dark Matter (Phase II) - VDW unchlorinated drinking water (SPAdes)... ... | reverse complement strand
TGTCACTGTTCAAAGCCACCACCAGAAGGTCTCCCAGTTTTTTTGCTTCCCTGAGGAGATGGAGGTGGCCGCGGTGCAGAAGATCGAAGCAGCCGTTGGTAAAGACGACGCGCTTGCCATCTTGTTTAGCCTTTGCCACAATGATCTCTATCTCGTGGAGTTCTCCGATCTTGCCCCGCACGGTAGATGGGTAACATGTCCTCGGGTCGATTTCAACGACCCATGCCATTCGCTTTTTCCTATGAAGGGATAAAAATTCAAGGCTGCAACGTGGGATAGAGCCAGCATCCAGATGAATCGAAAAAGGATAGACATCAGGGAAAGTCTGCGAGCCTCTTTCAAGGACGGCATCTTCGCCTCGGTTATGACCGGGGTGACGGACAACTACGTCATTCCGTTCGCTCTGCGCCTAGGAGCTACCGTGCAACAGGTCGGTTTGGTAGGCGGGTTTCCCAGCTTATTGGGCGCCGTCTCGCAGCTCCTTGCCACCCAGGCAGTCCACCTGGTAGGGGGCCGCTTAAAACTCCTGGTACGCGCAGTCTCCACCCAAGCGTCTATCCTGCTGGCCATCGCTTGCCTGGCCCTGGTCGATATCCCCTACCGCGTGGAATCTCTCCTCGTTCTGCTGGTGTTTTTTTCCGCCAGTGGCGCCATGGCCGGCCCGGCCTGGGGCAGTCTTATGACCGATTACATCCCGAAGCGGAAGCGGGGGAGCTATTTTGGCTGGCGCAACCGAATGCTGGGATTCATCAATGTTGCCAGCATGATAACGGCCGGGCTCCTGCTCTACTGGACCAAGGAGGTTTTCCATCTGTCGGGGTTTTTCCTCCTCTTTCTGATCGCGGCATTGTGCCGCTTCGTCTCCGCCGCCTACATCGCGCGGATGGGCGATGTCCCGCAGAAAAGAGACCCCGCCAGCGATTTTACCTTTTTCATGTTTTTGGCTCGCTTCAGAGAGAGTAATTTCGTCAAATTTGTAGCCTTCGTGGCCGGTCTGACATTTGCCGCACATCTCGCTTCGCCCTTCTTCGCCGTCTTCATGCTCCGTGATCTCCAGTTCAGCTATTTGACCTACATGGTCATTCAGGTTGCCTCCACTGTCGCCGGGCTGATCGCCTTGCCATGGTGGGGGAGGCACGCCGATTTGGTGGGGAACGTCCGGGTGCTCCGATTGACTGGTTTTCTGGCCGCATTGCCGCCGCTCTTCTGGTTGGCGTCGCGGAACATATTCTATCTGATGGGGGCTCAAATGTTTGCGGGGTTTGCCTGGAGCGGTCTCACGCTCTGCGCCAGCAATTTCATCTACGATGCGGTGAGCCCGCAGAAGCGGGTCCGCTGCATCGGTTACTTCAATGTCATCAACGGCACGGCCCTTTTTCTAGGGGCCTCCCTCGGCGGTTTTCTGGCCTCCAGGTTGCCTCCGCTGCAGGGCTATCCCATTCTCAGCCTTTTCGCCTTGTCCTCTGTTTGCCGCCTGCTTTTCTATTTTGCCCTGTGCCGCCGCTTCCGGGAGGTCAGGCCGTCCAAGGAAGTCTCGCTGCAGGAATTGTTCTTCAGCGTGGTGGGGGTCCGTCCTTTGATCGGCATTGCGCGGGATTAGCCGCCGAGCCTTGACCCGTTGTTAAAATTTCGCTAAGGTCGTTACAGTTTTATTTCCGCGCTTTATCATTAGAAAGGGGAGAAAGTTATGGAATACCGCGACCTGAGGAGCTGGATTCGAAAGGCGGAGGAGCTGGGAGAGGTCAAGACCCTCAAAAAGTGTGACTGGAATCTGGAAATCGGCGCTATTACAGAGCTGGTGGCTCATCGGGAAGACGGACCGGCGGTTCTCTTCGACGAGATCAAGGACTACCCCAAGGGGTATCGGGTACTGTCGAATTCATTGAGTTCGAGAAAGAGAATAGCCCTCACTTTGGATATACCTCCGGGCGACACCAAGATGGATTTCGTCCGTACCTGGAGAGAGAGGTATAAAAAGATCAAGCCCCTCCCACCCAAAATCGTCAAGAAAAGCCCACTGTTCGAAAATGTTTATAAAGATAAGGATGTGGATCTGCTGAAATTCCCTACCCCCAAGTGGCATGAGCATGATGGGGGGCGCTACATCGGAACGGGGAGCATCGATATCACCCGTGATCCGGACGAAGGATGGGTTAACTGGGGGACCTATCGCGTGATGATCCATGACAAAAACACCGTGGGATTCTATATCTCTCCGGGAAAACATGGCCGGATGCAGAGAGATAAGTACTCGAGCACGGGAAGGCCGTGTAAGATCGCCATGTCCTTCGGTCATGACCCGCTGGTTTTCTTGGGGGGCAGCATCGAGGTGCCTTACGGGATTTCCGAGTACGAGTTCATCGGGGGCGTCAGGGGTGAACCCCTAGAGTTGATCGAGGGAGAATACACGGGTCTCCCGATCCCCGCGAATGCCGAGATCGTGGTGGAGGGGGACGCGATTTTTAACGAGCCGCGGGTCGAAGGGCCTTTCGGTGAGTGGACGGGCTATTACGCCAGCGCGGAGCGCCCGGAGCCTATCGTCAGGATCAAGCGTCTCTATCACCGCAATGAGCCGATTCTGTTGGGCTCGCCTCCGGGCAGGCCGCCGGCCGAGCTCGGTTGGTATCGCTCCTATCTCCGTTCCGCGCTGATCTGGGACGAGATGGAGAAGGCCGGGGTGCCGGACGTCAAAGGGGTGTGGCTTACGGTGTCCGGAGGGAGCCGGCTGGTCCTCGTGGTCTCGATCAAGCAGCGTTATCCCGGCCACGCCAAGCAGGCGGCTGTGGTGGCGTCCCAGTGCCACGCGGGCGCCTATCTTGGTCGCTATGTGATCGTGGTCGACGACGACATCGATCCGAGCAATACCGACGATGTTATGTGGGCCATGTCGACCCGCTCGGACCCGGAGGCAGACATCGATATCCTTCGGCGCTGCTGGAGCGGGCCGTTGGACCCGATCATTCAGCCGGGCAAGAAGGGCTTTAATTCCCGGGCGATCATCGATGCCTGCCGGCCGTTCGAATGGATGAAGGACTTTCCTATGGTGGCGGAGTCCAGCAAAGAGGTGTTGGACGCGACGGCCAAGAAGTGGGGCAAGGTCCTCTTTAGTAGTAATGGGAAGGCTTAGGCCGAGCTCGGATTACGAGGGCAGGTCGAATACCACTGTAGTAGGCTTGCCCTTTCTCAAGACCTCTATCTTTAGCTGGCCGGCCCTTTTGCCGCTTTGAAAGAAGGATTCTAGATCACCGACCTTCTGGATCGTTCTGTCGTTCACCTTAAGGATGATATCTCCTCTCTGGATGCCTCCCTCTGAGGCGGCGCTGCCCAATTCCACGTCGGCGACCAGCACTCCCTTCTTCAGTGGGATATCAAAGAGACTCGCCAGCTCTGAGGTGAGCTCCTGGACTTGCATGCCCAGGATTTTCCGCAAATCCTCTTTTGCCTTTTCCGGAGAGGGCAACTGCTTGGCCTTGGCCAGAACCTGGTTCGAGGCGTAGATGGGGGCTTTCATTCTCAGGGCGATGGCGATGGCGTCGCTGGGCCGCGAGTCGATCTGAAACTCATGGTCTTTAAGCTTCAGGGTGATGCTGGCGTAGTATATGTTGTTGCGCAGATCGGTAATGGTGATGCGCTGGAGCGCGGCCCCGAGTCCCTGCAGGATATTGCGGATGAGGTCGTGCGCGTTGGGGCGGGGGGTGGAGACGTTTTCGAGTTCTATCGCTATCGAGGTGGCCTCTTCGCTCCCGATCCAGATGGGGATCAGCTTTTTCTCTTTGGTATTTTCGAGGATCACTACGGCGGTCGGGGTTTTGGTCGAGGGGTCGAGCATCACCCTCTTCACCTTCATCTCCACCGCCGTGTTGTCCTGAGCAGCCCCAAGATGTGGAGTCAGGACGCTAAGAACCGAAAAGACAACGATTAGAATGCCTCTTCTCACAATGACCTCCTGATTAAGGATATCGCTCGCCAATTTTTTTTGAGAAAAACATGCCTCTGAAGCGCGCGTGTTGCATTTCTCTCACCTTACCTGGCAAACTTTGCTGTTGTCAATAGCGGTATTTTCCTTTGTCGTATTTTCCTTGACCGGCTCTTGAGCCGTAAGTTATGCTCTCGTAAAGTTCAACTTGGGAAAAGACAATGAGCTCTGAGACCGTTCGTTTCGACTTTAACAACATGCTGGAGCATACCTTGGGCCGCGGGAGGGGACTCAAGGTGTCGGATATCGACGGTCTGAAAAGAAAGTCGAAAGAGATCCATAGCGTCATACAACAGTTGCGTCGGGCGAGCGCGACGCCATTTTATGACGTTATTTTCCAGGAAAGTAAATTGGAGCCGATTCTCGACGTCGCCGGGAAAATCCGCCAGCGAGGGGAGAACCTCGTGGTTCTTGGAGTCGGAGGGTCGGCCTTAGGGGCCAAGGCGCTCCATCAGGCCCTCAACCATCCGCTCCATAACTGGCTTTCGCCGGAAAAGAGGGCCGGCGTCCGCCTCTTTGTCGCCGACAACATCGATCCGGAGAGCTTTGGAAACTTGCTCGAATATCTCGACCCCTCCCGGACGCTCTTCAACGTCATCAGCCGCTCCGGGGAGACGGCGGAAACTCTCGCGCAGTTTTTTATCGCCAGGGATCACCTGATCCGGACCTTGGGCGCCGACCGCTATAAAGAACATTTTCTGCTGACCACCGACGCCCACGCGGGTCCCTTGCGTCAGATGGCGGAAAAAGAGGGCTATGCGAGCTTGAGTCTGTCGAGCGGCGTGGTGGGACGATACTCCGTCTTCTCCGCGGTTGGGCTGCTTCCCGCCTCGGCCGCGGGCATCGATGTAGACTCCCTCCTTGCCGGGGCTCGGGCCATGGCCGATCGCTGCGGTGCTGCGGATTTATGGCGGAACCCGGCATACATGAGCGGCGCGCTGCACTATCTCTCGCAAAGAAAGAGGAGGAAGCGGATCTGCGTTTTCATGCCTTATAGCGGTCTTCTCACCGGGGTCGCCGAGTGGTTTTGCCAGCTTTGGGCGGAGAGCCTCGGCAAGGGCAAGGACCTTCGGGGCAAGAAGGTGGAGGGGGCGCAGTCTCCGGTGCGTGCGTTGGGGATCACAGACCAGCATTCCCAGCTTCAACTCTACATGGAAGGTCCGGACGACAAAGTGGTTGACTTCATCCGCGTCGAGCGCTTCTCAAGCCCTGTCGTGATTCCACAATATAAAGAGAGCGGGGATCTCGGCTATCTCGGAGGCCGCGCGCTGTCTGAGCTTCTCCTGGCTGAAGAGCACGCCACGGAGATGGCCTTAACTAAAAACGGCAGAATGAATTCGACGATTCTCCTGGATAGCATCACGCCCCATACCGTCGGCCAGTTCCTCTTCATGTTCGAAATCCAGACGGTCTTTGCCGCGGGGCTCTACGGCGTCAACCCCTTTGATCAACCCGGCGTCGAGCAGGGAAAGCGGTTGACCTACGGGATGATGGGGAGGCGAGGGTACGAAAAGGAGAGGCGGGAAGTTTTATTCTGGCAGAAAAAGAAGAAGAAAAGGTTTGTCCTGTGAAGATTATCGTTCTTCCTGAGAGCTGGATAAGTCGCATCGCAGCTGGTGAGGTAGTGGAGCGTCCGGCTTCGGTCGTCAAGGAGCTCGTGGAGAACTCTTTGGACGCCGGCGCCAAGGAGATCTCCGTTTGGGTAGAGGGGAGTGGTGCCTCTCTGATCCGGGTGAGCGATGACGGCGAGGGGATAGCCGCCGAGGATTTGTCCTTGGCCCTTGAGAGACATTCGACCAGCAAGCTTAAGAATGAGGATGACCTTTTTCGCATTTCCACTTTGGGGTTTCGCGGCGAGGCGCTTCCCAGCATCGGCTCCGTGTCCAGGCTGGAGATCGTCTCTCGCACCCGGCAGCAGGAAGCGGGGACACGGCTGCGCGTTGAGGGAGGCAAAAAGCGAGAGCCTGTGGCTGCCGGCTGTCCTGTGGGTACGACTGTCGAGGTGCGCGAGCTTTTTTTCAACACGCCGGCCAGACGCAAGTTTCTAAAATCTCCGGCGACGGAATTGAGCCATATCTGTGATGTCGTTAACCGCATGGCGCTGGCCTACGCGGATGTCCATTTCCGTCTCCATCATGGCGGAAAACCCCTTTGTGACCACGCCGCCGCGAAGCCTAGGGACCGATTACAGCAGGTTCTGGGATCGGACATTGCGGCGGCGCTGGTGCCGTTCAGCTGGGGTAAAGGAAAGATGAAGATCTCCGGATCTCTGAGTTCTGCGCCGAGCTCTTTCTCTAACTCCCGCTATCTCTTTACCTACGTGAACCGGCGTTTTGTGCGGGACCGCATACTCACCCATGCCGTTCTGCAGGGGTACGAGACCCTGTTGATGAAGGGGCGCTACCCCGCAGTGGTTCTATATTTCGAGATTCCCTTTGAGGAGGTGGATGTCAACGTCCACCCGGCGAAGTATGAGGTTCGCTTCCGCCGCCAGTCGGAGATCCACGAAGCGGTGGCAGAGGCGGTGCGTGAAGCACTGAAAAAAGAGGCGAAGGGGACGCCCTATACCGTCCCCGTTCAGCACAGGGAACAGCGCTTTCCTGGAGTGCAGGAGCCTCCTCTCCCTTATCCCGCGCCCTCTCACCAGGGAGGATTCCAACTCCCCCGAATTGATTCCGGGCAGCCTGGAGCGCCCGGCGAGGAAAAGAGAAAAGGATTTTTTTCTTCTTTGGATATCCTGGGCCAGCTTCTCGGTTGTTATCTTGTCTGTGCATCCTCTCGCGGGATGGCCTTGATCGATCAGCATGCGGCCCACGAGCGGGTCGCCTTCGAGAAGATGCGCCACCAGCTTGAGCGGGGAGAGGTCGAAAGGCAAAACCTTCTGATGCCGCAGATATTGGAGCTTCCTGCCGGCGAGGCTGCGCTCTTCGAGCAGCGGCTTGAGATTTTGGAGCGCCTTGGTTTTACCGTGGAGAAATTCGGGCCCAATACCTTCATCATCAAAACGGTCCCGGCGCTCCTTCCTCCAGGAGACTACCGGGAAAGCATGCGACAAGTGATGGCCGAGCTCGCCGAGATTGGGAAATCGGAAGAGCTGCGGCAAGAGCTGGAAGAGCGTTTGATGACCATCGCCTGCCATAGCGTGATCCGCGCCAACCGCATGCTGGAGAGGGAGGAGATACGGGCCCTGCTGAGAGAGCTTGACGAGGTCGATTTTGCTACTCAATGTCCCCACGGCCGCCCGGTCCTCCTTGAATTTACCCAGGAACAACTGGAAAGAATGTTTAAAAGGGCATGACCAACCCATTTTAGATTTTGGATTGCCGATTTTTGGATTAATCTAAAATCCAAAATTTTATGAAACCCAAACTCGTTATCATCCTCGGTCCCACCGGTGTAGGGAAGAGCGAGGTCGCCGTCGAGGTAGCGGAAAAGCTGGACGGAGAGATCATCAACGCCGACTCGCAGCAGGTCTATCGCTACATGGATATCGGCACGGGAAAACCGGCGCCGGAGCAGAGGCGGAAGGTGCCGCACCACCTGATCGACATCGTGGAGCCCGACGAAGAGTTTAATGCCGCGCTCTTTCGCCAGCGGGCGCTAGAAAGTGCGCAGCAGATTCGGTCACAAGGAAAGAAGGTCATCCTCTGTGGCGGGACCGGTCTTTACATCAAGGCGTTGACGCACGGCCTGTTCGTCGGACCGGCGAAGGATCATGAGATCAGGAAGCGTTTAGAACAGGAGGCGAAACAGAATGGCCTGGAGACGCTCTATGGCCGGCTGGGACAGGTCGACCCGGAAGCTCTCTCTTCGATCCACCCCAATGACCGTCACAGGATTACCCGCGCCCTGGAGGTCTTCGAGCTGACGGGTAAGCAGATGAGCCAATGGCAAAGAGAGCATGGCTTCAAAGAAAGCCCATTTGAGACTTTGAAAATAGGACTAGACCGAGACCGCGAAGAGCTATATGCGATTATCAATCGCCGCTGTGAGGAGATGGTAGCTAACGGGCTGGTGGAGGAGGTGAAAGGGCTTGTGGCAAAGGGTTATAGCCTGGATCTCAAACCGCTGCAGAGCGTGGACTACCGCCATATGGGTCTCTATCTCAGCGGCGCGATGAGCCTCGAAGAAGCCCTTTCCCTCATGCAGCGCGATACCCGCCACCTCGCCAAGCGCCAGCTCACCTGGTTCCGCGCGGATAACGAGATCCGCTGGTTCCATCCGGAGAGGGATAGGAGTAAAATTCTAGAAGCTGTAAAACAGTTTCTAAATTAGGTGCGTTATGGCCCGTATCAGCATATCTTTGAAGCAAGACTTAGTTGACCGGCTTGACCATGAAGCTAGAAAGGAAGGAACGACCCGGTGTAATCTCATAGAAAAAGCAGTGATGGACTACCTTGAGGCAAAGCGGCAGGTCCCCGATGAAGGGGAGAAGCGGAAGCGAATACAGGAGGCTTGTCGAAGGATGGACGAGCTTGCCAAGAGACTTGGCCACTGGGACCCTGTCGCGATAATCCGAAGATTCCGCGACACCAACCTCAAAGGGTAAAGGTGCAATCGCCTTTGTTTGAAGTTCGGCAACGGTGCTATGCTGACGAGTATACTCAATAGTTAGGCCTCAGCGACTCGGGGATCGATGGTACGGAAGCTGACGGTATTCGACGACAGTTGGCTCACGCGTGCAAGAACCAAGAAGGTCGACGATTCTTGGGTCGACGATGGAATAGCGACTACGGACGCCGCAGGACGCATATATTTAGGGTCTCTTCAATTGTGGTTCGACAGGTTTCCCCTGAAGTCAAATAAGCAGAAACGAGCGCTAAAGATACGCCTCGAGAGTTTCAATACTGAAGACCACCTAGGAGCTGTCAACGAACTTTCGTGGTGGGAATTTATGCAACGGACCGGATCGAACGCCACTCCAGTACCTGTCTCCACTACACCTCGACCCGATTTCCAAGTCGAGATCCCCGCGGAATTTTTTGCCGAAGTTTCTACACTGAATGTCTCGGAGAATGAAAAAAAGAAATTTGAGGCTGGAGAAGGCATCGAGCTTAACCACTCTGAAACGCTGAGGCGTATCCTACTTAAAGTTACACGCGAAAAACAGCCCCAGATGTCATATGCAGCTAATCAGAAGCGACCATGCGTGTTAGTACTTTTCGACTATACAACATGGAGCGCATTCGGAACCCAATTTTTTCGCTTCCTAGCTGATTTTCTGCTTGGGGAAAAGCTAGGTTTTAATGGCTTGCCTGCTGAGCTATCCGCGCTCGTTTACGTCGAGCGGAAGGTAATGGAGGATGGTCGTATTGCAATAAGCCGAGATCGTTCGGCAATATACTACAACCCAAATGCCCAGTTTCCCCTTCCCGTGGGAACATTCGCGGCGCTAAACCAGTTCAGGTGCCAAATGATGGCGGTAGAGCCAAAATTCACAGATCACTGGATCTGGCTGTGAGTGGGAGCAAAAACTCTAATTGAGGCCTAACAACCGCTTGGAGTGCGACCTCGGGGACACTGCGCGCCCCTCGGTGCCTCAAGCGCTCCGTTAACCATCAGCAGGGAGCACATAGAATGAAGGGTCTTCATTTTAAATACGGCAATGATTTGGATCTTGACGAGGTCATTGACCTCTATCGAGAATCCACACTCGGAGAAAGAAGGCCGATTGATGACAGAGGAATCGTGTCGGACATGATCCGCCATGCCAACTTGATCGTAACTGCGTGGGATGGAAAGCTTCTGGTAGGTATCTCACGTACGCTAACTGATTTTGCCTATGTCGGGTATCTGTCGGATCTGGCCGTGAGGCAGTCTCATCAGAACAGGGGAATAGGAACACAGTTGATTCAGAAGACGCGGGAAAAGATGGGGCCGCGCTCGATGTTGGTGTTGTTGGCTGCCCCAAAGGCAGTGGAATACTACCCTAGGAAGAAGCAAAGGGGGCATTCTACTTTTTTTCTTGGTCTATGAGTTCTGGCGGGGCAAAATCCCGGCGTGCCACAATGACCGAAAAGCAGCTCAACAAATGGCGCCAGATTCAAGCTAAAGGATTTAAGCGCTTTCTTTGGGTCAACGGTTTTTTTGGTTGGGGCGTACCAACCACGATTGGTTGGTCAGTGGCCATGTCGTTTTTTCAGCCCGGATTTAACTTTGGTCGATCCTTAGTGACTGCCTTAATTGTATTCCCTATCGGTGGCCTCGCCTGGGGTTGGTGGGTTTGGCGGGCACACGAGAAAAAGTATCTAGCTGCCCGTCGGAATCGCACCACCTAACTTGTCATTATCGGTTGGGGACTTTTAGAATCCTAAGAGAGAAGGATTTGTAGCGGCGGATGAGTTCGAAGTCGGCACGGTTAAGAGTGAGTAGGTCTGCACCAATCTGGCGGGCGCTTAAGGCAAGCAGGATGTCGTTTAGCATCTGTTGGATTTTGGCCTTCCGACCGGGCTCCTTTCGAGTGATCTCAGCGACTAGCTTACCCGCCTCTTTCCATTCTTGAAAGGTCGGATTGACCACCCGTCTGGCCTTTTCTAGGGCCCCAACGTACTTCTCGACCAAGCGAATGGCGCCTGCATCCAGAGCGCCGGCGTAGAGCTCTTCCACAACAATGCTGGATAGGTAGGTCTGAAAAACTAATGGGAGGAAATGACGATCGAAAAAAACTGTGCCTTCAGCTGACTTCAGGGCGAAAAGATAGACGTTAGTATCCAGGAGAATTGGCAAAGACTCTACCTGTAAACATCCACGAAGCGGCCCCGACCTTTGCGAATCAACCCTGTGAGAGCTGCTCGAATCTCTTCATTGATGAGGGCTTCCTTAAGAGCTTTTGTGATGGCTTCTGTAGTGGTGGAGGCTTTTAGTGATTTTCGAGCTTTTTTAAGTAGACTTTCATCTAGAAGAACACTGGTGCGCTTTTTATTTGCCATAGGCATTCCTCCGAATATATTACGAAACTATCATTAACATAATATCAATTCAAGCTAGTGTCCCGTCTCACAAATTCGATGAAGAAATCCGTATGCCCTCTATTGTCATTCCCGCGAAAGCGGGAATCCAGAACTCTCTAAATACCCCTGGATTCCGGCTCGCGCTAGCTATCGCCAGCTTGGCCGGAATGACGTTTGAAATACTCCACGAATTCAGCAGACACCACACTAGCACCAAAATAGGAAAATTTAATAGAACAGAGTTGATCTACCTTTGAGCCTCAGCAGCAGGGCAGGGGGTTTTCGATCAGGTTGTAGACGTCGTCGAAGGTGACGTCGTTGATGATCTTCTGGATCTTGTAGAATCTCGGCGGCTCGCCTTTGAGAAAGACCATGAGGGCGGTTTCGATGGGCGGGCAGCCCGGCTTCACGCAGGGAACCTCTTTGATGACGATGGGAGCGTCAGGCGGAAAGTCTAAATTCTGTCTTGTCCAGTACCTGATCTGATCGAGCGTAAAAGACGAGATGTCCAGATAGTCCCGGCCGAAGGGATCGACTTTGGCTGAGGAGTCCCCATTCTGTGAAGAGAAGCAGTCTTTAAAGCCGTTGACGATTTTCGCTTCATCCAGGTTCCTGCCGATAAAGACCAGTCGGTTGATTCGTTCTTCGTCCTTCTCCCATCGCCTTCCAGGCCGTCCCTCGAACATCATGTGGACTCCCTGAAAGACAAATTGGTCTGGGTCGCCTCGTAAGTTGAGTATCCCCTTCATGCGCAGGATGTTGGCTCCCTGCTCGTTAATCAGCGAGCGAAACCACTGACTCACCTTGAGGCCATCGAGGTCGCCGGGCATCACAGTGGAGACTGTGGAAATGTCCTCGGTGTGGCGGTGATCGTCGGGGTGGTTTTGTGCCTTGGCTTCGATCGCAAGGCTGCGAAGATCCAGGACGGTAGGGATGTCGACGTCAGCATTCCTCGTCTGGCAGATGCGCGCGGCACCGTTCAAAACTCTGATTTTGTATTCGAGCTCGGACAAGTCCTCCGGGGAGATCAGGTCCATCTTGTTCAAAAGCACGAGGTCGGCAAAGGCTATTTGCTCCCGCGCCTCGGTGGAATGGTCGATTTGCTGCCAGACGTGTTTAGAGTCTACCACGGTGACGACCCCGTTGAGCTGAAATTCGTTGCGGATGCGTTCATCGATGAAAAACGTCTGAACCACGGGGGCAGGGTCGGCAAGCCCTGTCGTTTCGATCATGAGCGCGTCGAATTTTGACCGGTGCTCGAGGAGTTGAAAGAGACTGCGCAGGAGATCGCCGCGCACCGTGCAGCAGATGCAGCCATTGTTCATCTGCACGATCTCCTGCTCGGAGGAGATCAGCAGGTGGTGGTCGATGCCGACCTCGCCGAACTCGTTGACGATCACGGCCACGCGCCGGCCATGTGCGGTGGTAAGGATGCGGTTTAGAAGGGTGGTTTTTCCGGCGCCGAGAAAGCCGGTGAGCACCGTCACGGGGATTCTTTGATCGCTATTTTGAGACATCTGCGTTGAAACGTCTTATTTATCATCTCGCTCTACCCTCACTCTAACCCTCTCCCTGCTAGGGAGAGGGAAGGGAGAGGGGCAAAGCGGTTTCGAAAGAGAGAGACAGAAATAACATTGTTCAAGACGTTCGTGTTAAATCGTAACAACGAAGCCGGAAGGAGTCAACTAACGACGGCAGGGATGCGCGTAGCGGTTATTTTTCGTAGAGGGCTTTGATGAATCCGCTGCTGTCGATCTCCTTGAGATAGCTCAGTTCGACCAGACTCCCGGGAGCAATCTCGCGGGCCTTGGGATTTCTGGAGCCGATCTCGTCCAGGACCAGTTGAATCCCCTTCATGGTGGGGTAGGGAACCTGGGGCATCACCTTGACGGCGTAGTGGTTGTAGGCCTCCTCAAGCATGTCGCGCTCCGAAATGCGCGAGTATTTCGCCAGGACCTTCAGACCGAACTCCTTGTCGCTCTTGAAGCGGTGGAGGCCCTCTGCGTAGGCCTTGAGGTAGCTCCGGATAATCTCCGGATGATCGCGGACGTAGGAACGGGTCGTCACCACTCCGGCTCCCTGATAATCCACTCCGATGGCGCTTAGATCAACGAGCATCTGAAATCCGAGCTTAAGTGCCCGGAGGTTGAGCGGGGAAGAAACCATTCCGCCGTCTATGCTGCCTGAGCTCAATCCTGCTAGGATTTCGGGAGATCCTCCCATCTGGACGAGCGCGACCTCTCGATCGGGCTGGATGGACCATTGGTTCAAGATGTAGCGCAGAAGAAAGTCGTCGGATGTGCCGAAGCGGGTGACCCCGAGTTTCTTTCCCTTGAGATGCTCTCGGCTTTTTATCTCAGGCTTGACCATGAGTTTCTGGCCAGGTTTGTGGTTCGGGCCGGCGAGCATCACCAGGTCGGCCCCAGCCATGTTTGCTTGAATCACCGCCGGAATGGCGATCTCAGAGATGGGGATCTCTTTGGCGAGCATCGCCTGGACGATCTTGGAGCTGCCGGCGATGTAGATCAGCTCGACGTTCAACCCGTACTTCTCAAAGTATCCTCCATCCTTAGCTACCCAAAGCACCCCCATGGATCCCACAGTGGTGGGGTAAGCCACTTTGAGCCTGTTCATCTGGGTGTGGCCGGACGACGCCCAAAGGAAAATAGCAAGGGCCAACAGAGTTGTTCGAGTCTTTCCTTTCATCTCTTTCCCCAGTCTCAACGCCAGATGCTTTTTATGAATCCGCTCTTTTCCAACTCATCCATAAAGCTGCTATCGATGAACTCTGCGGGCCTTCGGCTCTTAGCCTTGGGATTGGTTTCCGCAACCAGACTCAGCGCGCTTTCCACTCCTTTGAGAGTGATAGTCGGGACTTTTTTGACGTATTTGGTGGTGAAGAGATCGTAGGTTTTCGCCAGAATCTCCGGATCCTGAATTCCTCCATACCTCTTCAAGGCCTTGATGCCCATCTCTCGATCCGTCAGCAGGCGGTGGGTTCCTTCAACGTAGGCCTTCATAAATCTGAGCACGGTCTCTCTGTTCGCCTTGGCGTACTCCCTGTTTACCGCCACCGCCGTCGTGGCTATCTCAATTCCCGAGTCCGCCAGATCATATAACGTTTTCAATCTCATCTTCTCCGCAAAGAGCGATGTGGGAAAGGAGAGCACGCCGGCATCTACCTTTTTCAGCGATACGGCCCTAGCGATATCCCCCTGCCCTCCGATCTGGATAAAGGTAATATCTTTTTTTGGATCTATTCCCCAGCCCGCCAGGACCGGCCGAGCTACAAGATCGGTCAGCGATCCGAAGCGGCTTATGCCGAGGGTTTTCCCCTTGAGATCCGAGGGCCCGGAAATGCCGGCGTGGGCCATGATCTTCATGAGATGGTTGTCGATGGAACTCGCCAGCAAAATCAGGTCCGATCCTGCCACAGCGGACTGCAAGCTCACCAGGCCGGAAACAACCGCAAAATCAAGCTGCCCTGCCACGTGCACTTGAATCAGTGCCACTCCCTGAACGAAAATCATCTCGGCCGAAAGGCCGTGCTTTTCAAAGAGTCCCGCCTCTTTGGTGACAAAAAGCGGATAGAAGCTCGCGCTGGCAGAGGGGTAGCCCACTCTAATCTTTTTGAGGGCACCTTCCGCCCCGCGTACCGCTGACGTGAGCGTGACGAGGCAGAGAAGTGCCAGGCCGATCGATGGGAAGCTTGTTTTCTTATGCGCCTTCATAAACCTCTCCTGGTTAAAAGCGATTGTGCAACCTGCCGTCATCCCCTTCGGCGCGAAGAATACCACCGGGCAAGGTAGGAGAAAAGGGGTAATTGGATGCAGAGCCAGGGTAGGGTCCTAATTTCCTTTACGAAGTCCGTCATTCCCGCATGCTTTTAGCGGGAATCCAGGCGAAGTTAGGACTGGACCCCCGCTAGAGACATGCGGGGGTGACAATTGAGCAAGTGATTCTCGATTTGTTCTGATACCCCGCAGCTTGCTGCGGGGTAGTTCATTTCTCACTTAGGCGCTCCACCCAGCTTCTCGCGCAGGAAGTCCCTGACATCCGGCCAGTAGTAATCCACTTTGTAGAAAAGCTCGTGCCCGCCGCCGCGATTGTAACGGATGACGCGAACCTCTTTCTTGTTTGCCTGAAGGGCCTTCTCCAACATCGCCACACCTTTTAAGATCTGAGGCTCATCACCCGCCTCGACCAGAAGCAAGACGGGCGCGTTCAGAGAGGGCACCTTCTGTACTTCATCGCCAAGGAGCCCGCGCCCCCACGCTGGAGCAAGAAGGAGAACGGCCCTCAGATCCTTCCCCTCGACGGCCACCTTCAGGGATGTGAGACCACCCATCGAGAATCCCATGAGCCCGATCCGGGAGGAATCCACGTCTTGAAGCGTCTTGACGTAATCAATCGCGCGCGCGACCACCTCCTTGTAACGTTCATCGTAGCTCTGCCAGCCTCTCCCCCGGGGAACCTTCTCTCGGATCGGAGCAAACGCCAAAAAACCGTCCTCGGCTAGAGTCTGACAGATTGCGTCGAGCTGGTAACCTCTTTTGGTTGCTCCCGGCCAGCCTAAGCCATCCACGATGCTCCCGTGGTTGAAGATTACAGCGGGGAAAGGCCCGGCGCCCTCCGGCCGACAATATAGGGCATCACGATGGTCATCGACGGTGGGAAAGCTGACTTTGGAAACACCGGCGCCCCAGACAGGAGTCACGAATAAAAGCAAAAAAATAAATACCGGCGCGGCCTGACAAGAGCGGGCTGTTTGTTGTCTGAGGAATCTTCCCAGCGTCATTCGCTTAGAGGATCTTCGCAATCGTAAGAAAGTATACAACAGCCAGAATAGCATAGCTTAGACACGAGACACATAGAAAAAAAAGATTCACCCGGCCCTAAGGCGGCGATCATCCCGGGAAAAGGGGGAAGCGGGGATCTGCGATACGGCGG
>Ga0209824_10001087_pt1 | contig 15963 bp, 17 predicted proteins | sample VDWuncwatermetaG_FD_184124 | JGI IMG/M metagenome (GOLD analysis project Ga0209824, IMG submission 184124) | Wastewater microbial communities from Netherlands to study Microbial Dark Matter (Phase II) - VDW unchlorinated drinking water (SPAdes)... ... | reverse complement strand
TACGGTAAAGCTGATACACAGCATCATTGAAGCGCTGTCGGCGTAAGGTCGCGCATGAATCTGGAAACGATTTACGTCAAGACCGAAAAAGGCAAGGCGGAATTGGCGACGCGGCGCGATCTGCCGGCTGCTTTACGTCACGCGCTGATTCTTGTGGATGGCCATTCCAAGCTCAAAGACTTGCTGAAAAAAGGCGAGGGTATGCCGCATTTTGCGGATTCTCTGGAAATGCTGGAACAGATGCGATTGCTTGCGCCAGCGGGCGCGTCCGCCGCATCGCCACCGCCGCCTACACCCGCTCAGCCTCAAGCACCAACAGCCTCGGAGGGTAGCACTGTGAAAGCGCAGTTGGTCGTGTTGGCAACCAACTTGCTCGGCGCGCAAGCGACAAAAACCCTCAAAAAAATAGAGGAGTCCGCTGCCACCAAAGAGTCGCTGATCATGATGATAGAGGGTTGCAGCAAAGTCATCCGGCTCACCATAGACGAGAAAAAAGCAGAAGAGTTTGCCATCGCGGCAAAGCGCATCGTCTCCAACAGTCTTTAATGTTGATGCGCGTATAAAAAAATTGTATGGAACTTTAATCTAATATTATGAAAAGCTTGTGATAGGATTTGGCGGTGTTTTGGCGGTGGCATGGGTCGATGTTTTAGATTAACTTTGAAACAATTACAAAAGAGGAGAAACACATGAAACTGAAAAAATTGATAGGGGTGTTGGCGGTGGCGGGGCTGGCGATGCCGGGAATCGCCTCGGCGACCAACGGTTATTTCGCGCACGGCTATGGCATGAAATCCAAAGGCATGGCGGGCTCGGGTATTGCGATGCCGCAAGACGCAATGGCGGCGGCGACCAACCCGGCGGGGATGGTGTGGGTCGGCAACCGGATTGATTTTGGTGCGGATGTGTTTAAGCCGGTGCGCGGTACTACGATTAACTCAACAGCTTTCCCAGGCCCCCCAGGCGGTTTTGGTACGGGCGAGTATTCCGGCAACGGAGATTCTATTTTCCTGATACCCGAATTCGGTTACAACATGATGTTTGGTCAGGATGCCTCTATCGGTATCGTGGTGTATGGCAATGGCGGCATGAATACCAGCTATGAGGATTTGAATGCGCGGACGACTGGGTTTGGCTTTGGGGTTAATGCGGCAATATATGGATTTGGAGCTCCTGTAGCTCCAGCCTGTTTGCTGCCGGCAGCCTTCGGGGGTCCCGCCGACAACACTGGTACCGGTGCTGGCGGCACCACCGCTACATGTCCTGTTGACACTTCCAATGGCGTATTCGGCGCAGGCAAGGTGGGCGTTGACCTGATACAACTTTTTGTCGCCCCCACCTATGCAATGAAAGTGACTCCCGACCATTCTTTGGGCGTTTCGCTCAACTTGGTTTATCAGCAATTCAAGGCAGACGGGTTGCATAATTTTGTGCCGTTTTCAGCGGCTGGCGCGAATCTCACCAATATAGGTTACGATAAATCAACTGGCTACGGTCTCAAATTCGGTTGGACCGGCAAAATCTCATCGACGGTGATGATGGGCGCAACTTACCAGACCGAAACCAAAATGCGCAAATTCGACAAATACAGAGGCTTGTTTGCCGAACAGGGTGGGTTTGATATTCCTGAGACCTACGGCTTGGGTATCGCGGTGAAAGCAACTCCCGCCGTGACCATCGCTGCGGATATTCAGCAAATCAATTACAGTAAAGTTCGTTCGGTTGCCAATTCGATTGATAATCTGATCTTAGGTGTGGGTGGTCCGTTAGGTGCGAACAACGGTGCCGGATTCGGCTGGCAAGATATGACCGTGTTCAAGCTGGGTATGGATTATCAGTTCGACAAAAATCTGGTATTGCGCGGCGGTTTTAGCACCAATCGGCAACCGATTCCAAGTCGGGAAACCGCATTTAACGTGCTTGCGCCTGGCGTGATCGAAAATCACTTAACGCTGGGCGCGACTTGGACTCTAGCCAATAAAGATGAAGTGACTGTGGGTTATATGCACGGCTTCAAGAAGACGGTTAGCGGTGTTCGCACGGATGCAGCTACCCCAGGTACGCCGCTCGCTGCTTTTGGCAATGGCATGGATCTACGCATGCACCAAGACTCCATCGGTATCGCTTACGGCTGGAAAATGATGTAGCACATTCGGCGGAAGGCGCTACGCTTTTCCGCCCTACGGTTTAAGCCCAACAAAAATCAAAGGGCTGAAAGTGGACGCTGCTTTCAGCCCTTTTTTTATCATCAAACAGGAGGAAGGAAATGAATAAATTATTTTTTGCAGGCATCGCCGCGCTATCGTTCGTGTTCGCGTCGGCGGCCACCGTGGCCAGCGCCGCGCCGGTGATGATGTCGTCGGAATACGCCAAGGCGATGTGCGAGGCGTGGAACGCGGAACCCATCCTCACCGACAAGCTGGTCGAATCCGGCTGGATGAAAAATGACAAGGGGCGCGGCTACAAGGTCATGCAGATTTATCGCACCGAATGCGAGACCAGCCCGCGCATCGAAATGAAAATGATGGAAAAAGGCGGCAAGGCGATGTGCGTTTATGGCGGCAAGGTCGAATCCAAATCGCTCGATTCGTCGGCGGATTACCTGATGTGGGCGACCACCAAGCGCTGGAAAGAAATGGGCGCGGGCGAATACGGCCCGATGCGCGCGATGATGTTCGGGCGTTTGAATTTCGACGGCCCCAAAGGCGAGGCGATGGGCAACATGGGGCCGTTTGAGAGCTTCTTGTTGCTGGTCGGCAAAGTGCCGGGGGATACGGCGAGTTGTCCGGTGAATTGAGCGTTTATCGTTCCCACGCTCTGCGTGGGAACGCATCTTGCGACGCTCCGCGTCGCGTGGCGAGATAACATCACCGCAGAGCGGTCAGTTGCTACACCTCCTCTTCCGCAGGCAATTTACGCGCTTCATCTTCGAGCATCACCGGGATGTCGTCTTTGATCTGGAACGCCAGCCTATCGGCTTTGCAGATGAGTTCCTGCTCCGATTTTTTGTAGAGCAGCGGGCCTTTGCATAACGGGCACACCAGAATATCCAAAAGTTTTGCGTCCATGTTGTTACTCCAATTTGTGTTGTAGGGTGCACTCCGTGCACCATGTGATGTTGAGCATACGCCACATGGTGCACAGAGTGCACCCTACACCTGAAAAAGCTACGCGCTACAAGCTACCCGCTACCAGCTTGTCTGAAATAAGCTTGCCAAAATCGGCATCCATTTGCGCGCTTACCGGCAGCACCCAAAAATTTTCTTGCGCAAACAGGCCGCATTTTACCGCATCCTTTTCCGTCATCAGAACCACATCGTTTTCGCCAAAGCGCAAATCCTCCGCCGCAAACGGATGGTGGTCGGCAAAAGCGTGCGGGGTGATGTTAAGCCCCAAACTTTCGAGATAACTAAAAAAACGCTGCGGGTCGCCGATACCGGCGATGGCGTGGCAGCGTTTATCGGAGAATTCGGCGACGAATTTTTCGGCGGTGAAGCGCAGGGCGGGATTCTTTAGATTGTAAAAAATTTCGCCTAGCAGTTGCATTTCAAAATAACCGTCAGGTATAGATTGATCCGTAGGTCGGGATTTATCCCGACATCGTTCGGATGTCTGGATAAATCCCGACCTACGTGCATTCACCACCACCGCATCAACGCTATCGAGTCGTCGAGGCTTTTCGCGCAGTGGCCCGGCGGGCAGCAATAAACCGTTGCCCAAGCCGCGCTCGCCGTCGATCACCGCGATTTCCACAGCGCGTTGCAGGCGGTAGTGTTGCAGCCCGTCGTCGCAGATCAACACATCGCATTCTGGACACGCTGCCAGCAACGCCTCGCCAACTGCCGCACGATCTCGCCCCACCCACACCGGGCAATGGCTGCGCTGAGCCAGCAACAGCGGCTCGTCGCCGACCTGCGCGGCATCGCTGCCGAGGGTGACGGCGGTGGCTTGCCTGGCATCGCCGCCATAACCGCGACTGATAATGCCGGGGTGCTTGCCCTGCGCGCTTAAAAAATCTGCCAGCCACAAGACCAGAGGGGTTTTGCCGCTGCCGCCGACAGTGATATTGCCGACCACGATCACCGGTACCGGCAGGGTGACGCTGGAAAATACGCCCGACTGATAGCCCCATTTTCGGATCGCCACCAGTGCCCCGAACGCCCAGCTTAACGGCAACAAAATAATGTGCAGGAGAGTGAAGCGATACCAGTGATTTTGCATGGAAGGATCGAGGATCGAGGATCGAGGATTGAGGATTGAGGAGCGAGGAGCGAGGATTGAGGGGCGGCGCGCCGAGGGAGTCAGGTTTTACTCAATCCTCGATCCTCGCTCCTCGCTCCTCACTTCCCCCGTTCCTCGGCGGTGAAGCTGACATGGCTATAGCCCGCTTTCTGCGCGGCTTCCATGATGGCGATCACCGATTGGTGGGTGGCTTTGGCATCGGCGTGGATGAGGATCACCGGGTCTTTCGCGCCCTTGGCGGCGGCGCGTAATTCGTCGATCAGGTTTTCGGTGCTGCTCATTTTGATCGGCGTGCGATTGACCGCATATCGCCCCAGCGCATCGACAGAAACTGAAATGGTATTGGGGTGTTCGGTGGACTTGTCAGCACTCGCCTGAGGCAAGTTGATTTCGAGTTCGGAAAATTTCGAATAGGTGGTGGTGACCATCAGAAAAATCAAAATCACCAACAATACGTCGATCAGCGGCACCAGATTGATTTCTGGTTCTTCGCGGTATTTGCCCCGTTGAAAATTCATTTGCGTTCGCCGTGGACGATTTCCACCAGCTTCAGTGCCTGCAATTCCATCTCGACCACCAGCCCATCGACTTTGGCGCGGAAGTAGCGGTAAAAAATAATGCTGGGTATCGCCACCAAAATGCCCAGCGCGGTGTTGTAAAGCGCGACCGAAATACCGTGCGCGAGCTGGATGGGGTTGGTGCCGCTGCCGCTGGGCGAGTTCGCGCCGAAAATTTCTATCATACCAACGACCGTGCCGAACAGCCCCAGCAGCGGGCTCATCGACGCGATCGTGCCCAAGGTGGTGAGATATTTGTCAAGGTTGTGGGCGGCGGCGCGCCCGGCTTCTTCGATGGCTTCTTTCATCACTTCGCGCGGGCTGTTGACGTTTTTCAACCCGGCCGCCAGCACCTGGCCGAGCGGCGAGTTTTGGTGCAATGCCGTCAACGTTTCCGCATTGATGCCCGCAGCACCGTGCTGCCGGTAGTCCTGCACGATTTTGGGTAGCAAGTCTTGGGGTGCGATGAGGGTTTGCCGCAAGGCGTAAAGCCGTTCGATGATGATGCCCACCGCGGCAATCGACGCAAAAATGATCGGCCAGATCGGCCAACCGGCCGCTTGTATGATGGCAAACACGAATAAAATCTCCCTGCAAAAACGAAGCCGCTACTGTATCCTGCCAGCAAGTTTTGAGCAAGGCGAACAATGCGATGAACCCAATAATTTGGAGTCGTAGGTCGGGCTTCAGCCCGACATCGCTCTGCCATCAACGCGCCCCGCTGTCGGGCTGAAGCCCGACCTACCTGCGCTTGGTTTTGAGTAAGGCGACAACGCGATGAAAATTTAGCGCGGCCTCAAAATCTTGTCCACAATTGCTGTGGATAAGACTGTGGACAGCGTGTAAATAGATTCATTAAGTTGGCTTGCTGTATAGGGATTTGCTGCTTCGCTTAATTTTTGAACACCAGTATTTTTTAATAAAAACAATGAGTTGCATTAACACCCCAATGTTTTTGCGGTTCTCAAGCGCGGAGCAAAGCCAATTCGTTCGCCGATGTGGATTGTTGTAGAATGTCAAGATGAATTTTCAACTTGAAAAAAATAGTCGGGCCACGGTTTTAAGCGTTTCAGAATTAAACCGCAGTGCCAAGGACTTACTCGAAAACGGTCTGCCGCTGATGTGGGTGAGCGGCGAAATTTCCAATTTGAAACGCTATGATTCGGGGCATTGGTATTTTTCACTGAAGGACAGTAACGCACAAGTGCGTTGCGTGATGTTCCGCCACAAAAACCAATATTTGGATTGGCAACCCAAGGACGGGATGCAGGTGGAAGTACGCGCGCTGGTGACTTTGTATGAAGCGCGCGGCGATTTCCAATTGAACGTCGAAACGGTACGCCGTGCCGGGCTGGGGGCGTTGTTCGAAGCGTTTGAAAAGCTCAAGGCCAAGCTCGACAAAGAGGGCTTGTTCGAACTTGTACATAAAAAACCCTTACCCCTGTTCCCCAAACAAATCGGCATCGTCACCTCCCCCGCCGCCGCCGCGCTGCGCGATGTGCTGACGACCTTGCGCCGCCGTATGCCCGCCATACCGCTCATCATTTATCCTACCCCCGTGCAGGGCATCGGTGCGGCTGCCAGCATCGCCGAGGCCATCAACACCGCTGCCGCGCGCGCCGAATGCGAGGTGCTGATCGTTTGTCGCGGCGGCGGCAGCATCGAGGATTTGTGGGCGTTCAACGAAGAAGTCGTGGCGCGGGCGATAGCGGCGTGCCCCATCCCCGTGGTCAGCGGCGTGGGGCACGAGACCGATTTCACCATCGCCGATTTTGTCGCCGATATGCGCGCGCCTACGCCCACGGGCGCGGCGCAACTGGCTTGCCCGGATCGCGTTGAATGGCAACATCGGATAATGGCGTTATCGGACAGACTGCAACGCGGCATTCATCGCAATCTGGAAAACCGGATGCAGAAAACCGATCTGCTGATGCGCCGCCTAGTGCATCCCGGCGAGCGGCTCAAACATCAGTCTTCGCAGACGCAGCATTTATCCGAGCGATTGACGGGAGCCTGGCGGCGGCAATTGGAAAACAAGCAGTGGGCGATAAGCGGTCTCGCGCAACGCCTACAGCATCGCCAGCCCGACCTGGCGCGGCAACGAGAAAAGCAACACGATCTTGCGCACCGCCTGATCGCTGCCGCCAGTCGCCGCCATCAAGGCTGGGCCAGCGCGGTGCAGCACCTGCACACCCAGCTCGCGCATCTCAACCCGCAAGCGGTGTTGGAACGCGGTTACAGTGTCGCTTACAACGCGACAGGTGAGGTGGTGCGTTCCAGCAAGGCGTTACAAACGGGTGACGCGCTGACGCTGGCCTTTGCCATAGGGCGCGCACAAACACGGGTTACCAAGACTGAAGAGTGAAAAGCGGCGCGTGTATAATTGCGCCGTGCTCTTATTCCTCATCAGATGACTCTCTTCTCCTTCTCTTCCCGTCACGGGTTACTTTTCTTACTGCTAATCGCCGCGCTGGCGTGGTTCGGCAGCCTCGACTACCGCAAGCTGGTGCGCCCCGACGAAGGCCGCTACGCCGAAATCCCCCGCGAAATGGTCGCCAGCGGCGACTGGCTCACGCCGCACCTCAACGGCCTAAAATATTTTGAAAAACCCGCGCTGCAATATTGGGCGACCGCCGCCGCATTCGCGGCGTTTGGCGAGCACCAATGGACCGCCCGGTTGTGGAGCGCGCTCACCGGCTTTCTCGGGATCCTGCTGATTTTTTTCACCGGCAAAAAATTGTTTGGCGGGCAGGCCGGGGTTTATGCCGCGCTGGTATTGGGCAGCAGTCTGTTGTACGTGCTCATCGGCCATATCAACACGCTCGACATGGGCGTGACGTTTTTCATGTCGCTGGGGCTGTGCGGCGTATTGCTGGCGCAGCGCGATGATGCCGCAGCAATCGAGCGCCGCAACTACATGTGGCTGGCGGCAGTGGCGATGGGGCTGGCGGTGTTGAGCAAGGGGCTGATCGGCCTGGTGCTGCCGGGTGCGGTGCTGGTGCTGTATATGCTGATCGAACGTGACTGGGGTTTGCTCAAGCGGCTGCATTTATTTAGCAGCTTGATTATTTTTTTAGCAGTGACCGCGCCGTGGTTCGTCGCGGTGTCGCTCGCCAACCCCGAATTTTTTCAATTCTTTTTCATCCACGAACATTTTGAACGCTTCCTCACCAAAGGGCACGGGCGCTACCAGCCCTGGTATTATTTTGTGCCGATATTGTTGCTGGGTTTGTTGCCGTGGGTAACGTTGACGTTTGATGCGATGTTGCGGGCATGGAATGTAGGTGCGAATTCATTCGCACCTCCTGCGGTCAAATCATCGCCACCGCGCTTCCACCCGCAACGCTTCCTGCTCATCTGGGCGACCTTCATTTATTTTTTCTTTTCGGTTTCCGGCTCCAAATTGCCCTCCTATATTCTGCCGATTTTCCCCGCGCTGGCTCTGCTGGTCGGGCAACGCCTCACGCAGTTATCAAGGCGCGCGCTGTGCTGGCACATTTTGCCCAACGCTATGATCGCCGCTGTCGCATTAGTTTTGGCGACGCAAATGGAAAGTTTGGCGAACGAAAAAGTCCCCGCCGAATTGTATGCCGCCTATGCTAACTGGGCGATTACAGCGGCGGCAGTATGGTTGGTCGCCAGCCTTGCTGCGGGTTACGCCAGCCACACCGCACGCGCAAATTTGGCCGTAGGTTTGTGCGCAGCAGGCGCACTGCTCGCGGGCTTATTCGCGCTCAACGGCCACGAAACCCTCGCCCGCGAAAAATCCGCGTATTATTTGGCGCAAGAAATCGCGCCGTACCATCGCCCCGAACTACCATTTTACAGCGTCGGCACTTACGAGCAAACGCTGCCCTTTTATTTGCGCCGCACCTTGACGCTGGTCGTATATCAGGATGAAATGTCGTTCGGCATCAAGCAGGCACCGCAAAAATTTGTGCCCGACATGCAAAGTTTTGCCCGCCTGTGGCGCGAACAGCCACAAGCTTTCGCATTGATGGCTCCGGCCACATACGAACAGTTTACAAAAGAGGCGCTGCCGATGAAAATCATCGCGCGCAACATCGAATTTATCGTGGTGATGAAGCCATGAGAAACCGTAGAATGTATGCGCACATGCGGCGGAAGGCGCTGCGCTTTTCCGCCCTACAGCTACGGCCCGACTTTGCGGGCGGATAAGGGATTAGGTAGAGGTATCCATGAATACGATAAGCTTTAGCCTAGTGCTACTTGGCGTGCTGCTCAACGCGGCGGCGCAACTGCTGCTCAAAGCGGGCACCAACAGCGTCGGCCAATTCGAGTTCAGCCGCGACAATATCGTGCCGGTCGGCTGGCAACTCGTCACCGAGCCGCACATCATGGGCGGACTGACGTGCTACGTCATCAGCGTGGTGGTGTGGATCATGGCGCTGTCGCGCGTCGAAGTGAGCATCGCCTACCCGATGCTGTCCATCGGCTACGTGGTCAACGCGCTAGCGGCGTGGTGGCTGTTCGGCGAAGCGGTGAGCGTGACACGCCTGGCGGGCATCGGGGTCATCATCATCGGCGTGTATATCGTGGCGCGGAGTTAAACAACCAAAACCCTTAACCGCCTTAAACGCAGAGACCGCAGAGACGCAGAGACCGCAAAGAAAGTCAAAATTCGCATCCGTTTCCGCATTGTTTTTCCTCTGCGCCCTTTGCGTCTCCGCGTTCTCTGCGTTGATAGCGGTTAGAACTTGATTCATCTGCGGTTCAATTGATTTCGACAATGCAAAACTACCTCCCCTTCACCCGCCCCACTTTAGACGACGCGACCATCGCCGCCGTCGCGGAAACCTTACGCTCTGGTTGGCTGGCGAGCGGCCCGCAAGTGCTGGCATTTGAAGCGGCGTTGTCGGCATACGTCGGCGGGCGCACGGTACGCGCGTTCACTTCCGCGACTGGCGCGCTCGAAGTCGCGCTGGAAATCTGCGGCATCCAGCAAGGTGATGAAGTGATTACCCCGGCGATGAGTTTCGCCGCCACCGCCAACGTCATCATGCGCGTCGGCGCGAAGCCGGTGTTTGTCGATGTCGATCTGGCGACGCGCAATATCGACCTGACTGCTACAGAAGCCGCGATAAACAAACGCACCCGCGCCATCATGCCGGTGCATTTTGCCGGTCTGCCAGCGAACATGGACGCGCTCTACACACTCGCGAAAAAATACAACTTGCGCGTGATCGAAGATGCCGCGCACGCCATCGGTTCCGCCTGGCAAGGGCGCAAAATTGGCAGCTTCGGCGACATCGTTTCCTTCAGTTTCCACCCCAATAAAAACATGACCACCATCGAAGGCGGCGCGCTGGTGCTCGGCGATGCCGATGAAATCCGCGATCTGGAATTGCGCCGCTTCCACGGCATCTCGCGCGATCTTGAGGGCAACATGGACGTGAGCCTCGCCGGCGGCAAATACAACCTGCCCGACGTTTCCGCCAAATTGGGCATCAGCCAACTGCGGCAACTCGACGGCTTCAACGCCAAACGACGCGAGCTCGCACATCATTATTTCAAATCCTGGCCGAAAAATGTCGCTGCTATGCTCCCCGCTATCGGCGATACAGGGCATAGCTGGCACATGTTCGCGCCGCTGTTGCCGTTTGAGAAAATGGGCACGGGTTTGAAAATATCGCGCCGCGAATTCATCGCCAACATGCACGAAAAAAATATCGGCGTGGGCGTGCATTACCCCGCCTTGCATTTGTTCAGCCTCTATCGCCAGTTGGGTTATGGCGAAGGCGACTTCCCCAACGCCGAACGCATCGGGCGCGAGACCGTCACACTGCCGCTGTTTCCGGCGATGACCCTCGCCGATGTCGAGCGCGTGTGCGGCGCGGTGGCGGAGATCGTCTCCCTGTAGCCGAGAGCGGCCACAGGTTCAGACAAACCCACAGGCGCTCGCGCGATAATGCGCACGGTATGGCATAGAATCATTATTGAAGGAGAAAATAATGGATAACATCATTGCAGCGATTGACAAAGAAGCCAGCAGCTTGCCGCCGGAATTTCAGAGGGAAGTGCTCGATTTTATCGGCTACTTGCACGCAAAAAATGCCCGCAAATCTGATCCGGCTTGGCTGGAGCGGGCTTGGGGTGCTGCCCCCGATTTTCCGGATAGGCCACATCTGCCAAATCGGGCTGCGTTCAAGCCTGTGCGTCACGTGAGATAATATGCCCATACAGCATGGATGCATCATGGAAAACACTACCTCAACAACGCGCTGGACAATCAAAGTTTCAGCGGATACCGATAGCAGCTTGCGCGCTTACCTCGCGCAGCACGGGGCAAAAAAGGGAGACCTCTCGAAATTTGTCGAAGAAGCCGTGCGCTGGCGTGTGCTGGATAAAACGGTGAATGCGGTGAGAAAGCGTAATGCCGTTTTTGCCGATGCGGAAATGGAAACGGATATTGATGTTGCATTGAACGCGGACAGGGCAAAACAGTCGACCCGCAAATCGGGCAAGTAGTGTGCGCGTCGTCCTCGACACCAACATTCTTATCAGATAATTTTTTGTTCGCGTTGGCGCAAACAGGTAAAGCAGATTATCTGGTGACAGGGGATAAGACTGGCGTGCTGGCGCGACGACGGCACGGCAAGACACAAGTTATCACGTTGCACAAACTGCTGGAAATCATCGAGCGATAAATTACAAAAAATGTCCGGCACACCAACCGCCCCCCATTTATCCATCATCATCCCCGTTTATAACGAAGAAGCCACGCTGGCGATTTTGTTCGCGCGGCTGTATCCCGCGCTCGATAAACTGGGGATTGCTTATGAGATCATTTTCATCAACGACGGCAGCCGCGACCGTTCGGCGGCGTTGTTGCGTGAACAGTTTGAACGCCGCCCGGATTGTACGCGAGTAATTTTGTTCAACGGCAATTTCGGCCAGCACTTGGCGATCATGGCGGGATTCGAGCACAGTCGCGGCAAGCGCGTCGTGACATTGGATGCGGATTTGCAAAATCCTCCAGAAGAAATCGGCAACTTGCTGGCGGAGATGGACAAGGGGCACGATTACGTCGGCAGCATCCGCCGAAAGCGCCGCGATTCGATGTTCCGCGATATCGCTTCGCGCCTGATGAACCGGCTACGCGAGAAACTGACCAGCATCAAAATGACCGACCAGGGCTGCATGTTGCGCGCCTACAGCCGCAGCATCGTCGATGCCATCAACCAGACGCGCGAGGTCAATACCTATATCCCCGCGCTGGCGTATTCCTTCGCCAGCAACCCTACGGAAATCGTGGTCGAACACGAAGAGCGCGCGGCGGGCGAATCGAAATACTCGCTCTACAAACTGGTGCAACTCAACTTTGATCTGGTGACGGGATTTTCGGTGGTGCCGCTGCAATTATTTTCTTTCATGGGCATCGCCATTTCTTTTTTGTCGGTGTTGTTCGTGATTTTTTTGGCGATCCGCCGCGTCATCGTCGGGCCGGAAGCGGAAGGGCTGTTTACCTTGTTCGGCATCGCTTTTTTTCTCATCGGTATCACCCTGTTCGGCGTGGGCTTGCTGGGGGAATATATCGGGCGGATATACGAGCAAGTGCGCCACAGGCCGCGGTATTTGATCGATGCGATCTTGGAAAAGGATGAAGGATGAAGGATGAAACCCGTAGGATGGGTGGTTTAGTAGGATGGGTGGCAACCCATCAAACTCAGCGTCAAAATTGCGCCGCTGATGGGTTGCGCTTCGCTCCACCCATCCTACAACGATGACCCGCGCCGTTGTTTTCGCCTATCACAACGTCGGTGTACGTTGCCTTTCGGTGCTGCTGGCGCAGGGGGTCAAGGTCGCGCTGGTGGTGACGCACACCGACAATCCCAGCGAGACCATCTGGTTTGAGAGTGTCGAAAAATTGGCGCGGCAACACGGCATCCCTGTCATTACCCCCGCTGATCCCAATGTGCCTGAAGTGATAGCGCAGGTGCAGGCGGCTGCGCCGGATTTTATTTTTTCGTTTTATTATCGCAATATGTTGAAGGCGGAAATACTGGCAATTCCCAAGCGTGGCGCGTTGAACATGCACGGCTCGTTGTTGCCAAAATACCGCGGTCGCGTACCGGTGAATTGGGCTGTGATCCACGGCGAAACCGAGACCGGCGCGACGCTGCATTACATGCTGGAAAAACCCGATGCGGGCGACATCGTGGCGCAACAGGCGGTGCCGATTTTGCCCGACGACACCTCAGGGGTAGTGTTTCAGAAAGTCACGCTGGCCGCAGAAGCCGTCTTGCAACATGCCCTGCCGTTGTTGATCGCGGGCACGGCACCGCGACTCGCGCAAGATTTGTCGCAAGGCGGCTATTTCGGCGGACGCAAGCCCGAAGATGGAAAAATAAATTGGCAATTGCCCGCGCAAGCCATTCATAATCTGGTGCGTGGCGTGGCACCGCCTTATCCGGGAGCTTTTACCTTGCTCGCTGGCAAGTCGATGCGGGTGTTGAAAACCTTGCTTGCGCCTACGCAAAACCCACGCGCAACGACACCCGCACTGTATGTTGAAAACGGGAACTGCTACGCCATATGCGGCGAGGGTGTGTTGCAATTGCTCGAATTTGAAATCGCGGCTGAGGCGATGAACGCGGAAAAATTTGCCGCCCGGTTTGGGAGTGCGCCAGTCATATTCGAGGATACACAATAATTCGTCATTCCCGCGAAGGCTGGAATCCAGACGTAGGGTGGATAAGCGTAGCGCATCCACCAGCGCGTTGGTGGATGCGCTACGCTTATCCACCCTACAGGGCTTCACCCATAATCCATCCTAAAAAAGGTCAGTATGAAAAAAGTATTGATACTCGGCGTGAACGGTTTCATCGGCCACCATTTGTCCAAGCGCATCCTCGCCACCACCGACTGGGAAGTCTACGGCATGGACATGCAGACCGAGCGCATCACCGACTTGCTCGACGATCCGCGTTTCCATTTTTTTGAAGGCGACATCACCATCAACCGCGAGTGGATCGAATACCACATTAAAAAATGCGATGTGATTTTGCCGCTGGTGGCGATCGCCACGCCCGCGACCTACGTCAAAGAACCGCTCAAGGTGTTCGAGCTGGATTTTGAAGCCAACCTGCCGATCGTGCGCTCCTGCGTCAAATGGAACAAACGCCTGGTGTTCCCTTCGACTTCAGAAGTCTACGGCATGTGCCGCGACAAAGAGTTCGACCCGGATACCTCGGAAATGATTTTGGGGCCGATCAACAAACCGCGCTGGATTTATTCGTGCAGCAAGCAGTTGATGGACCGCGTCATCTGGGCTTACGGCATGGAAGCGAATTTGCAGTTCACGCTGTTCCGCCCGTTCAACTGGATAGGCGCGGGGCTCGACAGCATCCACACCCCCAAAGAAGGCAGCTCGCGCGTCATCACGCAATTTCTGGGGCATATCGTGCGCGGCGAAAATATCAAGCTGGTCGATGGCGGCACGCAGAAACGCGCTTTCACCTACATCGACGACGGCATCGACGCGCTCGTCAAAATCATCGCCAACAAAAACGGTATCGCCAACGGCAACATCTACAACATCGGCAACCCCAAAAACAATTATTCGGTGCGCGATCTGGCGCAAATGATGCTCGACCTCGCGCTGCAATACCCCGAATACCAGGCCAACGCCAAAAAAGTCAAAATGATCGACACCACCTCGGCGGCGTATTACGGCAAGGGTTATCAGGACGTGCAAAACCGCGTCCCGAAAATCAAAAACACCTGCGCCGATCTCGACTGGAAACCGACCACCAACATGAAAAGCGCGCTCAAGCAGATTTTCGATGCGTATCGCGGTGATGTGGCTGGGGCGCGGAGGCTGGTGGATTAAACTAAGCGTGAATTTTTAGCCACGGATTAACACGGATTGCCACGGATAAAATCAAAAACCTCAAAACTATCCACAGATTACGCAGAGTACGCAGATTGAAGAAAAAGAAAGGTTATCGGGTTTAATCTGTGTGAATCTGTGTAATCTGCGGACAAAGGTTTTTTGTTTTTATTCGTGATAATTCGTGTCATTCGTGGCTAAATTTCTCTCAAAGTTAACCGCACCACACACATGAACCTCGCGCTTAAAATCGACGTGGACACCCTACGCGGCACGCAAGAAGGCGTGCCGCATTTGCTGGAGCAGCTCCAGCAATATAAAGCGCAGGCGACTTTTTTGTTCAGCCTCGGCCCCGATCACACCGGTCGCGCGATCAAGCGCGTGTTTCGTCCCGGCTTCATGAAAAAAGTTTCGCGCACTTCGGTGCTCGAACACTACGGCTACAAAACGCTGATGTACGGAACGTTGTTGCCGGGACCCGATATCGGCGGTCGCTGCGCCGACATCATGCGGTCGGTGCGCGATGCCGGGTTCGAGGTGGGCATCCATTGTTACGACCACGTGCGCTGGCAGGATCATGTCGCCGACGAGGGCGCGGCATGGACCAAGAAAGAAATGCAACGCGCCTATGATCGCTTCGAGCAAATCTTCGGTGTAGCCCCGCTCACCCACGGCGCGGCGGGCTGGCAGATAAACGTCCACGCGCTACGGCAAGAACAGCGACTGGGCTTCGATTATTGCTCCGACACGCGCGGCACCCACCCGTTTATTCCGGTGCACCAGGCAGAAATTATCGCCTGCCCGCAACTGCCCACCACCTTGCCGACGCTCGACGAACTCATCGGCGCGGGCGGCATCACCCTCGAAAATGTCGCCAAGCATATTTTGCAATTGACCAAAGAGCCCGTGCCGCACGGCCATGTTTACACGCTGCACGCCGAGTTGGAAGGCATGAAGCTTTCCGGCGTGTTCGCGCAACTGCTCTCCGGTTGGCAGGCGCAGGGCTACGCGCTGGTATCGCTCAGAGAATATTTACAAGGGTTGGACGAAAAGAATTTGCCCAAACACGAAGTCGTGCGCGGCGAAGTGCCGGGCAGATCGGGATTGTTGGCGATGCAGGGGAAAGAATTTTTATAGGATGATTTTGTAGGATGGATGGAGTGTAAGCGCAACCCATCATTGGCGAAAGTTTGCGACACCGCTGATGGGTTGCACCACAAGGGTAGTCCGACTTTCTATGCGCTAAAGCGCATGAACCTAAAAAAAGCATTTAGCCACAGAGATCACAGAGGACACAGAGGAAAAACAATG
>Ga0209824_10001086_pt1 | contig 15976 bp, 19 predicted proteins | sample VDWuncwatermetaG_FD_184124 | JGI IMG/M metagenome (GOLD analysis project Ga0209824, IMG submission 184124) | Wastewater microbial communities from Netherlands to study Microbial Dark Matter (Phase II) - VDW unchlorinated drinking water (SPAdes)... ... | reverse complement strand
GCATGGTGTGAACTCTCACGATTGGATTCAAATAAAGTATCCAAATCAATTTCTTGATTTTGAGCCAAGACAACGCTGCGTTCAAGGGCGTTTTGAAGCTCGCGGATATTCCCGGGCCAGGGATAAGCTTTAAGGTGCGCCATCACATCGGGTTTTGGGAGAAGAACTTGCCGGTTAAATTTTGCGTTGAATCGACCAAGAAAATGCTCAACCAGGACTGGAATATCATCGGGGCGTTCTCTGAGGGGGGGAATTCGGAGATTAAGAACCGAAAGTCGATAAAAAAGATCCTCACGAAATCGTCCCTGCTCACACTCTTCAATGAGATCTCGGTTTGTGGCAGCAATCAGTCGAGTGTCGATTGGAATCGCGCGATCCCCGCCGAGCGGCCTGACTTCCTTTTCTTGGAGTGCTCGGAGTAATTTTACCTGAAGCGAAAGGGGGAGTTCACCGATTTCATCAAGAAGCAGTGTGCCTGAAGACGCAAGTTCAAAGATTCCCTTTTTATCGGTTTTGGCGTCAGTGAATGCCCCTCTTCGGTAACCAAATAATTCAGACTCCAAAAGATTTTCAGGGATCGCCCCGCAATTTACCGCAAAGAAGGGTTCCTTGGAGCGATGGGACGCTGTATGAAGCGCCCGAGCGACGAGTTCTTTGCCGGTACCGGACTCTCCTGTAATAAGAACGGTTGAATCAACATCTTTGAATTTATCAATCGCTGATAAGACAGAGTGAATAGCCTTGCTACAACCAATGATCCCATAAGAATTTGAACTTTCGAGTTTTGTCGAAGTGGGCTGAGTGTCAATGAGAAGTGATTGAAGGCCATCGATGATCTTGCTGAGATCTTGGTTTTTTAGAAAAAAACCGGTCGCCCCCCGGCGCATGGCTTCGACCGCCGTGGGAATTGAGGCATTGGCCGTGAGAATCATGATCTTGGTCTTCGGGCTAATCCCTAAGAAAAATTCAATATCTTCTAACGAACTCCGGTTAGGGTAGAGAAAGAGATCAAGAAGTAGCCCATCATAATGGCGTTCGGTTAATAGCTTGGCTGCGTCTGCGGTGTTGGCGGTCGTCGAGACAAAGAACCCTGCTGATTTCAAGGTTGTTGAATACAGTTCTCTGATGATTGGGTCATCATCTACCATAAGGATTGAACAGATCGGCGTAACTCTTTCAGTGGGTGCGACGTTCTTCGATTTAATCGACACGGTGGATTTCCTTTTTGTGTACTTGTTGGATTTGCTCTATCAGGGATCTGGCATCAGCGATCAGCGATTCGATCTCATCCCGATTCGACCTCTCGATACATTCAAGATTAGAGGCAATCTGATGGAGCGTTGAGATACCAAAACTCGCAGCAGCCCCCTTGAGCTGATGCACCATTAGGAAGAACATTTTCTCGTCCCCATTTTGATGGTGTCGGGCAATCTCGGCGATTCGGTCAGGAAGGGATTGAATAAATTTAATCACGATCGGCTTAAGGGCCTCATTAGATATCAGCGAGCTCCGTAACCCGTTTAAATGTGTTGCCTCTAGTCCCCTCATCAATCCATCGTTAATTTGGTATCAATGACATGGCAAGTAAAATTGCATCAAAATGGTACATTTCAGGCGGCTAAGAATGAGTATTCCGCCAAAAATTCCGTGAATGATTGAATCAATTTGAATCTATTGTGAGTTGCAGTGAATCCTTTTGATTCAAAACTATGACGCACCAAGGCTTAAATATAGTGGCATGAAATCTGCAGTGGACTAAAGCGCACGGTTTTAAAAGATAAAGAGTCGTGGGAGGTAGAAAAATGAACAGTAGTTTCCAAAATACCAGAGGGTTAGTACCGGAATATCCAAGGTTGGTTTCGGTGTCCGAGACGGTACTGAAAGAACGTCAGGGGAATATTCTTAACCTGGTTGATCAGGCGATTATGCTTCGCGGCCCCCAGCGAACTCATATGATGGAGAGCATCGAAGGCGAACTGATGGTTCATTCGGAGCTTGAGCGGTCAATCTTCGAGCCGCTGAATGTACGGTCTCCAGTAGGTCGAATGATTCGGAATCAAATTCAGGCTTTGGACGAATTGATCCTCGAAGCGACCCATCTAAAGCGCAATCAGTATCTGTGGACGAAGAACGTGAAGCGGTTTCGCCGGAAACTGGCTAAGTACTTCGAGGGTGAGGATCGCGGGTTGTTGCCGTATGTATCGGCTTGGGACAAGAGCCGCTCGCGGATTGCTTAATCAGATAATAAACGTACCGATGATGGAGGTTATTATGACTTTGCGATACAAACTTAAGGCTTCCTTCTGTAATTTCTATTATGCGCTAATCGGTGTGTTGGTGTTTTTGGCTCTGGCCATTAGCCAGACAGGAGTCGCTGCCAACGACAGTTTGGTCAGCGGTGATTTGAGAGTGGTGAGTTTAGGGAAGTGATTTTATGATTGGTTGGTTGAAAATCACTGTCTCGTTGCTTTCTACCGTGGTCTTTGCGGGTCCCTGCTTGCTAGACGAGATGATTCCACTTAAGAAGGTAAATCTTCTAAAGCAGGGGCTAATCTTAACGCATGCTCGATTTGATTCCTTTCCGAGCTTTGCCCATTCGCCCACTGTGGTTCGTGAGAAACAGGAAATCCTTTCACTCCTGCTGATGAACATTCAAGTCAACGGTAACCGGACGGATATTCTAGGGGCGTCGGTATGGAGCAATTACGATCGGGAGAAAATAGGCTTTGATGTCTCCTACTATGGCAATCCCAATCTCAATGGCCAGGTGGATCTCATTGAGCCATCGACTTCGATCTACACAACGCGTATCCAGATCCCGTTAATAGACTCTCGGCATGCGAAAGACAGTGCAGAAATCTCAATGCGGGTCGAGATTGTCCACGATCGCCTAAATTCTCTTCAACTGACAATTCCCATTTACCAAGAGTGGAAACTGGTTGGGCTCCCGCCGTGGCGGGACGTTCTTATGGCCTTCAGCGGCCAATACCAGACACTCTGCCTAAGGTCTGCACGGCGCAAATCAGGCTGATAGTCCAACCGAATCGCTTAACAACTTCGTCCCCCCGTGGTACACCCTTCAGACCAGTTCAATCGGGGGGCGTAGCTCAGCTGGGAGAGCACTAGCTTTGCAAGCTAGGGGTCAGGGGTTCGATCCCCCTCGCCTCCAAATTAAAAGAGCTGACTCGAAAGGGTCGGCTTTTTTAATTTGGAGGTTATCATGCGCAATTGGGGAATCTAGGGTGACCGATACAGAACCAAATTCAAGTCGAGAAGTTCAATCAAGACCGTATTTCGGATAAAGGACGATGAAATTTCTTCGCAGGGACACGGTATGCAAGTTTCTTTGGTCTCGGGCGGAAATGGGCATCTTTACTCAACGGTCAGCTGGGAAACACCAAGGATTCTTAAGTACAAAACATTCGTTGATCGGCACAAGTGAGTAGCCGGCGCATTTGTGAGTTGCTGGGCTTAAACAGAGGGGACATTTCCCTGCCGGGGAACTTGCGTTGACTAGTTTTTATTCGGAACGTATTGATCATTACGAGGGATTTGATTGTGTGCGGGAAGTACTTAAAGGACTGGAAGCCGGAAAAGGGCCAGTGGCTCGTTCACGGCAAGTGGCAGATTCTCGAAATGGGCAATATGTATCCGGGTTGGATCTAATACGGTGCAGAACTATGGAGACACACCAACTGAAAGTCTCGAATGTCTCTCCGGAATCGTTGAGCGCGTAACCTTTCATAATGAGCAGAACGGTTGGTCTGTGCTCAAAGTCACCTCGTTTCGCGATCCCGCTCGGATGACGACCGTATTGATCCATCAGGCCAAGGTCTTCGCGGGGGCAACGATGGAATTCTGGGGAGAGTGGGGGAATCACCCCAAACATGGTGAGCAGTTCAAAGCCGTGCGCGCAGTCGAGAAGAAACCTGCCACGGCCGCGGCCTTAGAGAAATACTTGGGGTCGGGACTCATTCGGGGAGTTGGTCCGGCGACGGCGAAACGAATTGTCGGGCACTTTAAGGGAAACACGCTTGACGTGTTTGAAAGCAAAATCGACGAGCTCATGCAGGTGCCTGGGATCGCCGAAAAAAAACTCGAACAAATCAAAGTTTCTTGGGAGGAGCACCGAGCGATCCGCGATGTCATGATCTTTCTTCAGGGCTATGGCATCAGTACGCTATTTGCGACCAAAATATTCAAGACCTACGGCGATCAGGCTATTAAGATCGTATCAGCGAATCCTTATCGCCTGGCGCATGATATTTACGGGATTGGTTTTTTCTCCGCCGACAAAATTGCGCTCGCGATGGGATTTGAACGAACGGGTGAACCTCGTATCGAGGCGGGTATCAAGCACGTTCTCTCGGCAAGTCGGGAAGAGGGGCATTGCTTTCTGACGGATGGGCAAATCGTCGACAATTCAGTGGAACTGTTGCGGGAAGACATAGAACCCAATCGCATTCTTGCAGTCCTTCAGAATCTACTCTCGACGGATCAGGTGAAATACCGCAAGCTTACACGCAATGAGAAAGTCGTCGCCTGCTATTACTCCAAGGGGCTTTACTTCGACGAGTTATCGACGGCGCGAAATATCAAGGCACTGCTGGACCAGACGGTATCGGTAGTCGACTCCGATCGGGTTCGCAGATGGGTAGCGCGATATTGCGAGAAGCATGAGATCACCCTCAGCGAAGAGCAGCAAGCGGCGGTTTGTGGGATTGCTGAGAAGTCGTTTTCAATTCTGACCGGCGGTCCGGGGGTTGGAAAAACAACGTGTACGAAGGTTCTGGTTGAGCTTTTGAAAGCCATGAAGAGAAAGGTTTTGCTTGCGGCGCCGACAGGACGAGCAGCTCAGCGAATGACCGAAGTCATCGGCTGCGAAGCCAAGACGATCCATCGCTTGTTAGAGTGGGCCCCAAATAAAAATGGATTCAAGCGTGATGAGAAAAATCCACTGATCACCGATTTCCTGATCGTCGATGAGACCTCCATGCTCGATATCAGTCTGGCGGCAAGTCTGCTCAAGGCAGTGCCCGAGGGTGCCCAAGTCCTTTTCATCGGTGATCCGGACCAACTCCCGGCGGTTGGAGCTGGCGATGTGCTCTCAGACCTTCTCATAGCGCGGGATGTGCCACGTTTTCGGCTTACCAAGGTGTTTCGCCAGGCGCAAACTTCATCCATTATTAGATTTGCGCATGAGATAAATGGTGGCTTGGTGCCTCGGGTCATCTCTCCGCTTGCAAAACCCGGTGCGTTTGCCGAAGGAATCGATTGCCTTTTCGTCGACGCCGACGAGGCCACTCAGGATCAGGTTAGGTTCATCCGATGTGCCCGTTTCGCGATCGAGCAGACGTTGAAAGAAAGCGAAGGGCATCTCATCAAACTTGGCGAGGAATGGGTTGGTCGTCTTCAGAAAACCACTGAGGGCGTTGAGGTCGATTCTCTCTACCGACCCGAGAATGTTGATGAAGAAGCGATTCGAGCGCCGGTCCTCACCATTCCGATGAAGTTTAAGCACGTGGATTTGACCAAGATCGTCAAAGCCGAGTCGACGACTAAAGAATTGATGGCGGTTCTGAGGGCGGTCCACCCCTGGTCATCGCTCCATTATGGACTCACCGCGGTCGAAACGGCGGTCAGACTCTACACGAAGACAATCCCCGAGTGGCTGGGAAAGAATGCCGAGATCCAAATACTGACGCCACAGGTGCGCGGGACGCTCGGCACACTTAATCTCAACGATTCGCTCCAGCGAATCGCCAATCCGGAGTCTTCTTCAAAACCCCAGATCCAGGTCGGTGCCCGCATTCTTCGGGTTGGCGATCGTGTCATTCAAACCCGCAATCATTATGACCTCGGCGTATTTAACGGAGACATCGGGCGAGTGACCCGAGTGGACTCCGAAGACATGACGTGCGAAGTCACTTTTGCCGGCGGCGAGGCACGTGTTGTGTGTTTTGAAAAAGAAGACCTGAGCGATCTGGCACTCGCCTACGCGATCACGATTCATAAATCGCAGGGTAGCGAGTTTCAGGCGGTGATCATTCCGGTCCTTGGGCAGCACTTTAATATGTTGTTTCGAAATCTAATCTATACAGGGCTTACGCGAGCCAAAAAACTAGCGATTTTCGTCGGAAGCCGAAAAGCGTTTGCGATGGCTATCGGACAAATCGACAACCGCAAGCGGCAAACCGCGTTGGCGGATCTGGTTTCTCAATAGACGCATCCGTACGGAGATTAAAGATGAGAATCCTTTTGGATAGGGGAAGTCACAATGCAAATGATTTGCATGTGGCACCGGGCTCTGCTATCAAGGTTCAACTTTAAGAAATAGGAGTCGGTAGCATGAAGCTTAGGTATTTATGGTGTGTCGTCATTCTGGTTCTTGTGGGTTGTGGAAGGATCTCCGTTCTGCAGACTGAAGACCGTGATGGCTCGGCCCCTTCTGGCGGGAACGGTGGAGTGTCTCAGGCTCTTTCGTTGCGGGGCGCTCCGTATGTGGTGCTACGCGATCAAGGTTTAAACCGTTTAGAAAATGAGATTCGAGGCGATGGCGACGTCGTATTTCTGGCTCCTGCCAGGGCTGTCGACCGCAATTTTGCTCTCGAGTTCTCGATAGACGTGGGAGGGTCGGTGACTTTAGCGACCCACGCTTCTGCTCAGCTTGATGAAGGGATTGAAACTGAGTTTGAGAATAGGGATGGCAGGATAGTTGGTTCGATTAGCATTGCGGGTCGAGAGTATCCCATGCCAGCGTTTAATGCCTTAGGCCTGTCTGGTCCTGTTGGCTTGAGCGTGGATATTCATGTGCATGGGTCAGAGGGGCACGTGATTGTTTTTGTGAATCATGAAAAAATGTCCTTTGATTATCAAGGCGAAGTGGTTGGTAAATTTTGGGGGCTCAAACTTCGTGGTGCAACGGTTTCGTTCGCAGCTGACGGAAATCCTAAAGTCGTTCACTGAGATTAAAGGAAGAATCCATGTCCAGTGCTCAAAAAATGAACGAGGTCATGAGTCGATTGAGGGAAGCTCGGTTAAAACCAACTTCGGCGCGACAGTGTCTTCTGAAAATACTGATTTCAAATCACGGGCCATTTACGATCGAGGAACTTCATCAAGCCGTTGGCGTTAAGTCATGTGATTTAGTGACGGTCTATAGGACGGTAAAATCCCTTGAGGATGTTGGGATAATTGAGCGCTGTGAGTGGGAAGGCGGGACGGCACGGTTTGAGTACCGGGATCCTTTGCGTCACCATCACCATATCATTTGTTCTAGTTGCCAGAGGGTTGAATCCATAGCGAAATGTCCCGTTAAACTGAACTTAACCGAGCTCAGTGCCATGGGCTATCAGGTTGTTGGTCATAAACTCAATGTGTATGGAGTCTGCAGGGATTGCCAGTCCTCAACTCAATAATCATTTTCGAATCGCGGGGCAGTAACCCGGTCGGATGCTATCGTTGGGAAACTTCCGGCAAATATTAGGGCGTCGGTCGTAGATGGTGCAGAGCCGCTTTTCATCGAGAAAGACGCAGTCGTTTCCATCCTTTTGGGCCAGTGTGAAGATGCGGTAGCGGGTATGAAAAGATTTGATAATCCCTTGTTTTTTTAGTCGGTTGGCAATCCGCTTTAAGGGGCCATTCACTTCGGTCGCTTCGAGGTAGCCCATATGAAAGAGTTCTTCTGGGGTGACTCGAACAGGCATGGTACAGCATCCTGCCCAGCAGCCTTGGCAGAGGGTTGGTCGGTATTTTACCCAAGTGGTTGGATCTACGACGTCAATCTTCTTCATTCGGGCTCTACCCTACGCTATTTCTTCTGATACGGACAGTGTCCCGGGCGAGGGCCAATCTTAGGGAATTGGCGGCATATTTCTGGTCGATTTTCGTAAACAGTGCATTGGCGTTTGTCATTGAGGTAACGGCAATCCCCGTTACTTTTTTGTTGAAGCACAAAGATCATCGTACGAGATCGAAAACTGCTCACAACGCCCTGCTTTTGCAGCCGCTTACTCGCTTTTTTTAAGGATGTGCTTGCTTCATCTTCCGAAAGCACACCCAGTCGGATGAGGTCAGGGACGCTCACCTCAACCGGCATTCCATGGCAACATCCAGCCCAGCAGGTCTCGCACATGCCACTTTGGTAACTGATCCAGGTGCGGGGCTTGGTGATCTCAACCGGTTCCATTTTTGTTCAGCGTTAGTCCGCGCGTCTGGCAATGAATAGTAGGTTGAAATCCTTCAGTGTCGGCTGGCGTGTTTCAAAGCTTGGTAGGACTTCAAGTAGTTTAAAGCCGCTTTGAAGTAGAAGCTGCGACATCTCCCGGGGTGTGTAGTAAGAGAGCCGATGAGTTTCTTGCGCATCAACTTGCTGATCCGGTAGCTTTTCCAGTCGATAATTTACGGTGACCCGTTGTTGGACCCAGTCCGTTTCAACGTCAGAGATTCGATTCCACGTTCCCTGAGGGGTTTCAAATACTTTCTCTCGGTGTTTTTCAAGAAGGGTCGGCGCGGCAGCGCCATTCCACATATCTAAGGCGAGTAGGCCACGGCTTTTAAGATTAGTCCTGAAAGAACTCAATGTTTCGAGTAGCTCCGCTGTCCCATCTAGGTAATTCATCACGGCAAACATTGAGGCGATGACATCAAAGGATTGGTCAGATGGCATTCGGTTTCGGATATCAATTTTTAATTCCTGATTGAATGCCTTCTTCTCAAATCGGGTCCTCATAGAATTTGCAATTTCTACGGCGGTGACCTCGTATCCCCGAGATGCTAGTTCAAGAGAATGATTGCCTGTGCCTGCGCCAAAATCTAAAATTCGGCAGGGGAGGTATTGCCCAAAGTGATTAAGGCGACTTTCTACGAAACTAACTTCAGACGCATAGTCTTTGTTGGCGTAAAAAAAATCGTATAGCTCAGCGTATTTTTCGTTGAAACAGTCCATGGGGTACAGAGTACTGCGTGTTCTTGAAAAAGAAAAGTACTGTGCTCAGAAGCCAAATCAGCAGGGTTCCCAAAACCTTGGAGTAATATTTGATGGTGAAAGGGAGTTGCCAGGCTCTCGGCCATAAATCAGTGAAGTGGACGGTGATCATGAAACCTGCCAAAACGTAACTTAAGTTCAGGCCGATCGAAATCCATCGAAAAGTCTTGATCCCATTGAGACGGTAGGCCAAGAAGAGATACGCCGGTGCGATCAGAACGAAGGTTGGGGATTCGGTTCTTGGACTTGCGAGCAGTAAGAATGATAGCGCAAGGCTGATCCAGCATGCCCAGTCAAGTTTCTCTCGAAGCGATCCCCAGATCAAAAGGACGATCGAAAGAGCAAAGCAAGCGAAGGTGAGTGGCGTGGCAACGGATTGGCCCACGAGCTCACCCAAGACTGACCCGAGATCAAGTTGAGGGGGTCTAACAAGTCCCATGGTGTCGATGAGACGAAAGACCCATTGCAGGTGCATCGCTACATTCTCAGTCCATCCCAAAAAGAAAAAGGGAACGACTAAGGCAAAGACAGAACCGACTGCTAACGCCAAGAAAAATTTCGGCTCTCGCCTAAGTAAAAGTAGGATAGGAAATAAACCTGGAATGGGCTTAGTGTTCGTCACCAGAGTCAGAAGAAGGCCTGAGCGAAGAAGATTTCTCTCGGAGTAGTACCAAAGTCCGATGAGGGTTGCCCCAACAATCGATGCGTTGATCTGTTGGTAGAGTAAGCAAATATTTAATTCCATCGCAGCCAGCGCGATTGCAATGGCGATGCGCTTATTCCAAATGCGCCCAAACTTATCCCACCACAGGACGATTCCAAGCCAGAAGATGAGGCAACTAGCTAGAGACCAGGCGAGAGCTTGGGCTTTTGAGGGGAGAAACGCAAAGAAGGAATACAGCAAGCAGAAGAACGGCGAGTATTCGTACCGATCGCCGCCAAGAAGAGGCAGAGCGTAAGGATCGATACCAGACCAGAATCGGAGGGTTCCCAGTCGATACGTCTCGGTGACGATATTGGTTCCGGTGGAGTAAAGCATCGGAACGCTCGCGAGAAACGCCAGACCGCTCAGCCAAAGCCAAAGTGCGGTGGGTGATGGTGAACGTCGCAAATTAGGTACCTACTTACTTCCGGGCCCGGAAAGTGCCGGGTACGAAGATTGGCAAGGATATTGCACAATCGAAGTCTATTATGGCAAGAGCAAACCTGTTTCGGACGGACATTTTTCCTTATCATGTGATTAATCGATCCAATAATAAAGAGTGGTTCTATATTCCCGACGAGAATCTCTGGAGCATTTTCGTAGATAAGCTTCAGTCCTGTTCTGAGACCTACGGGGCCGAAATCCATACCTTTGTTTTGATGTCGAACCATTTTCATCTATTAATTTCGACACCGAAGCGAAATCTCGATGCAATCATGTGCTACCTCCAACGGGAGGTGTGTCGGGCGATTCAGCGAGAATGTGGCCGAGTTAACCATATTTTTGGCGGCCGGTATCGTTGGTCTGTTCTGGGGAATTCCCACGCGGTCGCCTACACCTATAAGTATATTTGTCGAAATCCAGTTAGGGCCGGTATTGTTGACCAGGCCTGGCGGTACCCCTACTCTTCGTTTTCCCAACTTTGCAATGAAAGCTGTGAAATTCCTATTTCTGATGGTCTTGGATCTCTTTGGACAGCGATTCCAAAAAACTGGGAGGAAAGGACCGCATGGATTGATACACCGACGTCTAAAGAACTTGAAGCCTTGATTTCTGGAGCCTTGCGTCGGACACATTATAAATTTAGCGAAAGTAATGAGAAACAAAAATTGATCCGGAAGCTTAGGAAAGAATATGGTGTTGAGTTGCACTGTCCACCTTCCGGGCCCGGAAGTGAGTAGGTACCTAATGATGGTAAGGGATTTTGTTGAGGATGGTGAAGGTGCGGTAGATTTGCTCGGCCGCGATGAGCCACGCTATATCGCCCTGAAGGGTAAGTGGAGATAAGCTCCATAGCCAATCTGCTTTGGCTCGGTCGATGTCTTCAAAACCATAGGGTCCGCCGACGACTATCTGGACAGACTTGATTGCAGGGTTTTCACTGAGCTCGGTAAATTTTAAGGCGAGTTGATGGGAGGTGAACTGTTTGCCTCGTTCATCGAGAAGTACGAGACAGTGCCCTGGCTGGGAGCGAAGGGTACTAGCGTCGGCCTTCTGTACTACTGTTTCAAACTTTGTCAGCGGTCGAAGTCTTTTTTGATACATCTCAACGAGATCAGCTATTCCAGACAGAGCAGGCTTGCTTAATTTTGTGAGTGTGATTTTCATTGGGGCTCAGACGAGCTTGATTAAGAATGAATATTTTTGATCTGGTTTTTGTCATCAACAAAAATAAGCTTTGGTATAAAAGTTCTGACCTCTTCATCGTTAAATTGCCCGTAGCAAGCGATGATCACCAGATCGCCTTTTTTGGCTTTCCAAGCTGCGGCACCGTTGATGCAGATATCGCCACGTTGACCAGGGATCGCATAGGTTGTGAGGCGTTCCCCATTGGTGATGTTATAGATATCGACTTGCTCAAACGGTTCAATCCCCGAGGCTTCAAGAAGGACTGTATCAATGGAGACGCTACCTTCATATTGGAGGTTGGCATCCGTTACCGTCGCCCGATGAATCTTCGTTCGCAGAAATGTCCTTAACAACTAAGCCTCACTTTTTTGCACCATGACTGTAAGACGAGAATTACCCTCAAAATGACCCAACGTCAAACAAGTGATAATCAAGTGTTATCAAAGGTTTAGGCTCATGATCTAGTTTCGCTTAAGCCTATCCATCTGTCGTTTGACTTCCTTCTCCTTAGTGCTTCGCCGCTTATCGAATAACTTCTTGCCCTTTCCGATGCCAATTTCCACTTTTGCGATTCCGTTCTTAAAATATAGTTTAAGTGGGATTAAAGAAAACCCTTTGATTTCACCCCGTCCCCAGATTTTATCAAGCTCATTGCGGTGCAACAGGAGTTTTCTAGTTCTAAGTGGGTCATGGTTCATGCGATTACCCATCTCGTAGGGAGCGATATGACAATTGAGCAGAAAGAGTTCTGTCCCCTTAAAGATGGCGTAACTATCCATTAAATTTGCTTTGCCTGTCCGAAGTGATTTAACTTCAGTCCCCTGAAGTACGATGCCAGCTTCAAATTTATCGCCGATACTGTAGTTATGATACGCTTTGCGGTTCTCGCAAACAATTTTAATTCCGTCTGTCACGATGGTTTTAAGGCGTCTTCCGAAGAGACGATTCCCATGGAAATAACAATCTTAAACGCATCCTGGACGGATAGGTTCACTGCGACCAAATCATCTTCTGGTACGAGAAGGTAAAAACCGGATGTTGGGTTGGGTGTGCAAGGGACAAAAACATTCGCGAGCGCTTTATCCACGCCAGAGAAGAGTTTTGGGTCGGGGTCTCCTGTGCGAAATCCTACGGAGTAGAGTCCCTTGCGGGGAAACTCAACGAGAACGACTCCTTTAAAGCGGTCGTTTTTCTGGCCGAAAAGCGTCTCCATGAATTTTTTGATGCTCCCGTACAAGCCACCAAGAACCGGCGTCATCCGAATGGCGTCATCCATTGTTTTAACAAACCACGTTCCGACGACGTTCTGGGTGAGTAGGCCAATGATTAGAATGATTGCCAGAGCCAAAAGGATTCCAAGGCCATGAAAATCAAAGGGTAGAAGGGACGTCGGGATAACATCTCGAGCGCTGTTATCGATCGTTCGCACAAACCATCTCAGGATATCGAGTGTCACAATTACCGGAACAAGGACTAAAACCCCTGTTGCAAACGCATTACGGAGTTTTTTCATCGAGGTCATTTTAGTTTTGCGTCGGCCCATCGTTTATCCCCTAAGATTTGCGTTATCGATTAGCCGGGTTTCCCCAACTCGTACTGCTAAAAATAGCCGAGGCATCACTAGTTCGGCAATGCTTTCATTTTTTAGAGCCGGCAAAAGGGTTTGGCTTGGAGCGATTTCGAGGTAGTCAATGGAATTTGAGAGGCTCTGCAAGTGCGCATGAACAATCCCTAGGCAATCTCCGACAGAGAGATTTGGATTCTGACCGAAGGCACGAATGCCGTGTTGGATCGACTGAGGAATTTGGGATGCAAGCACTCGCTGCTCTGCCGTTAGATTTTGATTTCTCGTCGATAAGGCAAGTCCGTCAGTGTCTCGAATGATCGGTGCGCCAATCACTGACATGGGAAGGTTAAAGTCAGCTACCATCTGTTCAATCATCCGGAGCTGCTGAAAGTCCTTCTCTCCAAAAACAGCGAAATCTGGCTGTGTAATCTGGAAAAGTTTCAGGCATATGGTCGCCACGCCATCAAAATGCCCAGGCCGGGATCTGCCGCAGAGGTGTTCCGTGATCCCCTTTACACTGACTGTCGACGAAAAACTATCGGGGTAGAGGTCTCTTGCTGAGGGGGCAAACAATAAATCGACTTTGGACTTTTCAAGGAGAGACTCATCTTTTTCAAAAGATCTTGGATACTGGTCGAAGTCTTCATTTCTGCCAAACTGAAGAGGGTTCACAAAAAGACTGACAATCACTTTGTCGGCAAACCGCTTTGCGACTTCGATCAGGCTCAGATGGCCTTCATGCAACCCTCCCATCGTTGGGACTAGGGCTATTCGATCTTGCTTTCGCCAGCGCATCACATTCTCTTGGACAACTTGAGGTGAGTTAAGAATCAGCATGGCTAAAATGAATTCTCGGGTTTTGGAAATGCTCCGGATTGGACTTCTTGGGCGTACTCAGACACTGCTTGCTGAATCACAGACGCAAGTGGCGCATAGTTTTTAATAAATCTTGGACGAAACTCAGGGTTCATTCCCAGCAGATCATAGCTCACTAAGATTTGCCCATCGCAATCAGGGCCCGCTCCAATGCCTATCGTCGGAATTTTTAATTGTGATGTGATTTGTTTCGCAAAAAAGGATGGCAGGCTTTCAAGAACGATCGCGTAAGCGCCTGCCGCTTCAATGGCTAAGGCATCTTTAAATAACGAGTCCTGCTGTTCTTGGCTCTTTCCCTGAATCTTGAACCCTCCCAATTGGTGAATGCTCTGAGGCGTTAAGCCAATATGCCCCATCACCGGGATGCCAATCTCAACCATGCGGCGCACTGTCGCTGCAATCGCAACGCCTCCCTCGACTTTAACCGCGTGAGCCTTACCACGGGCCAGAAGCGCTCCGGCATTTTCCAAAGCCTTTTCGGCGCTGACTTGGTAACTGAGAAATGGCATGTCCGCGACGATATGCGACTTCAGAGCCCCTCGTGCAACCGCCTGGCTGTGGTAAATCATTTCATCGAGTGTTACGGAAAGTGTATTAGGGTTTCCTTGAACAACCATTCCCAAGGAATCGCCCACCAAAAGAATATCCACTTTGGAATCAAAAAGCCTAGCGAAGGTGTAATCGTAGGCCGTTAGGGCGACGATCTTGGTCCCCTCTGATTTTCTAGATTTCAGAGTATCAATCGTGATGGGACGAGGACAGTTGGTGTCCGTTGTGCTCATGAGCGACCGACTATAGCAAAAACTTTTAGATTTTCACGGTCTAAAGTTCTGCCTCAAGTTGGAGGCCATAACTATAAGCAATTGCAGCGTAATCATACCCAGGGCTTCCCACTTGCCCTGTAGGTCGAGAAAAATGACGAGTCGGAACCCACTGAATCTGGCCGCTTGCGGAAAGCCGGATGGGGTCACTCAGTTGGTAGCCAACATCAACGGCAAAAATATGCGTGCTAGCATCGAGTAGGTTGGTGTTGCCCTGGTCGACAAGCGGAGTCGGTTTGAATTGGTAGGCCAAATGGGCGTTGAACGGCGCTTGGGGTTGGTAGGAAATTCCGATGAGCGGGTTCAGCGTGTTCTCGGTTTCAAAAACCGGAACTTCAGAAGTGATGGTACTGCCGTCAGCATTTTTCGTAACCACCCTAAGCGACGGAGGTTCATAACCGCCCCAGGTCTCCCAACTGATTCCTGTGAGTAGGTAAAATGAGTTAGCGAAGTGGTATCGGTAGTCCAGAGACACTCGGTGGGGTTCGTAATAGAGAGTTGAGCTTAGGGTCATAGGCTGATTGATGGTGGTTGCGCCCCCAACTTCAATGGAGCCAGTGATGTCTTGAATAAACTTTGGGGCCGCCGCTTGGTGGTAGCTGAAACCAAGTTGATGTGGCCCTCTCTGATAAACGCCACCCAATGTCAGAGCTGAAGTCCAACCGACATCAACGGCGACTTCGGCGTTGGGGCGATTGGGTGTTAATGAGGCGCGCGCATTACCGGCGGTGTGTAGGTGCGCTGAGAGTGCCACGCCAATCGACAAGGAATCGGGAACTAATTCAACGCCGAGTCCGAGGGTGCTTCGGAACTGATTATCGCAAGCCCGCTGTCTTATAGGAATAAAGAGTGTGTTGGGGCCCGAGGATAATTGCCTCGCTTTATTCCAAGGCCCCGATACGGTCAGTCCCCACGCCCATTTTTGATCATCGGAAATCAAAGAGCTTCGGAACGGTTGAGTTAAGCCCGCTTGCCAATAGGCCTGCTGGTCATCAGGGAAATCATAGTTACCGATCCCGGGATTTTGTTCGGATTGAATCGCGGACAGCGAATTAAGCACTGACGCTTGCGCATTCAACGACCACGCGATGATCGTTGCGTTATTAAGGGCGAGTGCTGCGGGGTTCATCCAAGCCGCGAAGGCATTCTGAGTGCTATTCGGTAGACTGGTCGACGTGCCGCTGGAAAGGCCAGTTGTTCCAAGGCCGGCAGCCGTTTTTGTCACAATGACGACGATTAAAAGGATTGGAAGCAGTCTCATGGGTCCGAGTCTTAGCACAGGGGCAAAAAAACCGTTAGTTTCATTTCAGATTGACATCATGCGTAAATTCCAGCTACCGATTACGTGAACAGGTTTGAATTTTATGACAGGGGGCTGATTTTGAAATTTTCAT
>Ga0209824_10001083_pt1 | contig 15993 bp, 18 predicted proteins | sample VDWuncwatermetaG_FD_184124 | JGI IMG/M metagenome (GOLD analysis project Ga0209824, IMG submission 184124) | Wastewater microbial communities from Netherlands to study Microbial Dark Matter (Phase II) - VDW unchlorinated drinking water (SPAdes)... ... | reverse complement strand
TCTCCCTCGAGGAGCGTCATGCGCATGGAGCCGCTGGGGATTTTAAAAGGCTGAATAAAATAACTGCGGATCAACACCGCCAAAACCAGGGCAATGAGAATGGATTCAACCCATTCGCGGGCCGCTGATTTTGGTTTTCTATGTTCGGGCATGGCAATCCTTTCCTAAATTTTCAACGCGGCTAAAAAGGCCTCCTGCGGTACTTCCACACGGCCGATTGTTTTAAGTTTCTTTTTACCTTCTTTTTGTTTTTCCCATAATTTGCGCTTGCGGCTGATGTCCCCGCCGTAACACTTGGCCGTGACGTTTTTACCGGCTGGCTTGACCCTGGCACTTGAGATGATCCGCCCATCGGCCTGGGCCTGGATACGCACTTCAAACAATTGCTGAGGGATAAGTTCTTTAAGTTTGGTGACTAAGCCTAAGCCTTTGTCATACGCGCGCTCTTTATGCACCATGCACGAGAAAGCGTCACAAGGCTCATCATTGATCAAAATATCCAGACGGGTGATAGACGCTGGCGTGTAATCTTTAAATTCATAATCAATGGACCCATACCCGCGGGTGGCAGACTTGATCAGATCATTAAAATCCACAATCACCTCGGAAAGCGGGATATCAAAAAGGATTTTCATGCGGTCGCCGACAAATTCACTCTTTTGAAAAACCCCTCGTTTGCGCTTGGCTAATTCCATGACAGCGTCCATATAGGTGACCGGTGTAAAAATAGACACGGCTAAAACCGGCTCTTCGATGCGGGCGATCTCAGAGCCATTGGGCAAATCCGACGGATTTTCCAATTCCATCACACTGCCGTCGCGTTTGATGATTTTATATCCGACGTTAGGGGTGGTTAAGATCAAATTCAGATCATATTCGCGCTCAAGACGCTCCTGCACGATCTCCATATGCAAAAGCCCCAGGAAACCACAGCGAAATCCATACCCAAAGGACTGGGAAGTTTCTTGCTCATAAACGAAGCTGGGATCTGAAAGGCGTAATTTATCAATGGCCTCGCGCAGAGGCGCGTAATCTCCGGCATTGACCGGATAAACCCCGCAGAAGACCAACGGTTTAAGCTGACGGTAACCTTCTAAAGGCTTGAGGCAAGGGCGTGCTAATTCCGTCATGGTGTCGCCTACCCGTATTTCTTTAGGGTCATGCAAATTGCAAGTGATATACCCGACCTCCCCTGCAGTTAAACCCTTGACCGGTTGGATGCCGGGGGCGAAAATTCCCACTTCCTGCACGTCAAATTCTTTGCCCACGTTCATAAAAAGGATGCGCACTCCGGGCTTAATGGCCCCTTCAAACAAACGCACGTAAATGATAATACCCTTATAAATATCGTACTTCATGTCAAAAACCAGGGCTTTCAATGGCGCCTCTGGGTCCCCTTCGGGCGGCGGGATAAACTTCACTATTTTCTCAAATAGCTCACCGATGTTTAAACCTTCTTTGGCCGAGACCAATTGAATGTCCTCTGATTTGAACTTGAGAATGCCTGTAAATTGGCGTTTAGCCTCGTCGATATCCGCGTTGGCAATGTCGATCTTGTTGATCACCGGCAAAATTTCCAGGTTATTATCAATGGCCAGGTAATAATTGGCAATGGTCTGCGACTCCACCCCTTGAGTGACATCGACCAACAGCAAGGCCCCCTCGCAGGCGCGCAGGGACTTTTCAACTTCATAAGAAAAATCCACGTGGCCCGGAGTATCAATAAGATTAAAAATATACTCCTCTCCATCCTGGGCCTTATAATTCAGGCGTACGGTTGAGGCTTTGATGGTGATGCCGCGCTCGCGTTCAAGGTCCATATCATCAAGCATCTGGTTATGGAACTTACGCTCGTCGATGGCACCGGCAAACAATAAAAACCTGTCCGCCAGGGTGGATTTGCCGTGGTCGATGTGGGCGATGATGGAAAAATTGCGGATATTGGAGCGCTTCTTCATTACGGCCTTCATAGGTGGATCAATTTCATGATTTTATCCACCGTTTTTTCCACCGTTAATCCGGTGGAATCAACGGTAATGGCATCCGGCGCTTTTTTTAAAGGGCCAACGGCGCGGGTAAAATCTTTTTGGTCGCGCTCCTGCATCTCGGCGCGCAATTGGTCCAAATCAACGCTCTTGCCGGCCGCAACCAATTCTTTATAACGGCGCTGTACTCGTTCCTCCACATCAGCGTCCACATAAAATTTATAACGCGCGTCCTTAAAAACCACCGTGCCCTGATCGCGTCCGTCGGTAACAATGGAACGGTCCTGGCCGATGGCCCTTTGCCAGGCAACCATTAATGTCCTCACCCCCGGTGTTCTGGCGGCATAATACGTATTATTGGTTACCTCCGGGGTACGGATCGCTTCAGCAACATCTTCACCGTCTAAAGTGATGTTCAAAGAACCATCAGGCATTTCTTTAAAAATGATTTTGGAATTGCGGGCCAGGGTAGTCAAAGCTTTTTCGTCGGATAAATCCATTTTTAAGCGCAGGGCTTTTAATGTCAAGGCCCGGTACATGGCCCCGGTATCAAGATAGGCAATGCCCAGTCTCCCTGCCAGGGACTTGGCTACAGAACTTTTGCCGGCACCCGCGGGGCCGTCTAAAGTGATGATTAAATGTTCAGCCGGCATGGACTTTATCCAAACGCTCCCGTTTCTCTTTAGCTTGTTTAAAAATGTCCGTCAATGCTTCCTGATCACGGGCTACAATGGCTTTGCGCATCGCGGCAAGTACTTTGACCGCTTCATCCAGCGCTTTAAGGATTGGCTTATGATTGGATAATGCGATGTCCCTCCAAACCTGAGGGTCCGAGGCCGCGATCCGGGTGGTATCTTTTAGCCCTTGCGTGGCGTGATCCAGGTAATTATCCGGCATGGCTTTCATCAGGGCAAATGCCGTCAAATGCGGTAGATGACTGATATAGGCCAAAACCTGGTCATGCTCCTGGGGCGTCATAAATTTGACTGAGGAGCCTAACTGCGTCCAGAACTGTTTGATTTTCTCACGGGCCAGTCGATTGGTCTTGTCCGTCGGGGTCATCACGCACACAGCTCCTTCATAAAGCTGGGCATTGGCATTGGCAGGGCCTCTTTTCTCGGAACCGACCAAAGGGTGGGAGCCCACAAAAAGAAGCGAATGATGCAATACTTTTTCAGCCCGCTCGACGATCGCGGCCTTGGTGCTGCCTAAATCCGTAATGATGCACCCGCGCCTGTGTTCTTTGCCTAAAATTTCAATGATACTTAAAACCGTGTTCACCGGAGTGGCCAGCACGATCAGATCCGCGCCGACGATCCCTTTATTAAAATCTAAAGTCCCCTCGTCGATGGCGCCCAAATCCTTAGCTTCCCTTAAGGAAGTTTCCTGGCGGCCAATACCGATCACCCCGCGGGCCAGGCCTTTTTTCTTGATGGCCAACCCCAGGGAAGCGCCCATAAAACCAACACCAACAATCGCTACCCTTCTAAAAAGCTCTTTTCGATTAAACATAATTTTCCCTTTTAAAAACCCCTATCAACCGCCTGGGCCACGCGTTTGCAGGAGGCCATCAATTCCTGAAATTTATCCGGCATCAAAGACTGCGCCCCGTCGGACAAAGCTTCTTCGGGGTTTTCATGCACCTCGATCATCAAAGCATCACAGCCGGCGGCAATACCGGCACGGGCCCCCGCGGCCACATACTCCCATGAGCCTGTGCCATGGCTTGGATCAACCACCACCGGCAAATGGGACAGGCGTTTGGCAACGGCCACCGCATTGATATCAAGCGTGTTGCGCGTGGCGGTTTCAAAGGTGCGGATACCGCGCTCGCAGAGCATGACATCGAAATTACCATTGGCTAAAAGGTACTCGGCGGACATCAGCCACTCTTTGATGGTCGCGCTCATGCCGCGCTTGAGCATCACGGGTTTTTTAATAATACCGACTTCTTTCAATAAAGAAAAATTCTGCATGTTACGCGCCCCGATTTGCAGGATGTCAACGTATTTGGCCAAGAGATCCACCTGACGGGTATCCATGACTTCGGAGATCGTGCAGATGCCCACTTCTTTGCCCACGGCCTGCAAAATTTTCAAACCTTCCTCGCCCAAACCCTGAAAATCATACGGGGAAGTACGCGGCTTAAAAGCTCCGCCACGTAATATATTAGCACCCAAAGCCTTGACCTTCTTGGCAATGGAAAGTATGCTTTCATAACTTTCCACCGAGCAGGGCCCTGCCATCACCGCGATTTTATTGCCGCCCACAATTGTTTTGTAAGGCAGTTTAATGACGGTATTTTCTTTCTTGAACTCGCGGGAAACTAATCTATACGGTGCCAGGACCTGCAGGACCTGGTCAACCCCGGGAAAAACTTCCAAAGGAATGACCCGCAAGGCATCTTCAGGGCCGATAAAGCCGATCACCGTGCGCTCTACCCCGCGCGAAATATTGGCCTTAAGCCCCAGCTTACCGGCACGCTCGACAATGTGTTGAATATTAGCCTCGGTAGCATCCGGGCGTAAAATAACGATCATAATATCCCCCCCAATGTTTTTATAAAACGCTTGTTTTCCGACGCGCTGCCGATGGAGACGCGTATGTACCCTTTTAAACCCCACGCGGCCATGTCACGGATAATGACGCCTTTTTTAAGCAGGCTGGCCGCCACCCGGCTGCTATCGCCCCCCACATGGATCAAAATGAAATTCGTAAAACTCTCCTCAAAGGCGATATCCATCCTTTCAAGAGAGCGGTAAAGGAACTGTCTTTGCTCATTGATCTCTTTAGCGATTTTACAGTAATAAGCTTCGTCGCCCAAAACAGCCACGGCCGCGGCCTGGGCCATGCTGTTGACGTTAAAAGGCTCGCGTAAACGGTTTAAAATATCAATAATTTCCTGGCTGGCAATCCCGTAGCCGACGCGTAGCCCTGCTAAGGCGTACATTTTTGAAAATGTGCGGGTGGTCATCACATTGGGATATTTCTTCATTAGACCCAAGGTATCGGGATAATCTTTTTCCTGCACATATTCAAAATAAGCCTCGTCGAAAAATACCAGGGTGCTTTTAGGTACACAACGAAGAAAATCCTCCGCCTGGCGGGCCGTGATATATGTCCCGGCCGGATTATCGGGATTACCGATAAATATGATCTTGGTGCGCGCTGAGACCTTGGCTTTCATGGCCTGAAGGTCATAACGGAATTCTTTGAGCGGCACTTGGTGCAAACGGGCACCGGACAAAGTCGAAGCAATCTCATAAATCAAAAATGAGGGCTTGGCGATAATGATATCATCCCCTTTTGCCGCAAAGGCTTTAGCCGCTAAAACAATGATCTCATCCGAACCATTACCGAAAATCAGCTGATCATCGTTGATGTTGAGCTTCCGGGCCAGGGCGCGGCGCAGCAAAAAACAGCCGCCATCCGGATAGCGATTAATCTCGCGGGCTGCCAAGCTCATGGCCGCCAACGCCTTAGGCGAAGGCGGATAAGGGTTCTCATTAGAAGCCAATTTAATGACGCTTTTTAAACCCAGCTCGCGCCTGACCTCATCAATAGGCTTGCCCGGAACATAGGGCCTTATCTTAAATATATATGGATTCGCCGCTTGCATAAACAGAGCATTATAAAGGCGGGTTAGGGGAATGTCAATCGCAGGAACCTATTCAAGCCAAAATATATTTAACTGCCCGCGTTGTCCCTTCTTTCGTCACTATGCCACACTTAACCAAAGGCGCAATAAGCTGATGAACACGGGCACGGTTAATTTTCATCTGTTTACAAATCTCTGCCGATCCCAAAGTCCCATTCTTTTCCAATAAATTCAGTAACTCATTTTGCTTAGGGGTCAACGTAATTTGTTTATACTTGCGTACCTCTTCCCTAATTCGCTTAGAAACACGTTGAATTGCTTCCAATAAACCCTTAGCTACATATTCAATCCAATAAGTATAATCACTATCCATGTCACGGGTCTGTTGGATCATATCATAATATTTAGTTCTATCTTGGGCGAAATATTCATCCAACCCTAATGTCCACAAAGGATCATAATCATCAACAAACAATATCCATTGAGACGCGGCACGGGCCACCCGGCCATTGCCATCGACAAAGGGATGAATGCTTACAAATTCATGATGGAAAATAGCGCTGCGAATAACAGGATGTTCGGATCTGTGTTGTTTTAACCATACAAAAAGGTCCTGCATCCCCTGTTTTACTTTTAATGGCATCCTTGGTGTAAAAATGATTTGTCCTTTTGCGTTAACAATATAATTCTGTATGTCCCTATACCACCCGCAACGTTCCTGCGGCAGAAGCCCTTTAATCATCATTCCATGCAATTTTAAAAGTTTCTCCTCACTTAACGCGGAACCCCTTTGTTGCAAAACCCATCGTAAAGCTTTAATACAATTTCTAACCTCACGTTTCTGTTTTTCTTGAGCTACTATGTCTTTATCCGCTGATAAAGCCGCCACCTGAGCCAAAGAAAGTAAATTCCCTTCTATCCACGTAGATGAATGGACACTACGGTTAAAGCTGTCTCTGGCCACACTTGTTTTTAAAGGAGACTTCCTGCCAATCTGGTCAATAAAAACTTTTTGGGCAGCGATTTGCTCAAGACACTTAATTAAAAACGGCGTGATACGATACGTTGGCTTAAACATGAATAAAGTCTAACATATTGTATAGGATTTGTATAGTATATTGGATAGCTCATGGGGAGATCACTCTAACACACACCGAAGAACACCAATTTTCAATTCTTGCTTTGATGGCGTCACGGACTGTCCTTATTTGCGCTAATTTTTCTTCTTTGGTCCCTGTGGCCTTTGAAGGGTCAGGGAAATTCCAATGCAGGCGCTGGGAAAGCCCCGGGAAAATAGGGCATTTTTCAGCGCTTGCCCCATCGCAAACAGTAATAACATAACTAAAAGTTTCCCCTCTTTTAATAAGTTCAGAAACCCCCTGCGTTGACTTCGATGAAATATCTATGCCCTTCTCCTTCATCACCTCAACCACCAATGGGTTTAATGTGCCCGGCTCAAGGCCGGCGCTCTGGGCTTCGAAGAAATCCCCACACAAATGATTCGCCCAAGCCTCTGCCATTTGGCTGCGGGCGGAATTGTGAACACAGACAAATAGGACTTTTTTCTTGCTCATTGAACCCCCCTCCCTTACCCTCCCCGCAAAGGGGGAGGGAATCATAAAATCTATCTGGCCTTTAAAATAAGCGGATTAAAGGCTTTGGCAGCGACAATCACCTTGCTGCCGATGGTTAAATCAGCAATCTCTTCATCAGATGCCACCACCCTGGTCACATTGTTGCCGATGCTTAAAGTCAAAATATTTATAACACCGTCCTTATGGATTTCAATGATCTCACCGGTAAATTTGAATTTACCGCTCAAATCATTATTCACAAAAACTTCCTGGGGGCTGCCGGATTTTGTGATCTTGCCGCGATCAATGACGAAAATCTTCTTTGACAACTTAAACACTTCCGACAAATCATGGCTTACCAGGATCGTTGTGATCTTAGTCTTCTGATAAACCTTGATGATCTCATCTTGCAGGTCTAAACGCGAACGAATGTCCAAATCTGACAAGGGCTCATCCAAAAGTAAAATTTTGGGACGGCTGATGAGGGCACGGACCAAAGCCACCCTTTGCTTTTGCCCACCGGATATTTTATCCGGCTTTTGATCTTCCAGACCTTTTAAACCCATCGTGACAATCCATTCCTCAATAATGCCGTGTTCTTGTTTATCGCTACAACCCGCCTGCCGGCGAGGCAGGGCATATTCTAAATTTTCACGGACCGTCATATGAGGAAAAAGGCTGTTCTCCTGAAAAACAAAACCCGTTTTTCTTTGTTGAATGGGAAGATTGATTCTTTTCCGGCTGTCAAACCAAATTTCTCCGTCGACCTCAATGAATCCCTCTTGCGGCTGTGTTAAGCCGGCCAAGATCCTCAAAAAGGTTGTTTTGCCGGCGCCGGATTCCCCATAAAGAGTGACAAACTCGCCCTTAGCGATGTTTAAATCAAGATCAAGCCACTCTTTTCCAAGTGGTGTGTGCATTTCTCTTTTGATCCGAATCTTGATCATCATCAAAAAATCTTTAAGGGTTTACGGTTTAAATAATAAAAAATAAGCAAGATAGAAAAAGATATAGCTACCAATATCAACGCATAAAGCCCAGCGGTATCATAATTTAAGGCCTCTACTTCATTGTAAATGGCAATAGAAGCAAGCCTTGTTTCTCCGGGGATATTGCCGCCGATCATGAGCACCACCCCAAACTCACCGATGGTATGGGCAAAGGCCATGACTATGCCCGTTAACAGGGCCGGCTTAATATTCGGCAAGATGACCCGGCGCAGGGTTTCCCACGTTGATTTACCTAAACAATAGGATGCTTCCCTCAGTGCCGAGGGAAAATTCTGTAAGCCCGCCTTGATCGGATTGACCATAAAAGGAAGGCTAAAAAGCACAGAACCGATGACAAGGCCGGTAAAACTAAAAACAACCCTTAACCCCAAAAAAGACTGTAAAAAATGCCCCAGGAAATACTGGGGACTAAAAACAATAAGAAGATAAAAACCTATGACGGTGGGCGGCAAAACCAGGGGCATGCTGACAAGGGTTTCAACGACATATTTAAATCTATTGCGCGAAAAGGCAATCCAATAAGCTAAAGGAACGCCAAGGACAAAAAGAATTGCCGTTACAACCAGGGCCAGCTGAAAGGTCAAAATTAGGGGTTGCACAGAGAAACCTCATTGGTTTTAACCAGCCATTCAATCTCATCACCGTCGATCAGCCCCAGCTTCTGGGCTGACCGAGAGGAGATTATAGAAACTACTTCCTTATTTTTATAATTGAGAAAAACCTTGGTTAGAATATCCGACTTTTCAAGTCCAATGATCGTTGCCTTAAACCTGTTGCGTAGGCTGATCAACCCCGATAAATTTTTTCCGATAGATACTTCTGTTTCTTTAAAAAGCAAGGTGACGCTGCTTCCTTGTTTTAAATACGGGGCTGTGGCGGGTGTTTCCAAAACAATAGAACTAAAAACATCCCCGTCCACATCAATGTCCACCATCGACATATGCGAGGATGATTCAACCAAAGTGACCTTGCCGATCAATTTATTCACGGAAGTTTATAGCCATACTTCTTAAGAATTTCCTGGGCCGGTGCTGAAAAAAGGAAATCATAAAATGCACGGGCCTCTTTGGAATGATTTTGCTCTGCATATTTTAGCACAATCACGCCCTGGGCAATAGGCTCATAGATTCGCGGATCTACTTCAATCCATTTTCCTTTATCCTTCATATGGGGGGCCAGGACAACCGATTTGGCGGTAAAACCAATATCTACCGCTCCTGTTGTAATAAATTGATTGGCCTGTGAAATGCTCTCCCCATAAACTAATTTAGAAACTATCCCCGGATATAGATGGTTATACTTCATGGCATTGATCGCCTGACGGCCATAAGGCGCGGCCCTAGGCGATGCAATAGCAATTTTCCTGATGGAAGTATCCGACAATCCAGCGACACCTTTGGATAAATCTAAATCTTTGAATGTCCATAAAACTAAATAGCCATACGCATAAATTTTTGGTCCTTCTAACGTCATTCCATCTGCAGATAGTCTCTTGGGATAATCCATATCTGCCGACATAAAGACATCAAACGGGGCACCATTTTCGATCTGGGATGTCAATTTTCCTGATGATCCGATGACTGTCTTAACATCAATACCGGTTTCTTTTGTAAATTCTGATTTCAATTCATCCAGAGTAAACTGAACATTGGCTGCGGCGGCTACCGTAATCTGCCCTGCCATAGCCGAAATAGGCAGCAGGTATAAGAACATCGAAGCAATAAAATATTTTCTCATATCACCCTCCCTGTATCCCTCCCATCAAGGGATGGAAATTAATTGCTTAAAATTTTAAAATTAATTGAGAATAAATCCAATCAGCATCATCATTAGGACCGGTATCTTTGACATAACCGCCGCTAAAGAAATGTGAATACCCGGTTTCAAATTTAATATTCTTGGTGCAATCATAATAGAAACGTATGGAAGCTTCACTGCCCACATAATAGCTCCGGTCTCCGCTGGTCTTGGTTCTTAAAGCAGTGCCGGATGCATTATACCAGGAATCATTTTTGCTCTGCAACCAGTAGAAATCAATCTGTGGCGTAAAGCGGAACTTTTCAGTTGGTGAAAATATAATATTAAATTCCGGATTACGCATGTTTTCCCAACGAAAGAAATCTATCTCCCCATAAGGTTCATGAACCGACTGGTAAAGAGGAACGAAGGTATGGCTATACTTCCCATTTGGGTTCTTATTTCCTGAGGCTTCATCATAGGCAAGGTTCATCTGCGGAGTCCATACAAAATCATTGAAATCCTTAGAAATATTAGCATGAAACGCATAGGCCTTAATTTCTTTGGTGCCGGCGGTTGTTGTTCCTGTGCGCCCCCATTGGTAAGGTACTTCTACATCCAATTTTGTATCAGGAGTAATGTTTATTTTACCACGTACCCCAGCAGTCTCACGATGAATATCACTTTTCCCTCTTGTATCATCCTGGTTTAAGAAATACCATTCAATTAACGGAGAAACTGAAGTTTTTTGATATCCGCTGTATATACCGGCGAGCACTTCGTGACCATCGGACGTATTAAATTCCTCGTCCTGATATTGCACATTCTGGCCGTAGATAAGATCCGACCATAGACCACCGTTATGATAATGGATAACCCCTCCATCCCATGAACGGACAGCATTTAACCAGGTTGGTGAGGCAATCAAACGCTTTTCTCCGTAATTAAGCTCCTGCCGGCCAAGCTTCACATTAAAATTTGAACCCATTACACTATAAATATCCACATAGGCTTGATGTAAATCAAAACGGTCTGTCTGTCCCAAAATAGCTTTAGTCTTATAGGGAATATCTCTTGCATCCAACCCTTCCACAAAAACCTCAGCGATTTTGTTTAAATATTCATCCGTTAAATCAGCTGTAGCATTAATTTTAAGACGATGGAAGATATGCGTTGCATTATCTTTTTTACTGTCATCCAAACCAAAATGTTCCCTGTATTCATAACGAAGCCTTTCTTCTCCGCCAATTTTATAATTCCAATGCAGATATTCACGCCTTTCATCCGCGAAAGCTGGGTAGGAATTAACTATTCCCAATACAGCGACCATCGTTAATAAAAAAACAGCAAAAATTCCCTGGAAGCTTCTCATGCGATACTCCTTCTTTCGCTTGAAGCTTCCAGTTTATCCAGTCAGCCTTGGCCGTTACGTGTTTATATGTCATGCAGATTGTCTGCTATGTTTTTCTATTCGAATTTTTTCTTTCTTTTCTATTTGAATAATCTCTCCGTTATGGACTACTATCTCAACTGATCCGAATTTTATTTTCTTAAGATCGTTTAAAATTCTTTCTATCTGCTCAATTTCAGCGGGGTGTGCCAAGGTTATCCTTTAGTTCTTAAAATTCCATTAGACCATATGTCCAAAACCGCATCCAAAGCCCGCTCAAAAGTAAGATTTTCCTGCTCAAGAAATCTTGGATTAGTAATAGCTTTCACTGCCCCCAGGTATGCTTCTGTCGCGATGGATGGATTGACCCGGCGAAATATACCGTTTCTGCTTCCCTTCCCTACTAATGAATGGATACTCAAGATCTTTTCATTCCTGAAATGAAGAAATTCTTCCCAAAGACTAGGTAACTCAGTAGGAATTTCCCTAAAAAAATGTTCAAACCAGGGCCCAAGCTGTTTGCACAAAAGTAAAACGCTGTCAGAAAAAATCCGCAAAGGGTCATTTTGGGCCTTCTCTATATTATCCAAGCCGGTATTCAATTGCTGCTGCAGGCGCTTGACCAAACTCTTGGCAATTTCTTCTTTGCCCACAAACAGTTTATAAATCGTATTCTTGCTCATGTGTAGATCAAATGCAATCTCATCCATGGTCACCTTGCGGTAGCCGAATTTGATCATTCGTTTTTGGGCGGCATTAAGGATTTTCTCTCGGGCGGGATTATTCTCGATCATGAAATACTCCTTAAATACTTATTCCGTATTTTTAGTATTCTAACAAAACATTTTTGTTTGTCAATAAAAGATTGCTTCCTGCCTCGCCGGCAGGCTGGGGGGTATTTAAAATCTAAGCTCATATTCGAGCATCCATTTCAATTCCCCTTGGGGCGCAGCTCTGGATATGCCAAAGAAATAGCCGACATCATATTTAATATGCGGTGTTAAGTGTCCATAAAAGGCTGGCCCTATCTGGTGACTTTGCTGATTATAAGGCAGGTGCTCATTGATTTGTCCAAAGTCAATCCAATATTCAATGCCGGGTTGAAAATGCTCCGATAAACGATACCTACTGCTCCAAGCAAAACCTGCCGTGGTTTCTTGGGTAGTGCCGCCGCCTACCTCCTTGTTAAAAAGAATATTGGCGATGTGGGTAAAATGTTGTGTTGATTTTTCCAACAAAATCTTTCCTTCAATTTTGCCGGGGTTTTTTTCCCGCATAGGAATTTCATATGCAAAATAAAGTCCTGCATCCAGCCAGTATTGACCTTGCTCTGTTAATTGATAACGGTTCTCCCATTCAAGGTGAGTAAATTTAACACTGGATATACTCGTCGTTCCATCATCATTTTGTTGAGGCTGTCTTTCAAATTCCCCATAAAGTTCCGTGGCCCATCGGTCAGTCACTCCGTACCCAATGGCATTTTTATATTCCTGTACGGCATTCTTACTTTTAGAATGATCAACATCATATACTCCTGTTGTCTCAAATTCTATTTCACCTTTCTCTATAATAGGGGAATACACATGTTTCTCCGCATAAGCTGGTTGGGATGCGCTAAAAGCACAAACTAATCCAATAATAATCACTATAAGAGACTTTTTGACCTGAACTGATGCTTGACCATATATTTTTAATATCACAGCTAAACCTCCTATGGTTAAAAGATAAACTAAAAGTTGTACACCCGATGGCCGATCCGTATAGCCCACCAGCACATGCATGATTTTTCCTAAAAAACTACCATCGGACACAATACCCGATGTATCCCAGACGGTTGGGATAATTTCTGGAACCCTGCCAGCCGCAGTCAGGTATCCGAAAGCTTGTGCCACCATGCCTGCAACCAAAAAAATAAGCATCCAGCTAGTGACTTGAAAAATTTGTTTGGTCGGAACTTTCATCAACCCATAATAGAGGACCACACCCACCGCTACTCCCGCGCAGGTACCCAAAAGGCCACCCCCGACTAACTGGTACCCCTTCCCACCGGTCACAAAAGCACTATAAGTAAACATCACAATTTCCGTACCCTCGCGCAAAACGGACAAGGCTACCACTATAGCCAATGTATACATGGGTTTACGTCCTTGAATCACCTCCTGGCCAATCTGTTTAAATTCCTGAGTCAACTGGCGGCCATTACGGGTCATCCAAATCGTAGTCCATCCTATTAGAGTAGCAGCAATCAACAAAATCGTGGCATTGAGCATCTCTTGTCCCATACCCGAAGCTGCTTGAGAAATAGCATCAGCAAAAAAAGCAATAAGAATGGCACCGGCAATTCCTAATAATATGCCGATTCCCACCCACTGGGTACGCTTGGATAGACCCTTAGTCGCTACCATCAAAATGCTAACAATCAGGGAAATTTCAAAAACTTCACGAAAAACAATAAGAGCAATAGAAAACATGAATGAACTCCTCACTTATGGGTTAATATTATTGAGCTACAATAACGCCTTGGGCGGTCTTGGGATTAAAATCTCCAAAGTATTTATAAGATCCCGGCTTTAATGGCCCCAAATAAATGGTGATTCGTTTACTACCAGCAACCACTTTCTCACGATTTAATTCGTAGCTTTCAAATTCTTCTGCTGTGGGGTCTTGATTATCAATGACAATTTTAACTTTCTGGCCCGCAGGAATATTTAATCGGGCGGGTTCAAATTTGTGGTCTTTTATAACAAGGGTATACGGCCCTTGGGGAACAGCCCAACACATAGCCGGTATCCAAGCCAAAATCCCTAATATTAAATGAACCATTAAACGAATCATCACCGGCCTTCCTTTCATTTATAAACCTTTATAAAATCCCAAAATAAAAAACCCATGCCTTAATATTAAGATATGGGCTCTGGATACTAAATTTCCGGCCTCTGTCTACAATTTGATTAAACCCTGTTGATCTACTTCTGGTTATTGTCCTTCTTTAATTTGATTAAAATATCCTGACATTCTTTGCTGCCGCCGTTCCAACAGGCCAAGCAATCAGCAATCATTTCTTCATATTTGACCAGGCAGATTTGTTTCGTCCTCGCGCATTTGATTTCATATCCTTTAGGTGTTTTTATAAACAGGAGCTTACCTGCGTCTGAGCGCACTTCGGTGACTTTCTTCCCATTTTTCTCAACAACTTTTTCAATCATAAATAATAAAACCCACACCTTTAGGAAGTATGGGCTCTGGCGGTTATTAGGCCTCTTTGATCCGTTTAAATACGTTTCTTTATGACTTATTTGATGTGAATAAATTATCAAATATTCTACATTTGTCAATAATTATTTGTAAACAAGATTATTCTATATTATCTTATCAAATTCATCGCCGGAAATAATAAATCTCTAAAATAAAGGAACATTTGAAAACATGTTCCGCTTAAAAATAACCAAGTTAATCTATAGCTTATATTCTTAAATTTAAGCGTCGGGATAGGAGCCCAGGATTTTGAGGAATTTGCACATCCCCTCCAGTTGGGCCAAGGCGCGGGCCACTTTGGCGTCACTTTGATGCCCTTCACAGTCGACGAAGAAATAATAATCCCAGGCTTTCTTTTTAGATGGCCGGGATTCTATTTTGGTGAGATTGATCTGATGTTTCATAAAAGGGGTCAGCATCGCGTGCAAAGCCCCTATTTTATCCTTGATGGAAAATACGAGCGACGTGCGGTCCGATCCCGTCGGCGGCACATCCATCGTCGAAATCACCAAAAAACGCGTGATATTATGCGCGCTATCATGGATATTTTTTTTGAGGATCGAAAGCCCATATAAAGAAGCCGCGGCCTGAGAGGCAATGCAAGCCGCATTTTTCTTTTTAGCCACCATTTGAGCGGCTTTGGTGGTTGATACCACAGGTATTAGATGGGCCTTGGGCATATTTTTCATTAGCCACTGACGGCATTGGCCCAAGACCTGCGGATGCGAATAAATTTCTTTGACCTGTGATAAAACCGCCTTGGACATCAAATGATGCGCCACATCCAATAAAACCTGAGAACAAATTTTAAGATCGGATTCAACCAACAAATCCATCGTATGAGTGACCACGCCTTCAATGGAGTTTTCGATAGGCACAACACCGTAATCGCAATCCCCGCTTTCGACCTTGCTGAATACCTCAGCCACATTGTCGCAGGCCACATGACCAACGGAAGAACCAAATTTCTTTAAAGATGCCAGATGTGAAAAAGTGGCCTCAGGCCCCATATACGCAATGCGTAGGGGTTTCTCCAGACTCAACGACGCTGACATGATCTCGCGGTAAATCGCTTCAATCGCTTCGTTTTGGATTGGACCTTTATTCAAAGCCCTCAAACGCTTAAGCACATCATTTTCGCGATCCGGCGCATAAATCGGTTTACCATTTTTGATTTTTTCGTGGCCTATGGACAAAGTAATGGCGGCCCGTTCGTTGAGAAGACTAACGATCTTAGTATCTAAGGCATCAATTTTTTTGCGTAAATGAGTTAAGTCCATATTAGATTACCTTTGTCAACCCCGGGGGTTGGCAAGGTTAATTATCACACGTGACTGGCCGCTGCCTTCCTGGCTGGATGTTAATTCCTGCATCTGTTCAACAGCTTGCTCGAGGCTTGTTTCCTCTTTAGCAGTCGGCATATCAAGGCCTAATTGATTGAACT
>Ga0209824_10001082_pt1 | contig 16023 bp, 16 predicted proteins | sample VDWuncwatermetaG_FD_184124 | JGI IMG/M metagenome (GOLD analysis project Ga0209824, IMG submission 184124) | Wastewater microbial communities from Netherlands to study Microbial Dark Matter (Phase II) - VDW unchlorinated drinking water (SPAdes)... ... | reverse complement strand
GTATATTCCCACCCTCAGCGAACATTTTTTGCCCCTCAGGGCCGATCAGGAAGTTGACGAAGAGCTTGGCCGCATTGGGATGGGGCGCGTTTTTGTGAATGACGGCCATATTCGGCCACCAGATACCCCCCTCCTTGAAGCTGGAGTAGGTCAGACCCGGATAGCTCGGGCCCCAAAGCGTAGCCGCATAAGGAAGGGTGAAGACCCCTAGGGGAAATTCTTTGAGCCCCACGGCGAAGTGCAATGCTGGAAAGCCGGACTCGTACCGGCCCACGTTGACTTTAAAGCGGGTCCAATAGTCCGTCCACTTATTCATGTCCTGATTAAACCAGGTGAAGTAGGAAAGGATGTGCGTCAGATAATTAGATCCGAGCCACGGAGTCCTGGAGATGATCTTCCCCTTAAATTCGGGCTTCAGCAGATCATAGATGCTCTTGGGAGCCTGATTAGAGGGGAGCAGCTCCTTATTATAGATAACCCCGACCACGTGATTGAAGAGCGGAATCTGATTCCAATCGGCCGGCAGGGCCTCCTTGACCTTGGCCACCTTTTCATACCCCGCGGGGGTATAGGACAAGGCCCACTTGTTGAGCTTACTTCCGGTGGGGCCTGTAGCGGTAGCAAAAGCATCAATCTCGAAAATACCCGCATCCGACTCCGTGCTGACCCTTCGCAGGATATCCGGATCCCCGACATAGAAGCCTTCGACCTTGATGCCATATTTTTTCTCAAAGGCTTCCGCCAAAGGGGTCAGACTCGGAAAGACAACTACTCTGAGCTTCCCCTCTCTTTTCGCCGCCTGCTCGAGTTCGGACCCTTTGCCTGTTTGGGCCAAAGCTATCGCGCCTGCGCCGACGAATACGAGAAGGGCTAAAAAGAGCTGAAGGATCAGCGGGCGTCCTATGCCGTCAAGGAATCTTTTCATCTTCGTCTACCTCCTTGTTCTAAGGTGCCTCCCGTCATTGGAAAGCCGTTAAGGGCACGGGACGGTCCTCATGAGTGGCCAACGGTCGAGAGTTAACGCGGAATCCGAACTTCGATTTCCAAGCCATTCGGATCTGCTAGAAAGATAGTGGTGAGCTTCCCGTTAGCGTCGCGGTTCTCACGAACGATCTTGGCCCCTTTTTGTCTAAAATCCTGCGCCACCTTTTCGACATCGTCCGCGACAAAGCCGTAGTGATGCACGCCGACTTTGCCATCCGATTCCATGAGCTGGACCGAGGCCCCGCCCTCGATGTTGACGAAGCAGAAGCCGTAACCCGCAGATCCCTTTCTAATCGGCGTCGCCTTGCCGCCAAAGAGCTTCTCATAGAAGCCGATCGATTCTTTCAAGTCCTTACAGAGAATCGCTACATGTTCCAACCGGTATTCCATATCCTGTCCCTCCTCTATACTATTTGATCTTAAGCAGTCTCTTGATATTTCCCGCCATGATCAGCCGGAGATCTCCGATCTTGAGCTTCAGGTGGCGCTGCGCGTGCTTGACGATCTTTTCGATCTCCCACTCCATCGGGTTGAACGGATGATCCGAGCCGTACAGGACCCGGTCAGGCCCGGCCCATGAGATCGACTCACAGAAAAACGGCAGCCATCCCACGCCCGAGCTGTCCATGTGGACGTTATCATACTTCTTTGCGATCTCGACCACCTCTCTCACGCCTTCCACCAATCCCGAATGGCCCATGATGATGGGGAGCTTGCGAAAATCTCTGGCCACTTCGCCGATCCTCTTGGGGCTGGCATTTTCCCCCAGACCGCAGTGAAAGAGAACAGTTAAACCGTGGTGCTCGGCCGCCTCCATGAGCGGGTAGACTTTTTCCTTGTCGTTGGCCGGGCAATTTTCGATCAGCGGGTGAATCTTGATCCCCTTGAGTCCGAGCTTGACCCCTTCTTCCAGCACCTTGAGCGTGTCTTTGGGGCCGTTGCCGGGACTGAGCCTCATGAAGCCGTGAATGCGTCCCTGGTGTTGCTTCATGGCGTCGGCGATGTACTGGTTGGTCTCTCTGTAATCCGACGGCTCCCCTATCCCGATGGCGAAAGTGACCACCCCATCCACCCCAGCATCATTCATCGAGCTCAGCATGTCCTCCGCCATGAATTTCATGATCGGGGGAATCTGGTGGATGGCGAGCTTCTTTCTCGCGCCCATGTGCGAGTGCGCGTCTATAACTTCGATCCGTTCCCCTTCGACAGTAATCATTTCCCCCCCTCAAAACTTTTACGGAGAGTATCCGATAGAGAATTTGCCGTCAACCAGATCTCAGCTCTGTTGTGGAAAGTCTGGGCGAAAGTACGTCTAAAAGATCCCTCGGGGAACGCGCCTTCGGCTGCGGCCGAGGCTTCGACTGAGCTCAGCCAAACGTCTGGGCCAGTGCCTTGAGGACCACCCGGGTCCGCGCTCCGCTCGGAATAGCGGATTACAGATCTCAGATTTCCAATTTGAAATTTGCAATTTGAAATCCCGAAGGGCCTGTCCACAGCCTCATTCGCGACCCCCTCGGGACCTCCCTGTCCCTGAGCGAAGATTGGGTCGGAGGCGCTGGAACTCTCTGCGAAGCCGAGGATAAGCAGCATCGATGTCTGATCCGCCACCGTTCTTTGGCGGAGAGTTTCGATGCTGCCCGAGGCGAGCAGCTCAGACTTCCCGGCGAGGAGGCACCGAAGCGAAGGGATGGGGGGTCCCTTCAAAAAGACGGCTAAACCACTTGCTGGATCTATCTCTTTGGCCTCATGCCACCACACTTTTTGACGAATAGCCGCAAGGGAGTTGACAATTCCGCTGAAGGAACTTATTTATAGGTTAAAGGTACTTGGTTCATGGTTGTTTACGACTTGATTTGCAAAAAAAAGCACCGTTTTGAAGGCTGGTTCCCTAGCTTCGAAGGCTATCAGGAGCAGGCCGCCAAGAAGCTGATCTCCTGCCCCACCTGCGGTAGCACCAAGGTGGAAAAGATGCCCCACGCCTGCGCCGTGCTCAGCAATCGGGGGGATAAAGAAGAAAAACAAGCGCCGGCCAAGACAGAAAAGGCCCTTTCGGTCCAGCTTACCGCGGCAGAGGCGAAAGAGCTTTTGATCCGGCTTAACCAACATGTCCGCGAGAACTTCGAAGATGTCGGTCCCCGATTTGCCGAAGAGGCGCGCGCGATCTTCCACGGCGAGACTGAAAAGAGGCCGATCCACGGGACCTCCACTGCTGAAGAGCGCGAGGGACTCGACGAAGAAGGCGTCCCTTACGCCATCCTCCCCAAACCCGAGCTGGACAGCTAAGGCCTGATAAGGCCAGCCTTTTAAAAAACCCTTGTCGATGAGCGTATTCGAACTCTATTCAATGCCATTCGCCAGCTCATGATCCCGCCGGAGTCCAAGAAACGAAAGATCGGCTTTCTCGTCAAAGAAAGATCGGCAAGATACGGAAGATCAGAAACTAGCCCGAGGCGTTAAGAAGCTCGATCGCAGAGGAGAAGGCTAGATCAGAAGATCGTTTAGATTGTCGCGCCTGATCCCGTCACCAGATGGCAAACGATATTGCACCTCAGAATCCGATCTTTATATCAACGTGGTCTCGCCCGAAACGAGTTGCCTTCCTAGTCAATCCCGATTCCACTAATGTTAGCGAAATAAACCAGATCATCCGTTATTGCGTAGGATGTTGGGGCGGGCGTTTTAACGGCATCTTTCCAACTACGGGAACCGAGATCCCTGAACAGTGGTGGAAGGCAATGGTAGTCCTCGATCCAGATATCGTTTTCTCGTTCTACCCACTCGAGGAAAAGCTGATTTGGAAGATCAACCGACATATCCTTCCTGCCCGAATTTTCGACATCACCCCAAAAGATCGGGACCAATTGAGTCAAGAAAATTTGCTCAGTACATACGACATCGGAGCCATAGATGTTCAACCTCTTCCACGTTTTGTCTGGGTTACCCGAGGATGGTCACAAGACCCCTTCTTCCTCTATATCAAGGATTTCCGGGAGGATACCCCTGACCCGACCTTTATTCTGAGAAATTTTGGCACCCTGTCGCCAGTTGTATCTATGGACGCAGCATTTCGTGATCTACCCTACGAGACTCTCGAGTCGAAAAACATTATGCCTAAAGCGGTGCTCGAAAAGGTTATCTCCCGCGTTTACTCAAGAACTATCACGCCCATTGACCTGTGCGCCATGTTTGCATACTTTCCCGCGCCCCTGGAGTATCAACCTTTTACCCGGGGGTTTCATCTCGTGGTCGGGGACTCACCCCACGATGCGATGTACGCTTGGAATCGAGGGCTGACCTCAGAATCCGGTCAGGGTAGGACATGGTTTTGGTTGCCAAGTAGTTTAGCGGAAAACAGTGAAATAATCAGATTGCTCGGTGAGTGGATTAGATTTGCCTTCTGGGGTCACAACTACGACCACATTGGAAGGGTCATTTCCTACAGCCTTGATACCGATCAGTTAAAATCCATAGCTGAGGGAATAAAGGAGGCTGCTCACTTTTATTTCGAATCTATCCGTTTAAATCCTGAACAATTTCCGTTCCCAAATGCCCATCCCGGAGGTAGAGGTATAAGAGAACCACGCCACGTTGAACAGATTCCTCTTTCAGAGAGCAAAGGTTTGGTAAGGTTTCCTAGCCCACCGTTTGTCTCTGATGCACATCCAAACTTTGGGTGGATGGTTGATCTCGAAATCCAGTATCATCCGGAGCGCTACGGCTATACGAATATCCGTCCCAGCTGGAATCTTCCCAAACATCTGGGAATTGCAGAGAAGTTTTTTGATCCATATCGTCAATGCCGCGTCGTAACCGGCGGGCTTCTCAGCGCAACCATCGCAAGCACTGAGCCCTCAATCGGCATAAGAATACCCTCGGACCTTACAGTCCTGTGGACATATCTGGAGAAACACCATAGTAATCGCCACAGTCGGAGGACTGAGGGGCCGCCCGTAAGGTTTCGTTCACTTAGGGTTTCAGATAAAGGAAAATATCTCCAGGGTCTTATCCAACTGTTCGGGAATCTATTTTCTTGTGGTCACTTTTTTGAAGACCCGTTCTGGCGAAATACCCTTCTTTTTATGGCAGGCAGACCTACCGATGATTTCTCTACACGTAAGGATCGGGTGCACCAGGCTCTTGGTGATTTCTTTGCAGGCAACGCGAGCCCAGTGACAGTTGAAGGTTCCCGACTTGATGAATTAGCCGATTTCATGGCCCGTCGCTTACTCTTCCGTGATCCGCCCCCTCAGGTTCTCACAAAAGAGCAGCTCAGAAGTCGGTTCGGTCAACTGCGGGGTGAAGCGCTCAAAGCTGGACAGGACACCGATCATTGGCAGGCACGTACGAATTTTGACGAATATAAGGATAGGGAGTTTGAGGATCTCGTCGAGGCAGGTGTTCTGCTCCAGGGAGCCGAAGTAAAATGCCGATATTGTGGCTCCCGATATTGGTATTCGGTTGAGGACATGACACCTCAGATGAGGTGCATAGGATGTTTTTCTTTATTCCCACTGGAACCCGAGTCGGAGTGGTGTTACCGCCTCAATGACCTGGTGCGCAATGCGCTACGTTACCACGGGACCCTTGCTGTACTACAGGCGCTGTACTCGATGTCATATTTCCTCAGCGGTATGTTCTTATTTCTGCCATGTCAGGATATATATGAAAGCGAGGAGAACAAACTGTTCACTGACTTGGATCTCGTGTCCATTAAAGAAGGAAAATTCGTCATTGGCGAGGTTAAATCTGACCCAAGCGCTTTTGATGACAAAGATTTCGTCAATTTGGGAGACTTAGCTGAGGAGCTTCAGCCCAATCAGGTGATTTGTGCTGCGCCAGGAGATACATGGCCTGCGGACGTTCAGGCTCAAGTTGGCGCGCTAAGGAACCGGCTCGCTCCATTGGAGATCGAGGTGCACGATCTTCACTTACGGTGGCTTTAGGAAAAGAAAGCACCAATGTCTAAGATCGGAGTGGATTTATCGTAAAAGTGGGGTCTTGAATCGTGAATTCCTGAAAGTGACGTGCTGTCGTCGCCATCAGTCTCGTTACCATGTTTAAGGTGTCTCGTCACTAGTGCTGGTGGCTCGTGAATCTACCTCACCTTCTGTGCGAAGAGACCGGCGCGGTAGGCCTCCTTCCCTCCTTCGGCAAACTTTCCCTCACGGTAGTAGAGAACGCGGAAGTCGCGGAATAGCTCCAACAGCTCGTTGTGGCCGAGGAGATACACCGGATTGCTCGGGTGGCCGAGCACGCGCTGGTCGATGAGGTAAGTCTCAAAGACGATATGCCCGCCGAGCTTGAGGGCCTTTTTCATCTTGGGGATAAGAGACCTCTGAAGGAAATTAAAATTCAGGATCAGGTCATAAGCGGCCTCGGGCAGTTCAACGCTGTCCAGGTCCGCTTGCCGGAAGTCTATCGCCAGCTTTTTCTCCTGGAATTTCCGGTTAGAGTAGAGGACAGGCTCAACGATCCTTAGGTTAACCCTTGGCTGTATCCGCCGTTTCCAGCTTCGTGCCCGCTTAGGGTTGTCCATAGAAAGTCGTCCTGTCCCCCCTCATCAAACCGTACTTGCCCAACTAAGGCATACGGCTTTCCGATCATCTTCACCTCAAGGCATGCGAGTGCGCCGATACGGGGCATGGACCGGGATGGCGCACAGACCAAACTCTCGATAGAGTCGGCCCGTCGACCACCGCTTGATCCCAAACCCCTTTCTCTGCCGCCGCTTTTGCAAGTACTTGCGTATCCGTTGTTCCAAGAAAAAGCGCTGTCGTCGAAAGGCTTGTGTCGAGTTGTAAAGGTGAAAGTAATTCACCCATCCACTCACGTATCGGTTGACCCGACCGAGCACCTCCTCCTCGGGCAGACAGTGACTCCACCGTCCTGTCAGATGCCGCACTTCTTCTCGAAAATGCAGTTGGGATTTGCGCGATGGCTCCACTAGGATAATATCCTTTCCCGTCTGTCGATTCCTCTTGCGGCTAAAGGTAAACCCTAAAAAGTTGAAGCCTCCTTCCCGCGCATCCACCACCCGACTCTTCTCCTCGTTCAACGTTAGCTCCATCCGTCCCAATACCTCCTTGACCTTCTCCAAGGTCTCTCCTACCCTTGTGCGCGTAAGAATCACGAAGTCATCACAATAGCGCACCAGATGGGCTGCCTGTTCCGCAGCCCGACAGTATGCGAGAAACACGCGGTCAAATAGATGCAAGTAGATATTGGCAAGCAGAGGAGAGATCACTCCCCCCTGTGGCGTGCCACGCTTGGCCTTCTTTCCCCCCATGCTGCGCCGCCTCCCCTGCTCGTTCTCCTCTACCACCACCGCCTTCAGCCACTGCTTGATCCATCTCAAGATGTGCCGGTCGCTGATGCGACGAGCCACCAATATCAGTAACTTACTGTGCGCAATGGTGTCGAAGTACTGCTGAAGATCGGCGTCAAACACATAGGGATGGCCATTGTATAGCGCTTGTCGAATAGCCCCTACCGCTCGATGGGCATCGCGCCTGGGTCGAAATCCGTAGGAGCATTCCTCGAAGTCCGCCTCAAAGATCGGCTCGATAACCATCTTCACGGCCATCTGGGCTACCCGGTCTCGAATGGTAGGTATTCCCAACGGCCTCTTGCTCCCGTCGGCCTTGGGTATGTAGACCCGTCGCACGGGCAGCGCGCGGTAGGTCTTCTCCTTAAGTTCCTGCTGAAGCTTTAAGAGAAACTGACTCTCACCCTCTCCATTCTCTATTGATTGGAAAGTCACCCCGTCGATGCCCGGGGCTCCACCGTTTGTACGAACTAATCGGTAGGCGTGCTCAAGGATATCCTCACGCCGCACCTTGTCGTGTAACAGATAGAAGCGAAACTTAGGCTCTCTCTTGGCCTTGAGATACAGTCCCCGTTGGAGGTCTCGGATCTTGTTGGGTGTTTGAAGCCTCACGGCAATCACCTCTCCTTCCCTCGTTAAGAGACCCAATGAAAGTAGGGCACCTTCCCTCCGCCGGTATTACCCGGCCTCCTCGGTACTTCTGCGCCCCTCTGACTTCTCGCTCGCCCGACTCAGACTTCGGTTGCCCTTATACCGAGCCGTTGCGGCCATCACCCACGACGAACGAGATCTCCCACTTTACCCGATGCAGCTTTCCCCGCATGCCGTCCCGACGACCCCGGAAAGTCCATCTGCTGTGTATCGGTTATCTTTGCAGATGGCGCCGGCCTTCCCCACATGTCCACAGGGTCGGCACTCTCTATCTTAGTATTCACGAGGCTCTATGGGTTCCCTGGTGGTACGGCCTGTGGATTTGCGATCCTCCTTTCATAAAGAGTTTTCTCGATCCACTTAGTCCTGAGAGTCGCCTCTCAAAACCGGATCTTCGCTAGCGGGGTGAACCGATAATTCCCCGCGCCGGACTTTAACCGGCTAGTTGCACCGCTTCCGCGGCGTACGGACACAATACCTATTTCTGACGCTAATTCAGAGCGGTAGAAAGCTGACTCGGTTAACCCACTCCTCCGCCTCAGTGACAAACCAAATCAACCGCAGATCTTCTACCACGGTAGCAACGGAAAGATGCTGGGGTACCACCAGCAGCCCTGGGCTCGTCTCTGTCGTAATGAACTCCGCGAAATGTCGGGGCATCGTTTTCTGGTCGTGCGTCACAAGTAGCCGCCCAACTCGAGCTGCTATGTCTAGCACTTCTCGGTCGTGGTGGGAGGCCAAACTAACGGCTCCGGCTGTTTGGAAGTCTATAGACGGTTCACGGCGCACTGTCGCTAACACAATAATCCGGTTCAGGTCAGCATCCGCCTGAAACCGTATTTTCATAAATTTGGCGTCTGTCCTGTTCGGCGTGCGTCGGCCAGTTTTTGGTAGAACATGGGGTCTGCGTCACGGGCAGCTCGCCGCATCGCTTCATACTCACTCTTGGCTTGCGCGAGATAGGCATCAATATCCGGGCGGTTGCATAAATAGAACGTAATGGCCCCATAGACTTGCTCAAGCATGAGCACGGGGAAGGATTGCGCAATGCTCTCGGCAGACTGCCCGCTGAGAAAGGCGTAGACAACGGAGTCAAGCGAAACACGACTTCCTACAATCCAATAGCCCCCATCTCGTTTCTCAACATATTCCTTGATCATGGCTTCCATCCTTATCGCACTGATGCCCAAGTAATGATTTTACTGCTCGACATATCTCGCTGCCCGTTTCTTGACTGACCGCACTGATTCTCTTTACTTTGCACGGACCTGTCAAGGGGTTTCGGTGCCTGGCTTGACTTTTCGAAACGCTCGGCCTTTCCGGCGTATTCTACCATGTCGCGGAGGTAATCCGCGTACGTTCTTTTCCGTCTCACACGGAAACCACTTCTGCCAGTATGTGTCGCCCGATGGCCGGTTTAAGGGCGCTTTTCATCACCAGATCTACTTTGACGCCCAAAAGATCGGTCAAATGGTCCCTAAGGTCAATAAAACCGAAAAGAGTTGGAGCACGGTCAAATTCAACAAGGACATCTAAGTCGCTGCGCTTTCGCTGTTCCCCATGCACGAAGGAGCCGAAGATGCCGAGAGAGCGCACTCCGTAGCGCTCCTGGAGTTCAGGGAGATGTTTTCTGAGAACGGCGATGTGTCTATCCAACTTGCCGTTTCTTTGCATTCTTGTAGCTGGCTTGCTCACATTTCAATTCTTTTCGAAAGTCGGACAAAGATGCGAATTGGCCGATTTTACTACGGATGGCAACAGAAAATAAAGGATAAAGTATAACGAGGGCCGTTCAATCTAAACAATCTTTCTTGGCCACCCTTTTCTCTCTGGTAATCGAGGTCCTTAACGCCTTGAGCTGATTTCTAACCTTCCGTATTTTGCCGCTCTCTCTTTCACGAGGAATCCGATCTTTCTTTTCTTAGGCTCCGCCGGGGACATAAGCTGGCGGATAGCGTCAAAAACCACCTTGAACTGCGCATCGTACTTTTTCTCCATCGCATCAAGCTTTCTTGCGAGATCTTTATGAGGGGGCTTTGGTGCCTGGCTTTGATAATTTTATTTGGCTTTCCCGGCAGTTCCTTTTTGCAAAGCAAAGTATAAAAGCCTGGCGCGAGCCATGCTCTGTACTCTCTACCGAAAGGTCCACCCCTTCTCTCTGATCAACTCTAGCAGGGTGCGATGACCAATGCCAAAGTACTCGCAGACGTTAGGGATTCTCGGTCGATCCCTTGTGCCGGTGCTTCTTTCCCCGGTTACAACTACCCCGTGCTTTGCCTTGGCAATAGCGATAACAAAAGGGTCCGCTCGGTTCCGGTCCTTCATCGCGCCCACGAGACGTGGAAACTCGGCGAGAATCTCTGTCGTGGCTCGCTGAATCTCTCCGTCGAGAGGTACAAACATCCCGCCGTTCGTCTTGGCCCATTTGTAGACTGCATCGTCCTTCTGGCTTAACTCGGACAATACCTCGTCGGGCGATAATAGTTCTCTGGAGGTGATCATCTCTTGAAGGTGCGACCAAAGAGAAGGAAACACATCAGGCGGGTAGTACCGGACCCAGCCATCGAGCAGCGCACTTGTGTCGATGACGTACACCCATGATCCTCGCGTCAGGCTGCTGGTTCCACGACTTCCTGCTCAATCGTGGGTAGATGCTTTAGCCTGACACCAAGCATCTCGGCTACGTCCGAAGAATTGATGGTCTCTGTGTGGTAGGCCTCGAGTACAAGGCGAATAAAGGCACGACCGAGGTCACGGACCTTTACAAGATGGTACGGCGCGTAACCGCCTTGTCCGCGTGCTGCCTCTCGTTTATAGGCCTCGATAAGTTCCTGACGTCTCTGCCGATAAAACGACTCCGTTATGCGGCCGAGGGTAAGCAAGCGACGGAGTACTACCTCCTGGCTGACTGAATACTTCTCAGCGAGCTCGCGGATTTCGCTTTCCTCCCACGGGGCACGTCGCGTTTTGCTGGTCACAATGGGCTCGCGGAGAAATGCCTCCTCAGGCAGAAAAAAGCAACCGGCGACTTGGTTGCAAAAAACCTCGGTCTCCTCTTCCTGGCTTTGTGCACGGGTTGTAGTATGAAGATCGCATAGGCCCCCTCGATTGATCAGAAGATGCGCAAACTCATGGACAAGAGTGAAGACACGACCACGCGGAGAGTCCTTTGCATTAACAACGATAACGGGAAACGGCACCGCGCTGATTGAGAAGCCACGCATTTCGTCGAGGGAAACAGCACTGGTCTGAAAGACAAGGACGCCAGAGCGCTCCAGGGCACCAATCCATCCATGAAGAGCTTCGTACCGGTCTCGCCAGACACATTGCTGTTGCAGGCTGACACCAAGGAGCTGGCGCGCCTCTTGAGCAAGGCGATTCGGATCTTGGAGATTTGCCCGCCCCACTCGGATACGGGGAAAGTCAATCCCGAGCCCAGCCGCTAGCTCAAGGGCCGTCTCGCGTCGCAGGTGCGCCCGTCTGATCTCGAGATTTAGCTCGGGGGTCGGCTCAGTATACAACTGGTCTGGTAGACGTCGGAAATCCCGCAAGGCCTCAAAATCGCGGGGAGGCTCTGAAAGGAAAAACACCGCAAGAGGACGCTTATATGCTGCCGCCGCCTTCCGCAGCTGGGCAATAGTTGGAGTCAATGCACCGGCCTCCCAGGCAGTGATCTTAGAAACGTCGACCCCAATCTTCTGGGCGGCTTTTTCGATCGGGAGATTAAGACTCTCACGAGCCCACTTTAGCAACGTGGGCTTTATTAATGCTTTTATCTGCTTGGCCATCGGCTCACTCGAGATTCCGATTCAAAGTCAAACTAGGCCTAAACAAAATACCTGGCTCAGGTAGTTCCAATCCCGGCTGTAATGCACAATCCAAAGACCTAACCGGATCAAGGCCCTCAGCCTAAGTTTCTATGCCAAAAGATGGCCTAAAATAGGGCAAAATTGCAAAACAGGCAAGAGGCAACAGGCAAGCCCTTCGGGATCTCAAATGGCAAATTGTGGTTCGATAAGCTCACCACCCTGAGGGAACTCGAAGGGCAGATCTCAAATTTGGGGAAACCGCTGGCATCCGACCACCACGCCCTTTGTTTGAGGTCGCAGATTGCGACCTCAAAGATTCGACTTCTTCAAGGGTCTTGAAGTCACAAATTGTTCAGGAAAAGGTGTCAGGAACCTCAACCGCAACTCATTTCCGGCCAACGGGCTTTAGATCGTCGAGCGCCCACACCCGTACTGGGCGTCCACGCGCCCGTAAGACAGGTGCCACCATTTGTTGCAGTTGCACCACCACGCGGACTTTTTCCGAGAAAGACAGCGCGGCCAGTTTCCGCCGGCGTTGCTCCTTTGCAGCGATGAGCCGGGCGATTTCGGGCCTCAGGGTGTCCATTCTTTCCATTTGGCTTCCAGACTGTGGCGAGCCAGCACGCCCCTAAGGTAATTGTTGTCCAGTGACGCCTGTTCGCGCAATAGCCGCACGCGTTGGCGATCCTTGTCGCGCCCGGTCTGAACGGCGATGGCCGCTAGATGTTCCGCGCGCAGGACCCGAGTGGGGGTCTGCTCGTACAGCGTCTCGCGTGCTTCCGCCAGCGCCTCCACTAGCAGCTCGTTGTAGGCCGGCAGGAACTGCACGGGAACGCCCTCGATGTCCACACACTCCCCCTCTTCCGTATAGCCGCGCGCACGCAACGCCTCGTAAAGCGGTTCCAGCGTGAGCAAACCGTAGGCCGTCTGCGGCAGGATAACGAAGATGTCCAAATCAAACGTCAACACCGGTTCCACGTAAAAGGTGGCGCCCATGGCGCCGCCGATTGCGTAGCGGCTCACCACCCCGTCGTGCTCGAGCGCGTTCAGGACTTGCAGCGTCTTTTCCATTCAACAAGCGGAGTTTACCATGCAGCGTAAATCCGGGGCAAACTCTTCCGGAGCACACCAATGTTTTGAGTGTCAGGCAAGCCCTTCGGGATCTCAAATCGGAACTCGAGACTTGCAACTGTGAAAGCACAGATGGGCTTTTTTCAACGGTCTGTTCACAACCGCTCCTCCAGCCAGTCCAGCATGAAGGGAACATTGTGCGCCCAATAGTCATGGCTGCAGTGGATGGTGCCTCCGGCCGCGGGGTCATCGTAGATTTTCAGGGTCTTGTCGGAGCTCCCGATCGCAGCGAAAAGGCGCCTGGCGCCCTCGACGCGCATCAGCCGGTCGTCGGCCCCGTGCGTGATCAGAGCCGGGCAGGTGATTCGCCCGGCCATTCCTTCAAGCGTGAAGGCCTTAAGCCGCTCGCGCGCCTCGGCGTCGCTAACGCCTCCGAGGAGGCGCTGGAGCGTTGGCCGGAGGTGCTCGCAAAACAGGTACAGGTCGTCGAGAACGCTGTAACAACCGCTCCAGGCAATGAGCGCTTTAACGCGCGGGTCGAAGGCCGCGGCGCGCGGCGCGTAGTAGCCTGCCATGCTGATCCCGATGAGCGCGATGCGCCCGCCCTCCACCTCCGGCCGGGTCATAAGATAGTCGATGCAGGCCTTCACCGGCACCTCGTAATCGTGGCGCGTGGGTATCGCCTTCACGTAGGACGACGAGCCCCGGCCCGGAGTGTCGACAAGGAGGAGCGCCCAGCCGCGCTCCAGCACCTGCCTGCCGCTGAAGAAGATTTCCTCGGCGAACGCATCGGCCCCTCCGATCAGAAAAACCGCCGGCCATTTCCCGCGAGCGGGATTGAGAGGATGACAGAAATAGCCATCGTATGCGTCGTTGCCGCAACGCACGGTGATCGTCTCAATCGGCGGCGCGTGCAGCCGCGCCGCTGCGCGGAAGTTTTCCTGGGACTTGAGGAACCGTGCCTTCTTCCTGGCCGGCTCATCGGCGCTGAGAAAAATATCCGACATCCGGTAGTACTGGTTGGCGTGAAAGAAGTTTTGCATGCTGGTCCGCGTATGGCCCGACTGAAGCGCCCGCTTGGCCTTGGCCTCCGTGGCCTCGGCGAGCCCGAGCCAGGCGCGCTCCCATCCTTCCTTGTCGCCCGGTCTCAAGTTGCGGCAGAGGCGGGCGATGTCGAAAACGTCGCCGCCCCCCTGCTGCGCCTCGGCAACAAGCCGGAGCGTTTGTGACTCGAACGGACCTGTCGGCTGAAAAAAATCGAGCATGGCTTCTCCTTAAAGGCGATTAAAAATAGGCTAAGTCAGGCGTGGGCGTCAAGGGTAGGGAAAAGTAAAGAAGGGTTTTTAAACACCCTTTCAAGAGCTGGCCCGGAAGGTTCTGATTGCTACTTCGACGCTCTCGGATACAAGGCATCCATCATCTTGCGCTTGTGGTGCGCTGGCGTGCCCAAGTACTGGTACAGCGTGTGGGCCATGACACTATGGGCCATCAAGAGATGCTGGTAGTCCGTGCCGGGTCCGGCGAAGACCATGTGCGCGAAGTTACAGACCTGGTAGTACGCTTCGCTTGCCACCGCCTTGGACTCATGCGCGCTCGCGACGGCCGGCAGGCCGGAATCGAGCTTCCACAGCGTCTCGTAAGTCACCCAGCGCGCTGCGTCAAGATGAACCGACAAGTCCACACAGTGGTCTTGGACGCGCTGGAAGCGGCCAATCGGCTGGCCAAACACCACCCGGGTTCGGGTGTATTCGGCGGTGAAGTCGAAAATCTCCTGGCACGCGCCGACCTGGTACGCGCAGAGTATGGGGATCGCCTTTTCCAAGGCGCGATCAAGAATTTGCCAACCCGCGCCGGCCTCACCCAGCATGCTGGAGGCCGGTACCTGCACCTTGTCAAAACGCACCTCGGCAACAGATGCCATGAAGCCAACCTGGGGTGTGACTGATATTCCCGGGCTCTTTCGGTCTACCAGGATAAGTGCGATCTTGCCATTTTCCGTTCGCGCCGCGCAGAGGAAGCTCGTTGCCGACTCCGCGTCGAACACGAACTTCTTTGCGCCTTCAAGCACGAGGCCGGCAGCGCTCCTGCTGAGCCGCGTTTCAACTGACTCAACTCCCCAGTGCACCCCCTTGTCCGTGATCGCGGCGATGACAATGGATTGCCCGCTGCAGATGGCGGGAAACAACGATTTTTTTGCGCCTCGGAAGCGCCTTCCAAGACTATCAGCGCACTAAACACGCCGGAGGAAAAAAAGGACCGGGAAGCGGCCCGCGCCCCAGTTCTTCAAACACCACGGCAAGGTCGGTGAAAGAAGCGGAAGCGCCGCCGTACTGCTCAGGGATCACCATGCCTAACCATCCGAGATCGGCCCCTTTACGGTATAGATCGAGTCGGAAAGTCTCTTTGTTACGGAACCACCGGGTGAGGACGTGGAAAGGCGCTTCGACTTTCACAAAATCGGCCGCCGCCTTTTTAAACATCTTCTGTCTTTCGTTCAGTCTCAAGTCCATAAGCTATCTTCTAATAAAACGTGATCATGTTCGTGTCTCGTGTTCGTGGAGGGGAACGATCACGTATCACGAGCACGGACTCTTAAATGGTGGTGGGTGCTTTCTCCTTTGTCGGGCGGCCGAGGCCTACGCGGCGCGCGAATACCAAGCGGTCGGTATCCAGAGTACCTCCGCCATGCAGTTGACCGGGCCCGCTCCGCACTACATACTCAAAGTCAACTACCTCATTTACCGTAAGATCCGGGACCAGGGCATCGTAGCCCATGATTTGCTGCAACCGCTCGCCGTTTCTGAGCCGCACCATGCGCTGGTGGTACCGGAACTGGGCACCGCCATAGGGATGCGGTTCCCTGGCGTATCGATGCCAGAAGTTTCGCCGCGCAAAGAGGCTCACGGTGTGGAACTCGATCATCATGTCGGCGATGATGTCCCGTACGCCCGTGTCCTCGATGAGGGGTTTCCCATCGACTCGCGTCTGCCGGCAATACTCCACAACTCCCTCGACCAACGGGTCCACCCCAACCCGACCGTCGCCGCCGTGTTCGAGCTCGAGGTGGGTGTTGGCCACTCTCCAGCCGTTGTTTTCGCCTCCTACCAGATATTTTGCCGGCACGCGGACGTTGTCGAAGAAAACCGTGTTTTTCAACCCCATCATGAGGTACATGGGCTGAAT
>Ga0209824_10001081_pt1 | contig 16034 bp, 13 predicted proteins | sample VDWuncwatermetaG_FD_184124 | JGI IMG/M metagenome (GOLD analysis project Ga0209824, IMG submission 184124) | Wastewater microbial communities from Netherlands to study Microbial Dark Matter (Phase II) - VDW unchlorinated drinking water (SPAdes)... ... | reverse complement strand
GATTTAATCGGCGAAATTACCGAATTAAAATATCGTCCTTCCGGCATTCAAGTCGGCAAAATGCGCGTACCGCTGGGCGTGATCGGCATCATTTATGAATCGCGTCCCAATGTGACAGCCGATGCGGCGGGGCTGTGTTTGAAATCCGGCAACGCGGCAATTTTGCGCGGCGGCTCGGAAGCGTTTCATTCCAACCAAGCGATTGCTGCGTGCGTGCATCAAGGTTTGCAGCAAGCGGGCTTGCCCGCCACCGTGGTGCAGGTGGTGAATACCACCGACCGTGCCGCCGTGGGTGAGCTGATTACTATGCCAGAATATGTGGATGTGATTGTGCCGCGCGGCGGCAAGAGCCTGATTGCGCGCATCTCGGCAGAATCAAAAGTTCCGGTGATCAAACATTTGGACGGCATTTGTCATGTGTACATTGATGATGAGGCGGATTTAGAAAAAGCGATTCGCATCGCGGATAATGCAAAAACGCAGCGTTACGGCGTGTGCAACGCCATGGAAACGTTGCTGGTCGCGCAAAAAATAGCGGCAAAAGTGCTGCCTGATCTATGCGAAATATATCTGGATAAAAAAGTAGAATTGCGTGGCGATGAAGCGGCGCGCGCGCTGATTAAAAAGATGAAAGTGGCGACCGAAGAAGATTGGCGCACCGAATATCTCGCGCCGATTTTAAGCGTGCGTGTGGTGGCGGGTTTGGATGAAGCGATAGAGCATATCAACCAATATGGCTCGCAACATACCGATACCATCGTCACCGAAAATTACAGCAAAGCAATGCGATTTTTGCGCGAGGTGGATTCTAGCTCGGTGATGGTGAATGCTTCGACGCGCTTTGCCGATGGCTTTGAATATGGCTTGGGCGCTGAGATTGGCATTTCCACCGATAAGATTCATGCGCGTGGGCCGGTTGGGTTGGAGGGGCTGACTTCGCAGAAATATATTGTGTTGGGGAGTGGACAAATTCGAACCTAAGGAGAGGTGGATAAATAATGGACAGATACGGATATAAGGAGAGGTGGGTAAATCATGTTTCCGTTATTCTCACATCCGTCGTCATTCCCGCGCAGGCGGGAATCCAGTTAATTAAAAATGTCTTTTGTTTAACCCCACTGGATTCCCGCCTGCGCGGGAATGACAGCAGAGCAAAGAAATGGCAATTACATTCAGCGCAATCATCCGCAGCATTAAAAGCGATAGTCTCCATCAGGAAAAAAATAATATGACGCAAATTATAGAAATTAAAGTGCCAGACATCGGCGAATTTAAAGACGTGCCGGTGATCGCGGTGTTGGTGAAAGCGGGCGACAAGGTCAAGGTCGAGCAAACACTGCTGACGCTGGAAACGGATAAAGCAACCGTGGATGTGCCTTCGCCTTATGCGGGCGTGGTGAAAGAAATGCGCATCAAGCAATGGGAAAAAGCTAATACCGGCAGCGTGATTTTAATGTTGGAGGTGGAAGATGTTATTGCAACCACTACTGCAACGGCAACCCCTCCCAACCTCCCCTTATCAGGGGAGGAGAAATTGTCTCCCTCTCTCGGTCAGACGAGTGCTGGGGATGAGAAGGTGTCTTCCACTCTCGGTCTGGCGAAGGCTGGGGAGGAGCATCTGACTCCCTCCCCTGATAAGGGGAGGGCTGGGGAGGGGTTCGCGTCCTCCAATAATCAAGGGAGAACCGGGGAGGGGTTGCCGTCTGAAGACAGTAGCAACCCTATCCCCAAGGGCGATTTCCACGCCGAAGTGGTGGTCATCGGTGCGGGTCCTGGCGGCTACACCGCAGCCTTTCGTGCCGCAGATTTGGGCAAGCAAGTGATTTTAATCGAGCGTTACAGCAAGCTCGGCGGCGTGTGTTTGAACGTGGGTTGCATTCCATCCAAGGCCTTGTTGCACGTGGCTAAAGTGATTGCCGAGGCGGATGACGTGGCGCATCACGGCGTGACCTTCAGCAAGCCCGCGATTGATATTGATAAAGTACGTGGCTGGAAAGAAAGCGTCATTAACAAATTAACGGGCGGGCTGGCCGTGCTGGCCAAGCAACGCAAAGTGCAAGTGGTGACGGGCACGGCGCAATTTTCTTCTGCGAATAGTCTGGTTGTGCAGACTGCCGAAGGCGAAAAAACCATCACTTTCGATCATGCCATCATCGCCGCAGGCTCAAGTGTGGCGCGCATTCCTGGCTTGCCTTACGATGACCCACGGTTGATTGATTCTACGGGCGCGCTGCTGTTGCAGGATATTCCAGCGCGCATGTTGATTATTGGCGGCGGGATTATCGGCCTAGAAATGGCCACGGTTTATGACGCACTGGGCAGCAAAATCACCGTGGTTGAATTAGCCGATGGGCTGATGCCAGGGGCAGATCGCGATCTGGTGCGCGCCTTGCACAAGCGCATCGAAAAACGTTACGAGGCGATTTATCTCAAAACCAAAGTGACCCAAATTGATCCGTTGTCAGAGGGTTTAAAAGTGACCTTTGCCGGCGACAATCCACCCGAACCACAACTGTATGACCGCGTGTTATTGGCGGTCGGTCGTCGTCCGAATGGTCGCGCCATCGCGGCGGAACTGGCTGGCGTAACAGTTGATGCGCGCGGATTTATTCCTGTGAACAAACAGCAGCGCACCAACGTGCCGCATATTTTTGCGATTGGCGACATCGTCGGCGACCCCATGTTGGCGCACAAAGCGGTACATGAAGCCAAGGTTGCTGCGGAAGTAATCGCGGGGCACAAAGCCAGTTTTGATGCGCTGACGATTCCGTCCGTCGCCTATACCGATCCGGAAATTTCCTGGATGGGACTGACTGAAACGCAAGCTAAAGCGCAGGGCATCGCTTACGAAAAAGCCAGCTTCCCGTGGGCAGCCAGCGGTCGTGCGTTATCCATGGGGCGCGATGAGGGGATGACTAAAGTTTTATACGACCCGGAGACGCGGCGCATTTTGGGCAGCGGCATCGTCGGTAGCAATGCAGGCGAGTTAATTGCCGAAGCGGTACTGGCGCTGGAAATGGGTGCAGATATGGAAGACTTGGCACTGGCTATACATCCACATCCCACGCTGTCGGAGACGATCGGTTTCGCGGCAGAAATTGCAGAGGGGAGTATTACCGATTTGTACATGCCGAAAAAGCGGAAGTAGGCGACATGCATAGCCTTATTAAAGGATCATTGCGTGTGCCCTCCCTCACCCTCACTCCCTCTCCCGGTGGGAGAAGGGTGGGGATGAGGGAGCGCACAATAGTTCACCTTCTCGCGTTATAGCACTCTCCCCCAGCACCAAAAAATTCATGGAAGCTTTCAACCAATTTTTAAGCAGCGATCTCAGTCTATGGGGATTATTCCTTGCCAGCTTGCTCGGCGCAACGCTGTTGCCCGGTGGTTCAGAAATCGTGCTCATCGGTGTAATAAAGAATCAACCTGAATTATTTTGGCCTGCAATTTTCATCGGCACCTTGGGCAATACTTTGGGCGGCATGATTACCTTTGCGATGGGTTGGATGTTGCCCACAACACAGCAACTTAAACACATAGAAAAAATGCGTCGCTACGGCACACCCGCGTTGTTGCTCGCTTGGGCGCCGCTGATAGGGGACGCGCTGTGCTTAGTTGCGGGCTGGTTGAAGCTGAATATTGGGTATGCGATGTTGTTTATGGCGGTGGGAAAATTTGTGCGGTATTGGGTGGTGGCAACAATAATTTAAGTCTGGATAGTCCATTAGATCCAAAGCAGGTCTAATTAAATTATGATTTTGAGTCGCTACGCGAAATTTTTTATTTGACTGGATTCCCGCCTGATAGAACATCTAGCCATTCGACTAAGCTGGCAAACTGCGCCAGCAAAGTACACCCGCAAGGGGTACGCCGTAGTTGTAAGGGGCTAAAGCCCCAACAACACACGCAGGCTGGTTATGCGCGAGAATGACGGCACTAATGAACTGCTTACTTAAAAAAACGTCGCGAGCGATGGCAGAACAAGGCGCGAAAGGGCAAGAAAGCGCAGTTGGCTAAATGCCAACGAGCATTTCGCGCGCTTGCGCAACGCAGCTATGTCGAGCGCAGCAGTTTTTAATCGTGCAACATGTGGAGTCCCCACGCGACACCAAACCCATTCACCTCGCTGGCCACCGCTCCCAGCCCGCCTTCGCAGCGACTAGCAGATAAATCCACGTGCAGCCACGGCACATCATCCACAAAGCGTTTTAGAAAGCGCGTAGCGAGAATATGATCGGCTTCACCATCCAAAGTACATTGCTTGATGTCGGCCACTTTAGAATCCAGCGCGGCCTCATAATCTTCATCCAGCGGAAAAGCGCATAAGCGTTCGCCCGAACTTTTGCCGACCCGCACCGCACGTTGCAGCAATGCTTCGCGATTACCCAGCACGCCGCTATAGCGCGCGCCCAGTGCCATTGCCATGCTGCCGGTGAGCGTGGCAAAGTCGATCATGAGATCCGGTTTAGCACGCGCCGCCAACGTCAGCGTGTCAGCCAGTACCATGCGCCCCTCGGCATCGGTGTGCATAATTTCGATAGTTGTACCATTGAGCGCGGTGACAATGTCGTTTTGCTTATAGGCTTTAGGGCTGATGTGGTTTTGCGCTATAGCCAGCCAGCAATCAATATTGACGGGTAATTTGCTCTGTGTGGCAGCCAACAAAATCCCCAGCGCTACCGCCGAACCATTCATGTCCTCGTGCATATTGTGCATATAGCGTGCGGGTTTTAGGTTGTGTCCGCCGGTATCAAAACAAATTCCCTTACCGATCAAAGCCACGGTTTTTTTAGCTTTTGGATGCGCGTAACGCACATGCACAATCGCCGCATCATCGTCCGCGCTGCCTTGTGCGACGGCCACAAAAGCACCTGCCCCCATTTTGCGCAATTGTTTTATGTCATATTCTTTGACCTGCCATGCGTTCTGTTTGGTCAGCGTCTTGATGCGCGCGCGATACAGCGCGGGGGTCAATTCGTTCGGTGGTAACATGGTTAACTCGCGGCATAAAATATTGCCCTCAGCTTGCGCTTTGAGTGGCGCAAAAATAGTTTGCTCTGAGCATCCAACAAGCTCAATTTTTTTCAGCGCTCGGCGCTCATCCTTTTTCTTGTGCAAGGGCAGTAACGCGCTGTTGACCCACGCGCCATACACCGCTAATTCGGCTGCTTGCTTGCGCTGAGTGTCAACGCCCAATACGATGAGGGTAATATTTTTTGGCTGATCTCCTAGCAATAATTGCAAGGCTTTGCGTACCTGCACTTGTTGAGCAAAAGGCTCTTTGGAAAAATCCAACGCCGCCCACACAATTAAACGACCGTCGTCGGTGTTGGCGGACAGCGGCGTTTTACTCATCGCATCTAATTTAATATTGCGTCGTGTCATCACTGCTTGCAATAATTCACGGTGCAGTAAATCTTGGGGCAGGGTTTTATTTTCTGGGAATAAAATCAGAACATGTTGCGCGGCGAGCTTGGCGGGCAGGATTTTAAGTAAGGTAAGTTGTGCTAGCATTGTGCCCTCAAATTTTAATTGCATGGTTTGCAGATGCCATGATTATACGGTCTTTGCCACGGATTTTAATGTTGCATCTTGGAGCAGAGCAGGGAGATTCCGGTTTCTGGTAAACAGGAGCACAAGGCGGCGAGTCCGAAAAACTTGTGGCCGGGCACCCGGATGAGGCGACGATGACAGTACATTTGAGTACGGCGAGAAGCCGAAGACGAAGCCAACACAGTGATCGTTTTTATCAGGAAGCGGAATTATGCGTCAATATTTAGAATTAATGTGCCATGTGCTGGAACACGGCACTAAAAAATCGGATCGCACCGGGACAGGGACGCTGAGCGTATTTGGGCATCAGATGCGCTTTGATCTGGCAGAAGGTTTTCCGTTGGTCACCACCAAAAAATGCCATGTGAAATCGATCATCCATGAGTTGCTATGGTTTTTGCAGGGCGACACCAACATTGCGTATCTCAAAGAACATGGTATAAAAATTTGGGACGAGTGGGCGGATGAACATGGAAATCTAGGCCCCGTGTACGGCAAGCAATGGCGCGCTTGGGCAACAGTTGATGGGCGTGTGGTCGATCAAATCTCTGAGGTTATCGCGCAAATTAAAAAAAATCCGGACTCGCGCCGACTCATTGTTTCGGCGTGGAATGTCGGCGAGCTAGAAAAAATGGCACTCGCGCCGTGCCACACTTTTTTTCAATTCTATGTGGCGGAGGGCAAACTTTCATGCCAACTCTATCAGCGTAGTGCAGATATTTTTCTCGGCGTGCCGTTTAACATCGCCTCCTATGCCTTGCTCACCTTGATGATCGCGCAAGTGTGCAACCTCAAGCCCGGTGAATTTGTACATACCTTTGGCGACGCGCATTTGTATCTCAACCATCTGGAGCAAACTGAGTTGCAACTTTCTCGCGCACCGTGCGCGCTGCCTACGATGCTGCTCAACCCTGAAGTGAAAAATATTTTAGATTTCAAATTTGAAGATTTCACGCTGCAAGGATACGACCCGCATCCGGCGATTAAAGCAGCGGTCGCGGTTTAGATATGTCAAAAATTTCCCTCATCGTGGCGCTGGCAAAAAATCGCACCATCGGTATTAATAACACCCTACCTTGGCGCATTCCAGAAGACCTAAAGCATTTCAAGGCACTGACCATGGGGCATCACATGATTATGGGGCGTAAGACGTTTGACTCAATCGGCAAGCCGCTGCCGGGGCGCACGACGGTGGTGGTGACGCGCAACCAGCAATTAAAAATAGATGGGTGTGTGATGGCGCAATCGTTGCCAGAAGCGATGACTGCGTGTGGCAATGACGATGAAATTTTTGTGGTGGGGGGCGCAGAACTTTACGCGCTGGCACTGCCGCTGGCGAACAAGATGTACGTCACTGAAATCCAGCAAGAGGTGGTGGGGGACGCATTTTTTCCGCTATTTGATAACGCTGATTGGCAAGAAACCGCGCGAGAAATTCACCAGCAGGAAACGCCGCAGCCGCTGGGTTATCATTTTGTAACTTATCGGCGCGTCGAACCGTAGGTTGGCTGAGGAGCAACGATACCCAATAAATATTTTGGGTGGCATAAGAGATGGGGGTATGCGCTGCTCAACCCAATTTACAGCGCGTCCCACTGCAAACTGGAATTACTTTTGCCGCACGCAATCCACGTAATAGCGCGAATCGCCATTCTCGCCATCGGTCACTAGACCGTGAATATCGTTTTCGAATCCCGGAAATTTATGATTAAAATCGCGTGCAAATTTTAGATAATCCACGATGGTTTTATTGAAACGCTCGCCCGGGATCAGCAGCGGAATGCCCGGTGGATAGGGCGTAAGCAGCACACTGGTGATGCGTCCTTCCAGATCGTCAATGCTCACCCGATCAATTTTTCCGTGCGCCATTTTAGCGAACGCATCGGAGGGTTTCATGGCAGGCTCCATGTTAGATAAATACATTTCTGTGGTGAGCCGCGCCACATCACGCAGCTTATAAATGCCGTGAATTTGTTCGCATAGATCACGCAACCCCATTTTTTCGTAGCGCGCGTACTTCGCCACAAACTCAGGCAATACGCGCCACAGCGGCTGATTATTGTCGTAATCATCTTTAAATTGTTGCAGTTCGGTCACCATCGTGTTCCATCGCCCTTTGGTGATGCCGATGGTGAACATGATGAAGAACGAGTACAGGCCGGTCTTCTCCACCACCACGCCATTTTCTGCGAGATATTTGGTGACGATGGCAGCGGGAATGCCCGACTCAGAAAAATCTCCCTCCACATTCAACCCTGGGGTAATGATGGTGGCCTTGATCGGGTCCAGCATATTAAATCCCGGGGCGAGGTCGCTAAAACCATGCCAGCGGTCTGCGGGATTGAGCATCCAATCTTCACGCGCTGCACTGCCTTCTTCGGACAGAAAATCAGGCCCCCAAACTTTAAACCACCAATCCGCGCCCCACTCTTCATCCACCTTGCGCATGGCGCGACGGAAATCGAGTGCTTCGCTAAGGGACTCTTCCACCAGCGCCGTGCCGCCGGGCGGCTCCATCATCGCTGCCGCCACATCGCACGAGGCGATAATTGCGTACTGTGGGCTAGTGGAGGTGTGCATCATGTACGCTTCGTTAAAACAATCGCGATCCAGCTTTCGTGTCTCACTATTTTGAATCAAAATTTGCGAAGCTTGGCTTAATCCGGCCAGCATTTTGTGCGTAGATTGGGTCGAAAATATCATCGACTTTTCGCACGGTGGACGCGCCGGCCCGATCGCGTGCATGTCCTTATAAAAATCATGGAACGTGGCATGCGGCAACCATGCTTCATCAAAATGTAGCGTGTCAATCTGCCCATCCAACATTTGCTTGAGCGTCTCTACGTTATATAACACGCCATCGTAGGTGCTTTGTGTGATGGTTAGAATGCGCGGCTTTTTTGCCTTGTTTTTAATGAACGGATTTGCGTCGATCTTGCGCTGAATGCTTTCCGGCTGAAATTCAGAAAGCGGAATTGGCCCGATAATGCCGAAATGATTGCGCGTCGGCATCAAAAAAACAGGGATTGCGCCAGTCATCATGATCGCGTGCAAAATGGATTTGTGGCAGTTGCGATCGACCACCACAATATCGTCTGGTGCGACCGTGGAATGCCACACAATTTTGTTGGAAGTCGACGTGCCGTTGGTCACAAAAAATAAATGATCACACGAAAAAATGCGCGCCGCGTTGCGCTCGGATGCCGCGACGGGTCCGGTATGATCCAGCAACTGTCCCAGCTCATCCACCGAATTACACACGTCTGCACGCAGCATATTTTCACCAAAAAACTGGTGGAACATGCGCCCCACTGGCGACTTCAAAAACGCCACGCCACCTGAGTGTCCGGGGCAATGCCACGAGTACGAACCATCTTGCGCGTAACCCACCAGCGCGCGAAAAAATGGCGGAGCCAAGGTATCCAAATAGGATTTAGCCTCACGAATAATATGTCGCGCTACAAATTCTGGCGTATCTTCGTGCATGTGAATAAAGCCGTGCAACTCGCGCAAAATATCATTGGGGATGTGCCGTGAAGTGCGCGTTTCACCATACAAAAAAATGGGGATGTCAGAATTTTTAAAGCGAATTTCTGCCACAAAAGCACGAATATTTTTTAGCGCGCTGGCGTTTTCTTCCACGCTGCCGCCGCCAAATTCCTCATCATCAATCGACAGTAAAAAAGCGGAAGCGCGGCTCTGTTGTTGGGCAAACGAAGTGAGGTCACCGTAGTTGGTAATACCCACCACCTCGATACCTTCTTTTTGTATAGCATCAGCCAAGGCGCGCACGCCCAAACCGCTGGCGTTTTCCGAACGGAAATCTTCGTCGATGATAATGATGGGAAAATTAAATTTCATGTGAACTCCTAATTGAGAGGGTGCAATATTGGCTGGCACAAACACGCTCAGTAGCGTGGTGCTTAAATTTCAGTGCAGGCTCATATTGGCCGTAGGGCAATGTGATGCCGGAGCTAAAATTAAATTTCATGTGAACTCCTAATTGAGAGGGTGCAATATTGGCTGGCACAAACACGCTCAGTAGCGTGGTGCTTAAATTTCAGTGCAGGCTCATATTGGCCGTAGGGCAATGTGATGCCGGAGCTAAAATTAAATTTCATGTGAACTCCTAATTGAAGGGGTGTGGTATTGGCTTGCACCAATACGCTGAGCAGCGTAGTGCTTAAATTTCAGTGCAGGCTCATATTGGCCGCAGGTTATTGTAATGCTGGAGCTAAAGTTAAATTTCATGGATGCTCCTTTAAAGGAGGTGCGGGTTGGAAGCGGATGTTCGTGGAATGGCACAGATTTATAATGTCTGATGGACAATATTATTTCTGCGACGGATATGGATTTTCGAGCTCGTTCAACAGTTCGGCTAACACGCTGCGAAATTGTTTTTCGTCGCAGCCCATCAGCACCGCATCTTCCAATGCGTCCTGGCACACTTGGCGTATTTCAACCAGATTTTCGCGTAGCACTTTATTTTTCTCCAAGCACGAAATAACTTCTCCTGTTGGAGAGAGCCAGACTATGGGCTTGGAAGAGGGGCTCATGAAAGGTTACATCTTGGGCAAGGTCACGCCGACCTGCCCTTGATATTTGCCGCCGCGATCTTTGTATGAGACTTCGCATACTTCGTCGCTTTCAAAAAACAGCACCTGCGCGACCCCTTCGTTGGCGTAAATTTTTGCGGGCAGCGGCGTAGTGTTAGAAAATTCCAGCGTGACGTAGCCTTCCCACTCCGGCTCAAACGGTGTGACGTTAACAATAATACCGCAGCGCGCATAAGTGCTTTTACCCAAACAAATGGTCAGCACATTGCGCGGGATGCGGAAATATTCCACGGTGCGCGCCAAGGCGAACGAGTTAGGTGGGATGATGCAAAAATCGGCATTCACCTCCACAAACGAGCTGGGGTCGAAATTTTTCGGATCAACAATGGTGCTGTTGATGTTGGTGAACAGTTTGAATTCTTTTGAGCAGCGTATATCGTAGCCATAGCTGGAAGTGCCATAGGACACGATGCGCTTACCATCCACTTCTTTTATTTGACCCGGCTCGAAAGGTTCAATCATGCCGTGTTGCTCGGCCATGCGGCGTATCCATTTGTCGGCTTTAATACTCATTAAATTTGGGGAAGAGAGTAGGGGGAAGGGCGAAGGGGAAAACCTGCGAGTTGCAGTTACCCTTACTCCCTTCTCCCTTCCCCCTTTTCCCTTCTCCTTTTCTTAGGTGTTTTTAATAACAATTTTCGGAAAAACTGCGCTGTGATCTTGCGCCATTTCTGCCACTTTTATTGCAATACGCCGCGCAATTTTTTTATACTCTTTGCTGATTTTTCCATCAGGGTCGGCCACCACAGTGGGTGTGCCGGAATCAGCTTGTTCGCGTATACGTATATCCAAGGGCAACGAGCCGAGTAAATCAACGCCGTAATCCGCGCACATTTTTGCACCGCCACCGCTGCCGAATATATGTTCTTCGTGCCCACATTTCGTGCAAATGTGCGTGCTCATATTTTCCACCACGCCCACTATTTTAATGCCAACCTTCTCAAACATTTTGAAGCCTTTGCGCGCATCCAGCAAAGCAATGTCTTGCGGTGTAGTGACGATGATTGCGCCTGTGACCGGCACTTTTTGCGCCAGCGTCAGTTGAATATCACCTGTACCAGGCGGCATGTCTACGATCAAATAATCTAAGTTATTCCAGCGTGTTTGTTGCAGTAATTGTTCCAGTGCCTGCGTCACCATCGGCCCGCGCCATACCATCGGCGCATCGTCGCCTTGGATCATCAGGCCGATAGACATCACCTGCAAACCGTTGCCTATCATTGGCTCGACGGATTTTCCATCACGCGACACGGGCTGGCCTTTAACCCCTGTCATCATGGGTTGCGAGGGGCCATAAATATCCGCGTCCAACATGCCGACAGTCGCACCCTCTGCTGCCAATGCCAGCGCCAGATTCACCGCTGTGGTGGACTTACCCACGCCGCCCTTGCCGCTGGCAATCGCGATAATATTTTTCACGCCATCTACTAATTTTACGCCGCGCTGCACCGCATGTTGCACGACGCGGCTGCTGACGGTTACCGTCACCTTGCCCACATGGGGTAGCACGTTATACAAATGATTTTCCACCAGCACGCGAATTTCGTCCCACACACTTTTCGCAGGGTAGCCGAGCTGAATGTCGAGCGACACATCTGCGCCCACCACTTTAATATTTTTAACCGACTTCCCCGTTACAAAATCTTTTTCGGTGTTGGGATCAATCAATTCTTTCAGTGCAGTTTGCACCGTTGCTTCCGTAAAACTCATACACACTCCTGCATTAAACTTAGAAAATTTTCCGCGCATCAACCATATTGTTGTATGGCGGTGGGGGAGTAGGGGGGTGGCATTTTACCGAAGATTCCCCCCTACGCCTATAGCGCGATTTTGCTACAATTGCGCCACTTTTTATAGGTTAATTATTCATGTCGCGCAAGATTCTTGTTACCTCCGCATTGCCCTACGCCAACGGCAGCATCCACTTAGGTCATCTGGTTGAATATATTCAAACCGATATCTGGGTGCGCTTTCAAAAAATGCAAGGCAACACCTGTCACTATGTATGCGCCGATGACACGCATGGCACGCCGATTATGCTGCGCGCAGAAAAAGAAGGCATCACACCCGAAGCGTTAATCGCGCGCGTGTGGCAAGAACATTACGATGATTTCAAGGCGTTTCATGTCGAGTTCGATCATTACGGCTCGACTAATTCCAATGAGACCAAAACGTTTGCCGAAGAAATTTATGGGCGGTTGCAAGCGGCGGGACTCATTTCGCAACGCGTCATCGAGCAATTTTATGATCCTGTTAAGCAGATGTTTTTGCCGGACAGATTCATAAAAGGTGAGTGTCCCAAGTGTGCCGCCAAAGATCAATACGGCGACAACTGCGAAGTGTGCGGTGCGGCTTACACCCCTGCCGAAGTGAAAAATCCCTACTCCGCTGTGTCTGGCGCAAAACCTGAAATGCGCGAGTCGGTGCATTATTTTTTCAAACTATCCGACCCACGTTGTCAAAAATTTTTACAAGACTGGACGACCGGTAAGTTAATCCCTGAGCCACCGCTACCCCAGGAGCCACCGCTACAAGCAGAGGCCGCCAACAAAATGCAGGAATGGTTGGGTGATGAGGGCGAAAATAAATTAACAGACTGGGACATCTCACGCGACGCGCCGTATTTTGGCTTTGCTATTCCGGGCACGGACGGCAAGAAATTTTTCTATGTGTGGTTGGATGCGCCTGTGGGTTACATGGGCAGTTTTCAAAAGTTGTGCGAGAAAGAAAGCTTAAGTTTTGATGAGTATTGGAAGCCCGATTCCACCACTGAGCTATATCACTTTATCGGCAAAGATATCTTATATTTTCACGCGCTGTTCTGGCCAGCCATGTTGCAGCACGCGGGTTACCGCACGCCTACCAAACTTTTCGCGCACGGCTTTCTCACCGTGAACGGCGAGAAGATGAGCAAATCGCGCGGCACATTTATCACTGCCAAAAGTTATATCGACGCGGGGTTGAATCCAGAATATTTACGCTACTACTATGCTGCTAAATTGAATGGCTCGATGGAGGACATTGATCTTAATTTGGAGGATTTTTTGGCGAAGGTGAATAGTGATCTGATCGGGAAATATGTCAACATCGCGAGTCGGTGCGCGGGTTTCATCTCCAATCGCTTTAACGGTGAAATAACTTCGAGAGATTTTTCTGAAGAAACTGAAATGAAATTTGCGAGTGGTGTCCGACAAGGCGGCCCTCATTCCGGTATACGGCCAGCCCAAGTGAGCGTGTTAGATGAATTTAACCATGTTGTCTGGAACGTAGGGCATGCTTACAAAAGTCGTGACTATAACCATGCACTGCGTTTAATTATGGGCGCTGCTGACGACGTTAATAAATGTATTGCCGAATGGGCTCCATGGAATATTGCAAAAGACCCATCGCGCGATGATGAACTTCAATGGAAGTGCTCCGTAGCACTTGAATGCTTCAGACGGCTTACCCTAATGTTGAAGCCGGTGTTGCCAGCATTGGCAACACAAGCGGAGAAGTTTCTAAATATCGGCGAGCTTTCTTGGCCTAAGCATCACTTTGATTCGAGATTGCCTCCAGGCCATCGAATCAATCCCTATGCCCCGCTGATGACCCGCGTTGACCCAAAACAAATTGATGCCATGATCGAAGCCAACAAACAAACTCTTGTGCCCCCGCCATCGCCTGCCCGCCATGCCGAAGCGCAGCAACACGCACCCTCTCCCTCAAAGGGTGACGGGGCAAACGTCGGTGCTATCGCGCCAATTATCTCCATCGACGACTTCAATAAAATTGATTTGCGCGTGGCGAAAATTATTAACGCCGAACACGTTGAGGGTGCGGAAAAATTACTTAAGCTTACATTAGATATCGGCGAAGAAAAATCGCGCACGGTGTTTGCTGGAATAAAATCCGCTTACGATCCGGCGCAACTCATCGGTCGCATGACGGTGATGGTGGCGAATCTTGCACCCCGCAAGATGAAGTTCGGCCTGTCGGAAGGCATGGTGCTGGCGGCTTCTGGCGACATGCCCGGGCTCTACATTCTCAGTCCAGATGACGGCGCGCAAGCGGGGATGCGGGTTAAATAATTGCGCTACGCGTTTCAGCTGTAGGCAATTTTCACATTCTGTTTATGCAATAATTTTTCCAGATCGCGCATCAAATCTTGGTGGGGTGTGACGCGCCAGGTTTCGCCCAATTTTAATGGCACGCTGCCGGAGCCGTTGCTGTAATTCAGCACCAGCGGGCATTTGCCTTCACGATAAGGTTGCAGCACTTCGACTAATTGCGGCACGCTGATGCCACTATCTGCGCGTATGTTTAGCTCCATGCGTTTGGCGAAAGTAGAACGCGCTGAGGCCAGATCAAACAATTCTTCTCCGCTTACGCGCACGCTGCCAGAATACTCGTCCAGCGTGGCTTTGCCGCGCACCAATAGCAATTCATCTTCGCGTATCCAAGGTCGGCTGCGTTCGTATTCTTCGTTGAATACAGTCATTTCAATTTGCGCGCTGCCGTCATCTAGGGTGATGACCGCCATGCGGCCACGCCGTGTTTGTTGGATGCGTATGCCCGACACGATGCCCGCCAACACAACGGGGATGCCGCGCTTGGCGTAATGCCCCGATCCATTGTTGTCGCCATAGCTTTTGCCGCCCGTGCCATTGCCCCCAGAAATATTTTTTGGCTCGACATATTGCGGCGTTAAATCGGCTAATTTTAATTTGATAAATTGCGCCAATTCTGCGGCATATTCTTGGAAAGGGTGGCCGCCCAAATAAATGCCTAAGCTGGCTTTTTCATGCGCGAGTTGCTCGCGTAAACTCCAGCGCGGCACATCCGCAGTTTGCACCAGCAACACCGCATCGGCCTCGTCGTTGCCAAATAAACTATTTTGATTGATGGCGCGCGCTTGTTGATCGGCACTGGTCAGCGCAGCATCCACCGAGGCCATGAGTGCGGCGCGATGATTGTTGATGCTATCAAACGAGCCTGATTTGATGAGTGCTTCGACTGTGCGCCGATTGACCGCGCGCTTGTCCACCCGCCGACAAAAATCAAATAAATCTTTGAACGCGCCCGATGCACGCGCTTTAACTACGCTGTTAATAGCCGACTCGCCCGTGCCTTTAATCGCGCCCAAGCCATAGGCAATTGTCCGTTCATCTACGGGTGAAAACGCGTAGCCGGAGCTATTTACATCAGGCAACAGAACGCGAATATTTTGCTGAAGCGCATCGGCGTAAAAGATGCTGACTTTTTCCGTGTTATCCAAATCGCCAGATAGCGTGGCTGCCATGAATGCCGCCGGGTGATTGGCTTTGAGATAGGCCGTTTGATAAGCCACCAGCGCGTAAGCGGCGGCGTGCGATTTATTAAACCCGTAGCCGGCAAATTTTTCCATCATGTCAAACAAGCTGCCCGCGCGTTCTTGGGTCGTGCCATGTTGCAGCGCGCCCGCCATAAATTTTTCGCGCTGCTGCGCCATTTCTTCCGGCTTCTTTTTACCCATGGCGCGACGCAATAAATCAGCCTCGCCCAAACTGTAGCCGCCGACAATTTGCGCCATTTGCATGACCTGCTCTTGGTACACCATGATGCCGTAAGTCTCACGCAATACAGGCTCGACCGCCGGATGCGGATAGTCAAATTTCTCGCCATGTTTACGTCGCGTAAAATCGGGAATTAAGTCCATCGGACCGGGGCGATACAGCGCGACCAGCGCGATGATGTCTTCAAACCGATCTGGTTTGGCACGTCCCAACATGTCTTTCATGCCGCGCGATTCCAGCTGAAACACCGCCGTGGTATTGCTCTTTTTGAGCAGGTCGTAAGTCGCTGCATCGTCCAGCGGCAGCGTTTCTAAAGTCAGGGGCTGGGGAC
>Ga0209824_10001080_pt1 | contig 16037 bp, 11 predicted proteins | sample VDWuncwatermetaG_FD_184124 | JGI IMG/M metagenome (GOLD analysis project Ga0209824, IMG submission 184124) | Wastewater microbial communities from Netherlands to study Microbial Dark Matter (Phase II) - VDW unchlorinated drinking water (SPAdes)... ... | reverse complement strand
CATGCGTGATTAAATTTTTAGAATAATCAAACAGCAGATCATCGACACGCACAGAAAAATTTTCAAAGCGTTGCGACGACTGCGAAAATAAATCTCGAATGTGTGTCGCTTCCAATGTTTTAGCGTGCGCTTGTAGTGCTTGCCAATATTCAGATTGAGTTAATTTTGAGCGCATTTTTTAATTTGGGTTATGAGAAGCACGTTAGATTTTCCACAATGAAGCTACTGAACTGAAGGTTGGCGCGATGGTAGCTGTTTGCCGCGCTGATATAAATAAAAATGTTCGGCGCGTACGCTAGGCCGCCGCTTTTCCCATAATTTTATCCAGACCTCACCTTCTTTGCTGGCGCGCGGCGGGTTGCTCAGCGTCAGCATTAAATCGCATTGCCCTTGGTTGAGGGCATTGATGCCGCTAAAATAATGCAGCATAACGCGCTGCGTGTCGCCGAGGCCTTGGCTGGCGAGGCAGCGATAGTTTGGCGGCATCGCTTGCTTGAGCGAGACGGCGATGTTGCGATAGCTCTTGCCACTGTCCAACCAAGGCAGCCAAATCGTCATGGCCAGCACCCAAATGAGCGTTACGCCCGCCGCCCAATTGATGACCGCACGACGCATCGAACGGCGCACACGCCAAACTAATATCACCCACAGCACCGTAACGAGAATAGCAATCCAGAAGGCGGGCGTTTGTACGCTGGGCTCAAAAGTCGGGTGATAATCTTTAAGCAAGCGGGTAATTTTTGCGCGATTGTCCAATAGCAAACCGCTCCAGCCCCACCACATTAAAATCGCCAGCAGGCCAAAGGTGGTGATGCCAAACCAATTCAAGGCATTGGCCGCCCCGCGCCGCAGCGTAGCGAGTGCCGCACTGGCGAGTAAGGCGATGGGCAACAACATTGGCATGGCATATTCTTCACCATAGCTGGGTGCGAGACTCAATGTTAGCAGCATGGCAAAAAAGCTCACCAGCGGTAACTGAAACGCGCTTTCTTGCATGATTTTAAATCGCGCCTGCCACACCGCCCACGCCGCCAAGGGCAGCCCTGGCCAGGCAAACCACAGCAGCGTTTTAAGATAATGGAAAGCTGCTGTTATATATTCACCGTGGCGCATATAGTCTAACCAGCGCGCGATGTTGGCATCCCATGCCCATAGCATGAATAATTCGGGTGCGCGTTGATAGAGCAGGGCAGGCCAAATCACCAGCCAGGGCAAGGCAAAAATTGCAGCGACACCTAGGCTGGTGAAATAAGTGCGCGTGCGCCATTCGCGGAAAATCGGCAAGGCCGCGCTAATGATTATAAAAAATGCCAGCGCGGTAAAGTCATTCGCCATAAAGCCGATACCCGCACCCGTACCGATGGAGATGCCTGCCAGCAGTGGCCGGCGTAAGCTTTTTGAGTAACCAAATAGCATCATGGCGCAGCCCGCCAACAACGCCAGTTCGGTGAATAACTCGTGTGCGTGTACCAACAACCCTAGGCAGCCTATGAAAATAATTGCCGCCGCCCAGCCACGTCCAACGCCAAATAATTCACGCCCCGTGCGCGCCAAAAATACCAAGGTGACTACGATATACAAGCCGCTGGCCAAGCGTGCGCCATCATGAAAGGGTAAGAATGGCGAAAATAATTTTGCCAATATCGCGGCGGTGATAAAAAACAGCGGTGGATTGTCCATATCCGGCTGCCCAGCGAGGGTCGGCACCAACCAATCACCGCTTTGCAAAATATGATAAATCAACGCGAAGCTATAGGCATCAACCGATTTCCACGGATCATGGCCGATTAGCCCCGTGCCCACCCACACCGCGCAAAGCAGACCCATCAACCATGCTTTGGCTGGAGTGATGGGAGATTCTTGGGTATCTGGATATACAAACATAGGCTATAGCAAAGGAGGCTTAACGCACCACTTTTATTTGTTGCCCAGGCGCGGGTTCACCCTGTGGAAAATGGGCGTTAATCAGCCGCAGATAGGCTTCGGCCTGATTACCCAGCGGAGAATTTTGCGCGATTTTGGAATAATTATCGCCCGCTTTGGTGGTGATTATTTTCAGTGTCACCGGCTTAGCCAATGCCCGCTCTTGCGCGGTGATCACATGAAAACTTTTGATGGTTTTAATCATTTCGGCTTGATGCACCGCGAACATTTGCGGCGTTTTAGTTTGCCCCGCAATCACATAATTATTTTTATCTAACTGAATGACCGCCGTAACCGAGATCGGCTGGCTGACCATCGCTGCCGGCAGTTGGTTGATAGGATGCGTTTCTATCTGACTGTTGCGCGCATCAAAGCGCGTAATCTGCCGTGCAATATCCGCAGGCTGCCCTTTTTGCTGCGTATCCACTACCAGTTGCAGCATGGCCTCTACATTCGAATTCACTGCAATTAGTTTATCCGGCGAATTTTCTATACGCCAACCCGCCGGAAACTGCACCGCAATGCCCAGCTCGCTATGCAAAAATTGGTTGTTTCGCAACACCCCCTGCTCACCGCTTTCATTGAACACCATACCATCAATGTGCTGCATATATTCTTCGCGCCCCTCTTTAGGGTTGGCTACGGTCAGGTGACGAGACTCTTCCACCACCTCGTGTAAACGCCTATCGTTGTTGGGATGTGATGAAAACACTCCGTGATAACGCCGCGCTTCGCGTCCCTCGCTTTTAGCGCGCTGCGCGTCAAATAATTCTTGATTTTTAAGCACGCCTATCAGTTTAATCATCGCTTGCGGATCGTATTCCGTGCGCGCTAAATACTCTGCCCCCAGCCTATCTGCTTCTAACTCATGCTCGCGCCCATAGCCAGAAAGCAAGGCGTTACTGAGTGCGTTGCTGAGGCCTTGCCCCGCGCCAGAAGTCATTTGCGGCACAAATATGGATGCGATGGTCAGGCCGATGTTGCCTGCCTGCGCGGCACTGGATTGACGCACGCCGTGGCGCGCCGTGACATGACCGATTTCATGGCCAAGCACAGCAGCCAATTCCGCCTCGGAATTAAGATAGGCGAGAATGCCGCGTGTAACATAAACGTAGCCACCGGGCAGGGCAAAGGCGTTAATCTCCGGCGAATCCAACACGGCAAAATGAAATTGTAAATGTGGGCGGTGGCTGGCGCGCGCTATTTTTTGGCCGATGCGGTTAACGTATTCTTGCAGCTTGGCTGAGTCATGCGTTTTAGAGGTGTACACACGATACTGTTTGCGTATGTCCAAATCTGCGCGCTGACCGATGCTGATTTCCTGCGCCTCGGTCTGCAACACAAAATTTTTATCTCCGCTCACCGGGTTTTTTGCACAGCCCGCTACCAGCAATAACACTAAATAAATAAACAAGGTTTGCATCACGCCCTCCCTCTATTTTCTTTAAGCCTACGTCCGCCGACATTAGCTATTTGCATGCATCTTAAAAACTACGCAGTAATGAAAAAGGCAGCGTCTGCTGCCTTTAAACATTATTTCAATAAGCCATACGCAAATAGTTAAGCTGCTGCTTTAGTCCCTGGTCTGCTGTATTTTTGATTGAATTTCTCAATGCGCCCTGCCGTGTCCACAATCTTTTGCGTGCCCGTATAAAACGGGTGGCATTCCGAGCAAACTTCCACATGCAGCGGCTTGACCACGGTTGATTTGGTTTTAAATTTGTTGCCGCAGCTACAGCTCACATCAATCTCGCCATACCCTGGATGAATATCTGTTTTCATTTCATTTCCCTTACATTTTTTATATCAAAAATAACCGTGTCTAGCTAAGCGTTATCCCGCCAATAATTACCTGTGCGGGAATTATCCCTTAGCCACTTATTTTCTGCAAGGCACGCACGCTGCCAACTCAACAGAGCTTGTGCTTTGCGTTACGCGCTTTCCTGAGCTTCCTCAATTTGCACGCTCTTCCCTGCCGCTGTTCTGCTCAACGCCTGTTTGCGACGCGTAGCATGGTATGCCAAGCCCGTACCCGCAGGAATCAAGCGTCCAACGATGACGTTTTCTTTCAGTCCGCGCAAATCGTCGCGCTTACCCATGATGGCCGCTTCGGTCAACACGCGCGTGGTTTCTTGGAACGAGGCCGCCGAGATGAATGAGTCCGTTGAGAGAGACGCTTTAGTAATCCCCAACAACATCGGAATAAACGTGGCTGGACGTTTGCCCAATGCTTCTACACGCTCATTTTCGCGTAGCAACTCGGCACGCTCAACTTGCTCTTTCAGAATAAAGTCGGTATCGCCTTCATCACTAATAGCAACGCGGCGCAACATTTGGCGCACGATGACTTCGATATGTTTATCGCTGATTTTAACACCTTGCAAACGATATACGTCCTGTACTTCATCGGTGATGTAGCGCGCCAATTCTGGCACGCCCAACAGTCGCAAAATATCATGCGGATCATGCGGGCCATCCACGATCATTTCGCCTTGATTGACCACCTGGCCATCGTGCACCAATACGTGCTTGTCTTTGGTGATGAGGAATTCATGCGCGATGCCTTCGCTATCGGTAATCACCAGACGCTGTTTGCCTTTGGTATCTTTACCGAAGGATGCCGTGCCGGTGACTTCCGCCAACATGCCAGCATTCTTTGGCGAACGCGCTTCAAACAGCTCCGCTACACGCGGCAAACCGCCGGTAATATCGCGCGTCTTGCTGATCTCTTGCGGGATACGCGCCAGCACATCACCCACGCCAACCGACTGACCATCCGCCACGGTAATGATAGAACCGGTTTGGAACGTAACCGAAATCGGCAACTCAGTCCCAGCAATTTTGATCTCTTGACCCGCTGCATCCAGCAAGCGCACCAACGGACGCGGCGCGCCTTTGCCTTGTGTACCTGCACGTTTTGGATCAATGACGACCAGTGTGGACAGCCCGGTTACTTCGTCAATCTGTCTGGCGACGGTTGTGCCCTCTTCGACGTTTTCAAAGCGCGCTTGTCCGGCGTATTCAGTAATAATGGGGCGGGTATGCGGATCCCATGTCGCCAACACTTCACCCGCGCGCACGGGCTTACCTTCACGCACCGTCAACATTGCACCGTAAGGTACTTTATGACGTTCGCGTTCACGTCCGTGATCGTCTACCACCATCACCTCACCGCTACGCGCCACTACCACGACTTCACCGCGTGCGGTGTTGACGGTACGCATATTGGCACTGTATTTAATCGCGCCATTAGATTTACTTTCGACTTGGCTGGCCACCACGGTACGTGATGCTGCACCGCCGATGTGGAAGGTACGCATGGTCAACTGAGTGCCCGGCTCACCGATTGATTGCGCGGCGATGACACCGACCGCTTCGCCCACAGTAACCAAACCGCCACGGCCCAAATCACGACCATAACATTGCGCGCACAAACCATAACGGGTATCGCAGGTTAACGGGGTACGCACACTCACCTCGTCTATGCCCAATGCTTCTATGGTTTCCACCATGGTTTCATTCAGCAACGTGCCAGACTCATACAGCGTCTCGCTATTTTCTGGATTAACAATATCCTTGTTGGATACGCGACCCAATATGCGTTCGCGCAAAGACTCAATTACCTCACCGCCTTCGACCAAGGCCTTGAGCGCGGCTCCATTGCTAGTTTTGCAATCATCCTCGGTCACCACCAAGTCTTGCGTTACGTCCACCAAACGGCGGGTCAAATAACCAGAGTTAGCTGTTTTCAATGCCGTATCTGCCAAACCCTTACGCGCACCGTGCGTGGAAATAAAGTACTGCAACATGTTCAGACCTTCGCGGAAATTCGCGGTGATCGGCGTTTCAATAATCGAACCATCCGGCTTCGCCATCAATCCGCGCATTCCCGCCAATTGGCGAATCTGTGCTGCCGAGCCGCGTGCGCCAGAGTCGGCCATCATGTAAATCGCGTTAAACGATTCTTGCATTACGGGCTTGCCTTTTTTATCCGTAAGCGCGATGCCAGTAATACGATCCACAACGGGCTCGCTACCCAATTGATCCATCATGGCCTTAGCCACCAGATCACCGGTACGGCCCCAAATGTCGACTACTTTGTTATAGCGTTCACCTTGAGTAACCAAACCAGATGTGTATTGCAGATCAATTTCACGCACTTCTTTTTCGGCGGTATTGATGAGCTCATTTTTCTGCGGTGGCACCAACATATCGTCTAGGCAAATAGAGATTCCTGCACGCGTAGCGTAGGTAAATCCGGTCGACATCAGTCTGTCAGCCATAATTACAGTGTCGCGCAAACCACAAATGCGGAAGCTGGTATTAATCAAACGTGATATTTCTTTTTTCTTAAGTGCCTTGTTGACCAAGCTAAATGGCAAGCTATTGGGCAATATTTCTGAAAGAATGGCACGCCCTATCGTCGTTTCGTAACGCGTATGTTTTTCAGCACTCGCACCATTTTCGTCGCGAATCATTTCTTTGATCCGCACCACCACCTTGGCCTGCAAATCTGCTTGTCCAGACTGGTACGCACGCAACACTTCCGACACGTCGGCAAACATTGCGCCCTCGCCCAATGCGCCCATTTTCTCGCGAGTCATATAGTACAGACCCAATACAATATCTTGCGATGGAACAATAATTGGTTCGCCATTTGCGGGCGACAGCACGTTGTTGGAGGCCAGCATTAGTGTGCGACATTCCATCTGCGCTTCAAGCGACAGGGGTACGTGCACCGCCATTTGGTCACCGTCAAAGTCGGCGTTAAATGCGGTACAAACCAGCGGATGCAACTGGATCGCTTTGCCTTCAATCAGAATCGGTTCAAACGCTTGAATGCCTAAGCGATGCAGGGTTGGGGCACGATTCAACAACACCGGATGCTCGCGAATCACGTCTTCCAGAATATCCCAAACTACTGGCTCCTCAGCCTCGACCATTTTTTTGCCCGCCTTAATGGTAGTGGCTAATCCTAAAATTTCCAGCTTGTGGAAAATAAATGGCTTGAATAATTCCAAGGCCATTTTCTTGGGCAAACCGCATTGATGCAGCTTAAGTTGCGGGCCAACCACAATAACCGAACGACCGGAATAATCGACGCGCTTACCGAGCAAGTTTTGACGGAAACGTCCGCCCTTACCTTTGATCATGTCAGCCAATGACTTCAACGGACGCTTGTTTGCGCCAGTCATGGCTTTGCCGCGCCTACCGTTGTCGAGCAAGGAATCAACCGATTCTTGCAACATACGTTTTTCGTTGCGAACAATGATTTCGGGTGCTTTTAATTCGAGCAAACGCTTCAAACGATTGTTGCGGTTAATTACACGGCGATATAAATCGTTCAAATCCGAGGTGGCAAAACGCCCTCCGTCCAGCGGTACTAAGGGACGCAAATCTGGCGGCAAGACTGGCAGCACCGTCATAATCATCCACTCCGGCTTGATGCCCGAAGTTAAAAATGCCTCTAATATTTTGAGGCGTTTGGCATATTTTTTGATCTTGGTTTCAGAACCCGTTGCTTCGAGTTCAGCACGCAGCTTTTCAACTTCCGCAGGCACATCCAAAGAGCGCAGCAAGGAGCGCACGCCTTCCGCACCCATGACGGCAGAAAACTCGTCGCCATATTCTTCTAGCTTGGCGATGTAGTCATCTTCGGACAGCAATTGTCCACGCTCAAGCGGAGTCATGCCTGGCTCGGTAACCACGAAGGCTTCAAAATAAAGTACGCGCTCGATGTCGCGCAGAGTCATGTCTAACACCATGCCCAAGCGCGAGGGCAGCGATTTCAAAAACCAAATATGGGCAACGGGGCTGGCTAACTCTATGTGTGCCATACGCTCGCGACGCACTTTGGACAGCGTGACTTCCACGCCGCATTTTTCACAAATTACGCCGCGATGCTTTAAGCGTTTGTACTTGCCGCATAGACATTCATAATCTTTGATCGGGCCAAAAACTTTGGCGCAAAACAGGCCATCGCGTTCAGGCTTGAAAGTACGATAGTTGATGGTCTCAGGCTTTTTAACTTCACCATACGACCATGAGCGAATTTTCTCAGGCGAGGCGAGGCCAATTTGAATCCCGTCAAATTCTTCTTTTTGTGTAACTTGCTTAAATAAGTCTAGCAATGCTTTCATGTATGACTCCTTTAGGATCGAGGATAGCGGATTGAGGAGCGGGGCTTGTTTGATCCCCGCTGCTTACCTGCTTCTTAGTGCCGCACCAAATCTATATCAAGGCTTAAGGAGCGAATTTCTTTAGTCAAAACATTGAATGATTCTGGCATTCCGGCTTCAATTTTGTGGTCGCCCTTGACAATGTTTTCATAGACCTTGGTGCGTCCGGCCACGTCATCAGACTTAACGGTCAGCATTTCCTGCAAGGTGTATGCCGCGCCATATGCCTCCAACGCCCATACCTCCATCTCACCAAAACGCTGTCCACCAAACTGCGCTTTACCGCCCAATGGTTGCTGCGTAACCAAGCTGTAGGGGCCGGTCGAACGCGCATGCATCTTGTCATCGACCAAGTGATGCAGCTTGAGTACGTGCATGTAACCGACTGTAACTGGGCGATCAAATGCGTTACCGGTATGCCCATCATGCAAGGTGATTTGCCCAGAGCGTGGCAGATCGGCCAACTCCAACATGTCGCGAATTTCATCTTCGTGCGCGCCGTCAAACACGGGGGTGGCAAATGGCACACCGCCACGCAGATTACGGCACAACTCAATCACCTCATCGTCCGAGAATTTAGACAACTCGGCGGCTTGGTCGCCGCTGTAAATCTTGCCGAGGAAGGTGCGAACTTTTTCGATCTTGGTGTTAGCTTCCAGCATCTTGGTAATTTTATGTCCCAAGCCTTTAGCCGCCCAACCCAGATGCGTTTCCAAAATTTGCCCGACGTTCATACGCGAAGGTACGCCCAAAGGATTCAGCACAATATCAACCGGTGTGCCATCGGCCATGTACGGCATATCTTCTACCGGCACGATGCGCGACACCACGCCTTTGTTACCGTGACGGCCAGCCATTTTGTCGCCGGGCTGTAAGCGACGTTTTACCGCCACATACACTTTCACCATTTTTTGCACGCCAGCTTGCAGCTCATCACCCTGAGTTAGTTTGCGCTTTTTCATTTCAAAAGCGGCATCAAACTCGGCGCGTTTTTGCGCGAGGCCATCTTTGACTTGCTCTAATTGCAGTGCTCCATCATCGCTGGACAGACGAATGTCGAACCAGTGATGATGCTCAATGCTAGACAAATAATCTTTGGTCAGCTTGCTGCCTTTGGCCAACTTCTTAGGGCCGCCGTTGGCTACTTTGCCCAACAGGAATTTACCCAAACGAGCAAACACGTCTTCTTCCACGATACGCATTTGGTCGGCCAAATCTTTTTTGTAGCGCTTTAACTCGTCGTCGATAATTTGCTGCGCGCGCGCATCACGCTGCAGACCTTCGCGTGTGAAAACTTGCACGTCGATCACCGTGCCAGAAATACCCGCTGGCACACGCAAGCTGGTGTCTTTTACGTCGGATGCTTTTTCACCAAAAATGGCGCGCAGCAATTTTTCTTCCGGCGTAAGTTGCGTTTCACCTTTGGGCGTTACTTTACCCACCAGCACATCGCCCACGCTCACGTCCGCGCCGATATGCACGATGCCGCATTCATCCAATCGCGCCATTTGCCCTTCGGACAAATTAGGAATATCGCGGGTAATTTCTTCTGCCCCCAACTTAGTATCACGCGCCACAACGGTGAGCTCTTCGATGTGGATGGAAGTGAAGCGGTCTTCGGCTACGACGCGCTCAGAAATCAAAATAGAATCTTCGTAGTTATAGCCGTTCCACGGCATAAATGCCACGAGCATGTTTTGCCCTAAAGCCAACTCGCCCATGTCGGTCGATGCGCCATCGGCAATCACGTCGCCACGCGCAATCAAATCGCCAATTTTCACCAGCGGACGCTGGTTGATGTTGGTGTTTTGATTGGAGCGGGTGTATTTGGTCAGATTGTAAATATCCACACCGACTTCGCCCGCGGTGGTTTCATCATCGTTCACGCGCACCACGATACGGCCTGCGTCCACATAGTCCACACGCCCGCCACGCCAAGCCTGCACGGCAGTGCCGGAGTCTATGGCTACGGTACGCTCAATGCCGGTACCAACCAAAGCCTTTTCGGCGCGCAAACATGGCACCGCTTGGCGTTGCATGTTGGCACCCATCAACGCACGGTTCGCATCGTCGTGCTCTAGGAACGGGATTAACGCTGCCGCCACAGATACCACCTGTGCGGGTGCTACGTCCATGTATTCAATTTTATCCGGCGCGGCCAATACGAATTCATTGTGTTGGCGTGAAGAAATCACGTCATTTACAAATCGTCCTTTATTATCCAACTCAGCATTCGCTTGCGCGATGGTAAATTTGCCTTCTTCAATCGCCGACAAATATTCAACTTCATCGGTTGCCCGCGCTTTTGTTACTTGGCGATAAGGCGTTTCAATAAAGCCATACGGATTAATGCGCGAATATAAAGCCAGCGAGTTAATCAGGCCGATGTTCGGGCCTTCCGGCGTTTCAATCGGGCACAAACGACCGTAGTGTGTGGGATGCACGTCGCGCACTTCAAACCCCGCACGTTCGCGCGTCAAACCACCGGGGCCTAACGCGGAGATACGACGCTTATGCGTGACTTCCGACAAGGGATTGGTTTGATCCATAAATTGCGAGAGCTGGCTGGAGCCAAAAAATTCTTTGACTGCTGCAGAAATCGGCTTGGCGTTAATTAAATCATGCGGCATTAAATTATCGGTTTCGGCCTGACCGAGGCGCTCTTTGACTGCGCGCTCAACCCGTGCCAAGCCTGCGCGGAATTGGTTTTCAGCCAGCTCGCCCACGGCGCGCACGCGACGGTTACCCAGATGATCGATGTCATCTATTTCGCCACGCCCGTTACGCAATTCAACTAATATTTTAATGACCGCCACGATGTCTTCGTTGGCCAACGTCATCGCGCCAGTCAACTCATCCACGCCGATGCGGCGATTAAATTTCATACGACCTACTGCAGATAAGTTATATCGCTCTTCGGAAAAGAATAGGCCGTTAAATAAGTTTTCTACCGCATCTTCGGTCGGTGGCTCACCGGGACGTATCATGCGATAAATCGCCACACGCGCCGTCCACTGGTCGGTGGTTTCATCTATACGCAGCGATTGCGAAATGAAATTTCCATGATCCAGATCGTTGGTATACAACGTGTGGATTTTCTTTTCTCCAGCGGCGATTAATTTCGCCAGCAGAGTCTCCGTTATCTCATCGTTGGCGTTGGCAATAACTTCGCCACTTTCTTTGTCCACCACGTTATGCGCCAACACGCGCTCTTGCAAGAACTCTTCACTCACCACCAACTTGTCTATGCCCGCTTCGTGCATTTCGCGGATGTGGCGCACAGTAATGCGCTTGCCACTGGCAACGATTACTTTGCCGCTTTTGTCGGCGATATCAAAGCGCGCCATTTCGCCACGCAAACGCTCTGGCACAACCTCAAATTGAATGCCTTTTTTACCCAAATGAAAGGTGTCAAATTCAAAAAATGCGGCAAGAATTTGTTCGGGGGTATAGCCCAATGATTTCAACAGAATCGTGACGGGCATTTTGCGCCGACGATCAATGCGGAAGTAAACGAGATCCTTGGCATCAAATTCAAAATCCAGCCAAGAGCCGCGATAAGGAATAATCCGCGCCGAAAATAACAGCTTGCCGGAGCTATGTGTTTTGCCACGGTCATGCTCAAAAAACACGCCTGGCGAGCGATGTAACTGCGACACAATTACGCGCTCAGTACCATTAATCACAAATGAACCGGTATGTGTCATAAGCGGAATTTCGCCCATATACACTTCTTGTTCTTTCACTTCTTTAACCACGGTCGGCTTGGAGGACTCTTTGTCAAACAGCGTCAAGCGTACCCGGGCACGCAATGCTGAGGCGTAGGTCAGGCCGCGCTGACGACATTCTTTTACATCAAACGGCGGGATGCCCAAGTTGTAGCTTACAAAATCTAGGCGCGCATATTTGTTGTGGCTTTCAATCGGAAAGATTGAGCTGAAGGCCGCCTGCAAGCCATCAACAACTCTCTGCTCAGGCGCAATGCCTGCTTGCAAAAAATCACTGTAGGATTCTAATTGGGCGGATAGCAAGAAAGGTATCGGTAAAGCACCAACACGCTTCGCAAAGCTTTTACGAATACGTTTTTTTTCTGTAAAAGAATAACTCATGTTATCTCCATGACCGAGGGAAAGGGGGCTTACTCCATGTGCGCTGAAACAGCAATGGGTCGCGCAGCTTTGATGCAAGAAACCAATAAACGTTTGCACGCGCTTGGCTCTTTAAGGAAGCCTCTAAAAACCCAACTTCCGCCGCCATACGGCGTTGCTTACAAAAAGTTGCGTTAAACATCAAACACATGCATCGCAATTACTTTTGTTCGCGCCTTGTCTGGCTTAGGCATTTGGACTTTTAGAGACCCCCTTTAAATTTCTAAATCTGCGAATTTCTAAATCTGCCAATAAAATTTTTTTCAAACACAAAAAGGCTGGCGGGCATCCGTCAGCCTTTTCGCATACTCAAAAATTACTTGATTTCAGCAGTTGCGCCGGCCTCTACCAGTTGCTTAACAATGCTGTCAGCATCCGCTTTGTTTACGCCTTCTTTAACATTCTTAGGCGCGCCATCTACCAGATCCTTTGCTTCTTTCAAGCCCAAACCGGTGATTGCACGAACCACTTTAATTACGCCTACTTTGCTAGCACCCGCACCCGTCAGCACAACCGTAAATTCGGTTTGCTCTACAGCAGCAGCGGCAGCACCGCCTCCGGCTGGAGCGGCAACAGCAACTGCAGCAGCGGATACGCCAAACTTCTCTTCCATTTCTTTGATCAATGCAGACAGCTCCAACACGGTCATTTGTGCAATTGCGTCCAGTATGTCAGCTTTATTAACAGCCATTGTGAATCTCCTAAATTTTGTGTGTGAGGTTAAGTATTGTTAAGCGGCAGCCGATTCGGCTTCCTTCTTATCGTGAATTGCGGCAAGCGTACGTACAAACTTGCTGGTAGTCGCGTTCATGGTAGCCATCAAGCGTGCGATGAGTTCGTTGCGGCTTGGGATAGAAGCCAGAACAACCACCTCTGCCGCCGACATCATCGTGCCAGACATTGCACCCGCCTTAATGACCAGCTTGTCATTCGTTTTGGCGAAGTCGTGCACCACTTTGGCAGCAGCAACGGGATCCGCGCTGATGGTGTACATCAACGGCCCCGCCATTTTTTCGGCTAATGCCTCAAATGGCGTACCCTGCACTGCGCGGCGCGCCAAGGTATTTTTCAATACATGGCAATACACCCCGGCTTTACGTGCGTGGCTACGCAGCTTGGTAATGTCGCTTACCTTGATGCCGCGATACTCAGACAAGACTATCGCCTGGGCTTGCGCCACTTGGGCACTTACCTCGGCAACGACCGCTTGCTTTTGTTGCAAATTAAGAGCCAATGTTTTTCCCTTCGATTTACCAGAATATAGGCAACGCCTTGATATTCCGTTGTTAATAACCATGTCCTTGGGCACTATCCAACTTGCTTGCGGGCACACCATCTGCGTGGGGCGACGAGTTAAATTTAGGTAATGAATTTGCCCAATCTAACCCTGCAATTAAGTCGCCACTGAAGCAATGCCAAGGACGCGCCCCGCTTCAATATTGACCCCTACGGTCTTTGACAATCCACCAGCAATGCCCGAAAAATATCTTCACCAGGAATACCAATGGCCTACAAAGTTCTTTTAACAGCCGTCGTATCGACAGCCTTAATGCTCAATTATCCTGCGAGACTGGCCTGCTCAACGCGAACGCCAGCACCCATCGTGCTAGAGAGGGACACCTTTTTCAGGTAAACCCCTTTGGCGGTAGCGGGTCTAGCTTTGTTTAACGCTTCAACCAAAGCCAGCATATTTTCTTTCAAGGCTTCGGAAGCAAACGAGGCGCGACCAATGGTGCACTGAACAATACCGTTTTTGTCGGTACGATATTGCACCTGTCCTGCCTTAGCGTTACGCACCGCACCCGCCACATCAGCAGAAACTGTGCCGACCTTTGGATTCGGCATCAAACCGCGTGGGCCTAGAATCTGGCCAAGCTGACCAACTATCCGCATTGCATCAGGCGAGGCGATCACCACATCAAAATCCATCTTCCCCGCCTTAATGCTTTCGGCGAGATCTTCAAAGCCAACCACATCTGCGCCTGCTGCTTTAGCTTCTTCAGCTTTTGCACCTTGTGCAAAAACGGCTACGCGCACAACCTTGCCCGTACCTTTGGGCAATACTACTGCGCCACGAACAAGCTGATCGGATTTGCGTGCGTCAATGCCCAGATTAATGGCGATGTCGATAGATTCATCAAATTTGGCTTTTGCATTTTCCTTCACCAAACTCAATGCTTCGTCAATCGCATAAAGCTTATTACGATCTACTTTGGCAGCAATTGCCTTGTAACGCTTAGAAATATGCGCCATGTTATACCACTCCTTCTACGGTAATGCCCATACTACGGGCACTGCCTGCAATAATGCGTACCGCCGCGTCCATATCGGAAGCCGTCAGATCTGGCATTTTTGTCGTTGCAATTTCCTCTAATTGCTTACGCGACAGCTTGCCAACTTTGTCGGTATGCGGCTTGGGGCTGCCTTTTTGTACACCCGCCGCCTTTTTAATCAAAATGGAGGCAGGCGGAGTTTTCATGATAAAAGTAAAACTTTTATCCGCGAACGCCGTGATGACTACCGGGATCGGCAGGCCGGGCTCCACACCCTGTGTTTGCGCGTTAAATGCCTTGCAGAATTCCATGATGTTCAGACCGCGCTGACCCAGTGCTGGGCCTATGGGCGGGCTAGGATTTGCCTTGCCGGCGGGGACTTGCAACTTGATAAAACCAATAATCTTCTTTGCCACGTTACTACTCCTTTTCAGTGGGTTAAACGCATATCACTATTGCTTCGATACGCTCCCCGTCAATACAGGGAGGGGGGCAAAGAGAGGGGCAAAAGGTAAAACCATACCTCCTCGCCCCCTCCTCGCACCCTTCCCGCCTAAACTTTTTCTACCTGCCCAAAATCAAGCTCCACAGGCGTGGAACGACCAAAAATCGTTACCGCCACGCGCAACTTGTTTTTGTCATAATTCACCCCTTCAACCATGCCATGAAAGTCAGTAAAAGGCCCCTCTTTAACACGCACGCCCTCACCTACCTCAAATAACACTTTAGGCCTAGGCTTTTCTACCCCAACCTGCATTTGCTGCATAATTTCTTGCACTTCTTTTTCGCTAATCGGCGTAGGCTTCATGGCTGAGCCACCCAAAAAGCCGGTCACCTTAGGCGTGCTTTTAACCAAGTGCCAGCTCTCGTCCGTCAACTCCATTTCCACCAGCACATAACCAGGGAAAAACTTGCGCTCACTGACACTTTTTTGACCCTGCTTTAGCTCTACCACCGCTTCAACCGGCACGAGTATCTGACCGAACTGGTCATCCAAACCCGCGCGGTGAATGCGCTCCGGCAACGCTCGCTGCACGTTTTTCTCAAACTGGGAATACGTATGAACAACATACCAACGCTTGGCCATCATCCACCCCGTCCCATCAAACCGTTAACTGCCATCAATAAAAGTGCATCCACCCCCCACAGGAACAGCGCCATAACCACAGCAAATATCAACACCATGCCCGTGGTTTGTACGGTCTCTTTACGTGTGGGCCACACTACTCGCTTAGCCTCGGCCACAGATTCACCGCCAAAACTAACAAGTCTCTTGCCCGTATCGGTCGTCCAAATCAGCCCGGCAGCAGCAGCCATGCCCGCCAATATTGAGGCGAGCCGAACGACTGCAGCTTGCTCGCGCAAAACATAAAATCCAACAATTCCTGCAACAACCAGCAAGAACGCGATGCCCAACTTAACTTTATCTGTCATGCACACCAATCCCACTGAAATTTAACTGGCAGGCCAGGAGGGTTTCGAACCCCCAACCCTCGGTTTTGGAGACCGATACT
>Ga0209824_10001079_pt1 | contig 16039 bp, 13 predicted proteins | sample VDWuncwatermetaG_FD_184124 | JGI IMG/M metagenome (GOLD analysis project Ga0209824, IMG submission 184124) | Wastewater microbial communities from Netherlands to study Microbial Dark Matter (Phase II) - VDW unchlorinated drinking water (SPAdes)... ... | reverse complement strand
TTGTCCCACACAACTGAGGTCATCGGATCGGGAAGCTCCTGTAGCCAGGGCTTGTTAGCCCCACGACCATCGAAATGGGACAGCGATGGGTAAAGAGAGAGATACAACCCATCTCCATCGAACTTTGCCTCGCTCACCTGAGATTTAAGATCGGCGATTGCCTTTGGATTCAAATGGATCGCCTCCTGGGGCGCATCCTGCCAAATACCCCCGCGCTGCAGGCTATCTTCCCAGAAGCTGTCAAACTCTTTTTTCGGATCGACGCGGCGGTGGACCTCCTTCCATTGATCCCTGAGATAGTCATAAAAGTTACCCCAGGGAAATCTTCCGGCCACCTGTTCTCCCATCTTCTTAGCTACAGAGATTAGAAAATCACCCAAGTCTTTTGTATTAAAGAGTGGCCGCATGGCAGGCTGCATGAGGCTACGGACACCCTCCTGAGGCAAGTAATCACCCCAGCTCTCAAGAGTAGTGTGGTGCGGCAAAACGAGATGGGCCTCGGCTGTGGTTTCATCCATAAAGCTCGAGAAGGCCACGACAAGCGGGACCTTTTTCAGCGCGTTGGCAAAGCCAGCACTACGGGGAAGCGTAAAGAGTGGATTCACGTCGTAAAGAAAGAGAGCCTGAATCCCTCCCTGCGCCATAGTCTGAGTGAGGGAGAGGAGATCCCGATAGGAAGAGAGCTGAGCCACATTGCTCGTCGGGCCAAAGCGAACGGTTTTACCCACATTCCCTGTAACGTAATTCAGCAAACTGATCGCACCCGCTGTTGCCGTGGCGTTTCGACCGGCACTTGCGACACCTCCACCCAGCGCCAGGGAAGGCCTCTGAGTGGAAAAATCTCGGGCCAACTGGACAATCTTCTCTTCGGGAAGCTCGGTTCGACCGGCCACTGTCTTTGGATCGTATGGCTTGACCAAAGAGCGGATCTCTGCCAATTCACCCTCCGGTAGAGAAGCGGCGAGTCCCTTCTGAAGAATCAGATGAATCAAACCCAAAGCGAGAAACAGCTCGCTTCCTGGCTTAGGAGAGATCCATTCATCCGCATTGGCGGCCGTAAGAGAGAGGCGTGGACCAATATAAACAAATTTTGAATGAGGCCTACGCATCGTGGCAAAGCCACGGGCAAGCCGGACAGGCGAAAGCCAGGATTCGAGAAAATCGGCGCCAAAGGAGAGGAGAAACTTTGCCTCGGCCAAGTCGTACACAGGAACAGCGTCACGATTAAAGCAGATCCTGTGCGCAGCGCGCAGGGCCTCGTAGGAGAAAAGCTCATAGCGGATGAGCCGTTCAGAGCCGAGAGTCCTCAGCCAATCAGCAATAAGACGATCGAGACTCGCGGTGAGAAGGGGCGTGATAAAGCCGATCTGATGCCCTAATCCCCTCCCGTGAATTGCATCGAGGGTTTCAGCCAGGAGCTTTTCTGCAGCCTCCCATGAAATAGCTTCAAACTGGCCTGCTTGGTTTTTCCGCATCGGCTCTTTTATCCGATCCGGATTATAAAGTCCTTGAACCGAGGCCTGCCCCCTTGCACAGAGTCGGCCCCGGTTCACCGGGTGGTCCGGATTGCCTTCTACCTTGATCGCTCTCCCCTCACGGGTCTTAACGAGAAGACCGCAACCCGCCGGGCACTCGCGGCAAGTGGAGGCATACCAAACCGCCTCCCCGGGATTAATCTCCTCATGGGGAATCAGGTATGGGATCAATTTCTCCGGGGCTTCAGAAGCGCAGCCCGCCAGGGTAGTTGCGCCAGCAGCGCCGAGAACCTTTAGGAAGTCTCTACGGTTAAAGTTCATCGTCAATGGTTATTGGTCAATGGTCAACAGTGAATGGTTTTCCGATTGACGATTGACTATTGATTTTTGACTATTTGCCATTCGCTATTTTCCATTCGCTATTCGCTATTTGCTATTTTACTTGTGGCATGTCCAGCAATCGATACTTGCTTTTCTCTCCATGTGACAAGTTACACAGCGCTCCATGTTCAGAGTAACGGCCTCCCTGACTCTTTCCATTGTCTCCACCGGACCATGGCAATTCTGGCAAGCGATCCCCTTTAAGACATGAGGCGCGTGCGAGAAATAAACAAAGTCCGGCTGATCGAAGACCTTGACCCAAGGAATCGGCTCCTTTCGATTCCAGTACTCAAGAAGCTTTTTCACCTCTGGCTTGTCCATAGCTGTGACCTTATGACAACCCATGCATCGCTCAACCGCAGGGACTCCAGCCACTGTGGATCTGCGCGCGTAGGAGTGGCAGTACTCACAGGCGATTTTAAACTCACCCGCGTGGATTTTATGGCTGAACTTAATGGGTTGGTCAGGGGCTTTCGCGCGGCCATATGCCGTAAACAAAATAGCCCCGACCGCCAATAAAACTATGACCCCGGCAATGATAAGTTTGCCTGGGCCTCTCATCTCTTTACCACCGCTTCCTTCGCTTGCAGGACAATTCCGATTTTGTGGGGCCTCTTTCCCACCTTAACCTCTCACGCTCCAGCACATCAAAACGGCATATTTCTTCATGCTCTGCCCTTTACAGATTTTTCCTAACAACAATGAGCAATGTCTATGCCAGAGGGGCGTGCGATGGGGATTCTAATAGATCTTGAAAATTAAACAAGTTTTCCTAATGGGTCAACCGGTTAATTCCCGTACTTAAGAAAAAAGAGAGCGGCTATTCCAGAAAATAAGACAGCCCACCAGAAACTATTTCGGAGCTTTGTATGGCGGTTTGGCTAAGCTGCGGATGTAAGCCGCCAGGTTCCAGACGTCGTCGTCTTTCAGGGTATTTCCCCATGCGGGCATGAGGGGGGATTTTTTGACTCCAACTCCGCCATTTTTTATGATGTCGAAAAGAGATTGATCGGTCAGGGTATTCATGTGCTTACCGTTGGTATGGTCCTGCGGTTTTGGATTCAGGCCGCCTGCTGCGGGACCATCCCCTTTGCCGCCGGTTCCATGACAACCAATACAAAGTGTATCGTATTTCGCTTTTCCAGCCTTTGGATCCCCTTTAGCCTGAGCCTCGGCTAGATCGGCAACCGCGAACAAGAAAACAAGATAACTAAAAACAGCTAACGCTACCCTCATTTACCAAACTCCTTTCTTTTGCGTTTCGAAAAACTCATTTTTCTGCGTCAAACACCCCATCTACTAAATTAGACGCTTTATGATGCGCGCCCTTCATGGTATAAGATCACTTTGTGAACTCCAAGCAAAAAGAAAATACAGCCAAGTTGTTGCTTGACTTCATCAAAATCCTTGTGACAGTATTCGTAGTAGGCGGCTTCATTCCTGATTCGCCTATTGTAGGATGGCAGATCATGCTCAGTTTTGGCCTATCCCTGATTATATATGCGGCCGCTATGTTCCTACTGAAAGGAGACAAAGATGGATAATGTTAACCTAGTCCTTCTCCTATTCGGCATCATTGCTATCGTAAGCCTCATCGGAGCCATGTACGTCAACTACAAAGACGAGCAAAGAAAGAAACTGAAGAAATCACACCAGTAAACCTTCGGCCCAGCGGGAAAGCTCGGAAGCTAGAAGGCATGGAAGCTTCCCCACTTCCTAGCCTCCCAGCCTTCAGATATCAGTGCTCAGCAATCACCTAAAGAGAGCGGCCACCCCATCTTTCAGAAGCTCAACCTCAAGGTCAGGAATCCAACATGAGCAGTAACAGGTCCTTTTATTTTGTCGCCCAGAAAGATCGAGCGCTGGACGCCAGCACTTGCTGTATCCACATCGCCCATCCAGAGCTTCATGATATCGACGCCAACGTCTCTCTCGTTCGCGCCGCTAAAATAGTAACCGAATCTCAAGCCCACATTCTTGCTCACCCGGTACTCAAACCGCGCAAGCAACTCGTGCCACGTGTTCCAAATAGTGGGATAATTCGTGGCCGGGGTGGTGTCACCGCTGGCGTGGACCTCGCTTCTTCCGAGTGAAAAGCCGTATTGCAAGCGGAATCCCAGAAGCTGTGGGATGAGTTCCGTGTCACTGCCAATGCTAATCGTATTGATCTCATCCTTTCCCCGGCTGTGCCACACGTTGGCAGGATTGGTTTGAGGAGACGTGTTATTATTCCCCCGGACCGCCTTCATATGCCAGCCGAAACGTTCCCAGTTATAATCCCCAAAGAGCTTGACCCAGTCTAGTGGCATGTAGACAAGACCGATGGAGGGGGAATAGTTGACATCGCTCTTAAGTCCCAATTCAGTTTTGGGAAAGCGATCGTTCATAAACTCGAAGCCGGAATAGAGAGTTAATCTCTCCCACGGAGTAATTTGCGTGAAGAGACTTAACTTGTCTCGGTCACGTGCCGCCTCTTCAAATTTTCTACGGTTATTAAGGCCCCGAAGATCTTCTGGCGTGTCTTCGGTCTCAATGACTACAGCCCTGCCAGGGTCATAATTGGGAGCGCTCCGCCACAAATGTTTGTAGGCGGCGCGAACCAAAACCCAAGAGTTAGGCTTAATGTCAAACGTAGGGCCAATGCCATGTTCATCTGCGTTCAGAACCTCCCGCCTTTCACGGTGCATCCTCTCCCAACCGTAGCCGAACTTCCCGGTAAGCCAGCGTGTGAAATCATAGCTAGTATCCAGGCCAAGATTCTGCTTGGAATAGGCAAAGGGGAAGGATCTCAGACCTGCCTCGGGGCAGGTCGGATTGCAGGTAGGACTGGCCGTGGTACCTGCTTGATCATTGATGACCATGCCGCCCGGGAAAAAGACTTTTTTGCTCTGGTTGTCGAAGTCGTAGAGACGGTAATAGGCCTTTAGGTTCAGACGGTCAACGTAGCGGTTGACTAAAGTTAAGTTAACCATCGTCGGCCGCACATCCCCGTCCAAGCTGCTTCTGGTAAGAGCCGGCTGCGTTATAGCGCTGTTGGTCGTATAGGGAAGAAAAGGATCATTCTGCATCCTCATGCCATAGGAGGCCGTGCCCATAAAAAAGGTTTTGAAGGGTAGGGTTTTCGTTCCAGTCAAGGTCCAGGTGTGGGCCTGGTTAGAGGGATAGAGGTCGAACCGACCTTGGCATGGTCCTCTGTTAGCGTCAGTCCCGTTCGTTAAGGTTGCGCCGCTGCTGCTGTACCTTGCTGAATCGGTGCACGCCGCACCTGTGCCGCTACGGTTAAGAGGGTTATCCCACGTAAGGGTACTGATATTATTGTGGAAAAGGGACGCGTTATATTTGAGTCCCAGGGACCACCCTTCCCCTGCGTACTCCCCACCCAACTCTATGTTATGGGTCTGGTAGTCGATCGGCTCAACAAGCTCAGTGATGTTGAAGTTTCCTGGGCTTGATCCAAAAAGGGCTCCAAAGGCCCTCCCTCCGCTGTTATTGTTTGACCAGTAGCTCCCGGTAAAAGTCCATCCGGGACTAGGGGTGTAGCGAAGCTTGAGCCGCCCGATTCCGTTGAAGAGGTCAAGATCGACGCCGTTGGCAGCGGAATTCACCCAGGTATTAAACGCGGCTCCGGTCGTGCCGGCCGGCTTAGAGGAAAGCGTGTAGATTCCATCGTGCATGGTATAAGGCGTGCGCGCCGTGTTGTTGCTGAAGAGATGGGGAATCTGATCCCACTCGAACTCGACATCGAGGAGCCCGTACCGGCCAAAGCGGAGCAAGTAGTTCTGATCATCGAGCCCCACCTTGGAGGCATCAAAATTCAGGTAAAAGTCCTCCTTCTTCCCTCCGATCATGAATTGCAGTTGAGGGACTATGACGGACTCGGGGATGTCCCGGTACTCCTCGAACCTGGCGTCCTTGCCGGTTTTACCCCGGGGCAGGCCACCCACCTCGGCGGAACCGCTGATAGAAAAATTTCCCACGTCTATCTGCGCCCGCGCAGCAGAGGCCATAAAGAACAGGAGCGCCAAGCTTACGTTTACAATCGTAGCGAAATATACCTTTGTTCGTTCCATTTCAGACCTCCTTACCTCTGGAAGAAATGTCCGGAGGGATGATTCGAGCCATGGATCTGGCTATGACAGTTGGTGCAGCTCCGGTTAAAGAAAAAGACCGAGGTTCGTCCCCGCGGAGTGACAGGGTGACCTCCTGTTAAATGACACTGGGTGCAGATCCTGGGGTCAGTAACTTTAAGGAGCCGGTCGTTAACCGAACCGTGAGGCTCGTGACAGTTGGCGCAATTCTCAATGACGGGAGGATGTTCCCAGAGGAACGGTCCGCGCCTCTCCGTATGGCACATGTAGCAGGTCTCATTAACGCTTGCCTGCTTGAGCTGGGAAGGATTGGGTGTACCGTGCGGGTTATGGCAGTCGGTGCAGGTAATCTTTCCTTCCCGTAAAGGCATGTGGGAGGAGCGCATGAGCTGGGCTTTTCTCTGCAGGTGGCATTGGCCGCAGACCTCAATTTGAGCTCGCTTGTTGAAAAAGACAGTTTTGTCGTCGACCTTCGCTAGTTGGAAGCGGTCGGTGGTCTTCTCCATGATCGTGTGGCAGTTGGTGCAAACAATTCCACGACCGGCATGGGGGCCTGCCTCCCAGTAGGTCTGAACTCCCTTCTGATGGCACTGGAGGCAGGTGTCGTTCTGGACCTTGGCAGGCACTGCTGAATCCTTACCAAATGTGATCAGTCCGCCTACGCCCTTTCCTCCTCCTTTAGCCACGTGCTCGCTTCCCGGACCATGGCAGCTCTCGCAGGCCTGCTTCTCTAGATCATTGCGGGCATTGAAGAGGAAGATTTTCCCCATCTGGGTTTTCGAGAATTTCTCAAACTGAGGGGCATGGCAGGCCTTGCAGACCTCAGTTCCCACATAGGTAGCCTTTTGAGGAGGCTGAGCCTCCGCGGACCAAACAGGGTGGGTGAGGAGAAGAAGGAAAGACGCGACTAAGGCGGCCCCAACTGAATGTCTCATATGATAGTCCCTCCGCTCATGCTTGCTGTTCTGCTGCTTGACTCTAGATAAATCAGCCTTTACCACAACCGCTAAATAAGACGCAAGTATTTTTTTTGCCGTTATGGTCTGTTTGCCGGTACGCTCAATCTTACGCTTTCCGCCAACCATTCTTGACTGCCTTTACACCATTTCCAATATCTTTGTCTACTGGCCAGATGGCCCATTCTGCCTCTTTTGTTTCTCTGCCGTTTTGCCAAGTCGTCAATGGACAGTCCTTTGCCCTCAAAGCTAGCGGACAAGCCTTTATGCTCAAGGCGTAGACTGCGGCCTCGATGCGATTCCTTAGCTGCAGCTTACTTAAGATATTCTCCATGTGCCGCTTTACTGTAGAAGGGCTGATGCCTAGAGCCGCAGCTATCTCTTTATTGGTGTTGGCCTCCGCGACAAGTTTAAGCACCTTCTTTTCCTGCGTAGTCAGCAGAACATCCTGCTCATTCCTGTAAGCGCTCACCTCAGTTTATTCCTTCCCTTATACAAAAGCTCAGACCCTTCCCGCCCCTTCTAATCACTGGCGGAATGAAAGTAGCAAGTCTTATGCCAGGAATTTTCTCTTATATCTTTCAAAGAGATAGAAAGTTCTTTTTCCCACAATTGCGAACAAAAGCAGGAAATAATCCCAAAACTCGGAAGAAAAGAATAAAGTTTATCACCTATGGCAGGCTATTAGCTTAGTTTTAAGCTGGTCTATAATGGCATGTTTTATGCTGAGTTAAATTGAATAGAAATCGAAAAGTATAAAAATCAATGCAGGAGGGGCTTTATGGAAAAAATCAAAAAAATTCTCGCCCCAACGGACCTTTCGGAACTCTCCGAGGTGGGGGTGCGCTATGCCCTCGATCTGGCCAAGGCTGTCGGCGCCGAGGTGACGCTCTACCATGTCGTGACCTACGAAGAGCTCGTCAAATACGGCGAAGTGATGACGGAGAAGCTCGCCATCAGCTCGACCTTTCAGACCTCCGGCTCCGTTCTGGAGAAGTACGAGCGCGCACTGGCCCGATTCATAAAAGAGCGCTTCTCCGAGCTGATCCCACCGGTCAAGGTGAACCAAAAGGTAGAGCTGGGAGCGCCGGACGTTAATATCGTGGAACAGGCAAAAAAAGAAGGCGCGGATTTGATTGTTATCTCCACCCACGGAAGAAGCGGCTTATCTCACATCTTCATTGGCAGCGTAACTGAAAAGGTGGTGCGTCACGCCCACTGTCCCGTGCTCTCTATCCGCCCCGCTAAAGAAGCGAAGGCAACCTGAAAAGCTGCCGTTTTCACTCCATAGGATCAAGAAATTATTGCCGGCTGATATTTCCCGCCCTGCGAATCTGCGGGGTGAAGGGGGAAACGATTCGGCCATGCTCCATCTCAATCATCCGATCCGCTTGCCGGCTGATGTGCGGATCGTGGGTAACGAAGAGAAGGGTATGACCGGCATTGTGAAGGTTGTGGAAAATCTCCATGACCAAATCTTCGTTCTTAGAGTCGAGGTTCCCTGTGGGCTCATCAGCCAAAATAATCTTCGGCTGATTAACCACGGCACGCGCAATACAGACTCGCTGCTGCTCACCGCCGGAAAGCTCTGAAGGGAGAAAGTCGATTCTTTCTCCGAGCCCGACCTGCCGCAAGGCCTCTGCGGCTTCTCCTTTATCCGTCATGCTGTGAAAATACTGGGCCAACATGACATTCTCCAGCGCGGTGAGGTAGGGGATCAGGTGAAATTGTTGGAAGATAAGCCCGACCTTTTCGCGGCGAAACCGCGCCCTTTTTTCCTCTTCGAGAGAGAGGAGATTAATTGCATCAACCCAAAGGGAGCCTGATGTGGGCCGATCCAGAGCGGCGATCATGTTAAGCAGCGTGGTTTTCCCTGAGCCCGAGGCGCCCATAACCGCAACCCATTCCCCCTGACGGACCTCAATGCTCACCTGGTCAAGAGCCCGGACCTTGCCGTTGTACTCCTTAGTGAGTTCCTTCATTGAAATTAAAGGTTTCATTTCCTTGCCTCACTCTCCCTTCAAAATAACTGCCGGAGCTATGGTTGCGCTCTTCCGCACCACCGAGAGGCTTGCAAGAAGGGCGATGCCAAGCCCGATAGCGATCCCCGTCGGAAGACTCATGGCGCTAGGCAGAACTAAGGCGCGAAACACGCTCAGACCAATCACCTGGGCAAAAATAAGGCCCAACACTGAGCCCAGTAATCCTCCAATGCCGCCGATAGCCGCCGCTTCGGAAGCAAAAATCCAGGCAATTTCTTTCTTCTCAGCCCCCAGGGCGCGCATCAGGGCCATTTCAACTTTTCGTTCCAAGGCCGCCGTAGCCATGGTGGCAAAGACGCTGAGGCCCGAGGCAAAGAGAACGAGGAGACCAATCAGCATAAGAAAAAGCTGCAATCGGGATAGCACGGCCTCTTCGGCCCGGGCGACCTGCAACAGGGTTCTCACCTCCGCCCCGCGCCACTCCCGCTGCAAAAAAGCAACTGTTTGATCCAGTCCATTCTCTGCCCGGCTGCTTACCAGGACAGAGCTCAATAGACCGGGAAGGCCGGTCAGGAGTTGGAGTTTCTCCAAATCGACGAAAAGCTGATGCTCTTCAGCCCCGCCGGTGCGCACAATCCCTGCGATAGAGAAGGTAAGCCTAGATTTAGCGTGCGATACCGTAACGCTGTCTCCCACGCGGAGGCCCAGCTTGGAAGCCACATTGAACCCCGCTAGCGCCTCATTTTTGCCCTGCGGCCATCTTCCTTCGACCTGCCACCACGGGCTGAGCTTCTTTATCGCGACCAAACCAGTCCCGGCTATTACGGTATCTTTTCCCCGGATGCTTGCCACTCTGTGTAGAAACGGAACGTATCCGATCAGGCGATCCTTGACTCTCTCGTCCTCGAGGATGAGGAGATCTGTCTCGCGGAGGAACGGTCCGGTTTCCGGCACCAGGAGGAGATTGGCGCCATAGTTCCTAAGCTCCTCTGCAAGCTTTCCCCTTATGGATCCCCGCAGGTTAACCGCCGCGACAATCAAGGAAGCACCCAGAGCAATGGCCAGGACGGAAACCGCGGCCCGGCTCTTACAACGACGCAGTGAGCCAACAAGGATCCTCCGTTTCATCTCCCTCATTTCAATTCCCCCTCAACGTCCTCACCGGCTCCAACCGGGTAGCCTCCCGCACCGGGACAAAAGAGCCCAGGAGAGCCACGCCAACGGCAGCGATCAGGGTAATCGGAAGGATCACTCCCTGAAGCGAAAGGGAAAGATTGAAACCGGTCACGGAAAAGGTCCGGGCGGCAAGAAGCTGGGCAAAGACAAGTCCAACCAGGTAACCGAGGACTCCCGCGACAAGTCCGCTAATCCCCGCCTCAAGAAGAAACAGCAGGCCGATCTGCTTTCCCTCCGCTCCCAATGCCTTCATCAAACCGATCTGCGGGCGCCTTTCATAGACGGCCGTGACCATGGTGGCCATCACGGCAAGGGAGGCTACCAGAAGGGCGACAGCAACAATCAGGACAATAGTGAGCTTCATCTTTCCGAGAAACGCCCCTTCGGCCTCACTTACTTGGCGGATAGCCTTTGCTTTAGCATTGGGGATGGTCTCTTCGATTTGATGGATGATCGAGCCTAGATAAGGCGTGCAGTACCAGGTCTCATACTCTTCCGGAGGAAGCTTAGCCGGGCCGATCCTATTGGTCCTTACAGCGAGGGCGTTATCCGGCGTCACCAAGGCACTGACTTGAACCTTCTCAACTTTTTCCGGCAGACCGAAAAACCCCTGGGCAAACTTGAGCGGGACAAAGAGCTGCTCTTCCTCGGCGCCGCCGGTCTGCACGGTTCCACGAATAGGGAGAAGGACGGACCGGCCCTCATAAGAGATACGGATTTCCCCGCCCACTCCAACCTTGAGCTTTTGCGCCAACGCGCTTCCAATGAGAACCTCCTCCCCATTCTCCTCCGGCCACTTTCCCTTAACCCGCCACCAACGAGCGATAGCGCTAAGCCCGGTACGAAACGTCCCTTGCTCCTGCCCCACCTCTTTTCGAGAGCCGCCGGCAAAGGAAAAAAGCCGCTTTCCTGCGGGAATGGGGAGCTCTCTATCAAACCAGGTTCCAACCAAGAGGGCTCGTCTCCCTTCGACCTCGACGACACGGGAAAGGAAGGGCGTAAAAGCTACTATGTTGTGGCGCCAGAAAATGGTTTTGAGCTTTGGCAGATCGGACTCTCTTAGATAGGCCGCCTCTTCGGGCGAGACATATTTCATACCTCCGATCTCGATCTCGAGAGGTTCTGTCTTCGGCACAAGAAGGATATTGGCGCCAAAAGATCTCAGCTCCATTGCCATCTCTTCCGTAATCGTGAAGGCGATGTTGAGAAAGGCGGTAATCAGGGCTGCCGCGGTCGCTACCGAAAGAAGGATAAGAGAGGTCCGGCTTTTTTGTTTCCATAAGGACTTTACGAGCAGACGACCAAGCATGCCTCTTTCCCCCCTTCACATCCGCGCGTGGGCAAATCGGGCCTTGCCCTCGGCAAGAGTCTGAGCAGGAATGACAATCGCATCTTCTTCCACAACCGCCTTCAAGGGCACAGGGTTACACCCCCCGTGGGTCCCGATCGTGTTAAAAGCGATAGGCGCATTGCAATTGCGGCAGATTACCCTTTCACCATCGAAAAAATATCCTTTTAAGGGGCAGATACTGCAGGCATCAAAGGCTACCGCTATTTTTCCTTCCCGGCTGCGCACGATAAAGAAGCGGACATCGACTCCGTCCATCTTGACGACGTATTTCACCATCGGTTGACCTTCGATCTCTTTCAATGGGATGCGGATCGACTCTTTAAGGGGCAAAAGTATCGGCGCCGGGTCATAACCACGTCCCGCTGAGACCACGAGGGAAATGCCGAGAAGGTAGCTTATCCCTAAAGCTATTCCGGCCGCGGCAGTACTCCATCTCCTCTGACGGCGAAACTCCGCCTTGATCTTGCGCTGCTCCGGCAAAGGAAGAGAGGAGTCCAACTGAAGCGGCGCTTTCCAAGCTTCCTGCAGCATGACAACAGCCGGGAGAGCGATCAAAGCGATAAGAATGAGAATCGAGGTGTTTTCCTTGGTGAGAAAACCTACGAACGCGAGAACGGTTTCAGTAGAGGGGATGAGGCCGATCTCGAAGAATTCGTGCAGGCCATTCGCGAGAAGCTTAAAGACGAGGAGCACCAGGACGAGGCCGGTCGTGGTAAAAAAGCTTTTCAGATTAATTCTCAGGCTCCCTTGAATCAGAAAAAAACCGAAAACAAACGCTAGCAGGAGGCCGAGCGTTCCCCCCACGATGTTGTACATCGGATTAGCCCCGATGGTGGCCGAAAGGGCAAAAAGGAAAAGGACCATCTCGACCCCTTCGCGGAGAACCATGATAACGGTGAAAAGGAAAAGCCCAAGACCTGATCCTCTGGCAGTAACGGCATCCAGTTGGGCTTCCATCCGCTGCCCTAAGGTTCTACCTACCCGCCACATCCAAATGAGGAGAGAACCTACGAGGGCCGCTGCCATTAGCATGAGGGATCCCTCAACCACTCCATTTTCCGGATCCAGGCCAAGCCTCTGAACGGCAATCGCAGCGGCGAGGCTTAATAGGAACGCCACCCACAGGCCATGGTAAACGTACCTACGTAGATGGCTGCGCCCGGTTTTTCTAATGTACGAGAGAACGATGCCCACAACCAGGGCCGCTTCGACCCCCTCCCGTAGGGTTACCACCATTGCCTCAAGCATCTTGGACAGGATTTCCATAACGGTTTTGTTCCCTGAATTAGGAAAGCCCTTTACCGTAACAGCAAAAAACGGGCCAACGTTAGATCGCCCTTATTTATTATATTTTATCAGTAAAATATTTCAAATTCGTATAATCTAAGAAAATTGTTCCTAAAAATAGGAATAGAGGAGAATGAAAACGTCAAATCTGGAGATCAGGCCGATTTGAGCAACCGCTTACATCCCGTGGCGCATTCCCATGGGCTGGTTCAGCAAATAGAGATTTATAAGGGTGAAGAGAAGCGTTAGGACGATCAACGGAATCAAGGCCTTTCCCTTAGTCATTTGCCGATCCCAGAGGGTTCGAGCGAGACGGAAGCCCACTACGAGAGAAAGGATTAAGCCGCCCAGAATGAGAACCATCTGCAACCAGTAAACAACCTCGGAGGAAACCCAGGACTGCGGTTGCCAGCTCGGATAACCAGTGTACCAGGTGGTGGTGCGGTTAAGAGTCTGTTGCAAGGCCGGGATGACGCCTGGCCCCTCCAAAAGAAAGTGGGAGGCGTTGTGCGCCAGGTGCATGGCCAATCCCACAGGGATGAACATGTATCCCAAATGGACAAAGGTTTTCTTGAGTCCACGACCCTCTTCTGCGGCCATCCGATCGGCCGCCCAGGAGAACAGGAGACCCAGGATGGGAAAAAGCAAGAGTGACCCCCCGATGAAGATTAGAGACTCCGTAAGGGTCAGATAGGTCACAGGCTTCATCAGGATCCGGAGTTCGAGAGGAATAAGGCGCGCCATCCGGGAGATCCAGAGACCCCAACCGGGAAGCATTTGAGCGGTCACGATGGTCGTGATTCCTACCAAAACCAGGGCCAGATACGATTCATCCAGCCAACGTCTGCCAGAGGCCCAGAGATCTTTAGCAAAGGGACGCAGCCTTAAGGTCAAATTCCCCGGCGGGCAGCTCTTGACGCATTCGAAGCAGAAGTTGCAGTAGGTATTCCGCTCCAGGGTCATGGGAAACTCAAACATAGGGCAGCCTCTTCCCCACTCGTTCCCGCGATAGCAGTCCTGATGGCACTCCTTGAGGCATCGGCTTCGATCCACGGAACGAAGTTCCACGGGAGAGACCATGGAGTAAAGTCCCTGAAGACCGGTGATGGGACAAAGGTAGCGGCAGAAGCTGCGCCGCTGAAAAATAATCCCGGTAGCAAAGGCGATAACGCCCAGGATAATGATTAGCCACGCGGTCATCTGGGGAGAGCGAATGATGCCGAGCTGCTCGTCGGCCCAGGTCAAAAAGACAAAGAAAAAAGTAGCCAGCCAGAGATTGCGCAGAAACTTGGGAAAGAGCCGGTCAGGCCGAACCAGATTCGCGGCCCATTCATTCAGGGTTCCAAAGGGGCACATGACGCACCACAGGCGACCTACGAGAATAAATGTGAAGATGATCCCCGGCCACCAGAGAATCCAGGTAAGCTTGGTGGCCAGGTTTTTCGCTCCGTCCTGAACGTCAAAAAAGCCCAGGAGAATGATCAAGAGCGTGAGCAGGAGGAAGGGGATTTGCAGGAGCGGCAGGAATCCCTTCCATCGAACCCAGCGAGAAAACCAGCCGATCTCTAGTAGGTTTATGGGCGCCTTGGAACCCATAGCGGAAACCGGACGCAGCCCAGCCGCGGTGATTCCGACCAGGCCAATGACCAAAGCGGCGAGCGCAACCAGGATAAATCCAGGAGTGGCTCCTGTAGCCGGAGCCACGTTGAGATGAAACTCAAGAAAAGCGGGGGGGTGGTAGTGTTTTCCTGCCAATTCTAACAGCGCGACCCGCACCAGATGTGGACCGCGCTCGGTTAAACGACTGACAAGGGCATACTGTCCGGCCCAAACAATCTCCGGGGCCGGAAGCAAAGAGAAAGAGTCGGCGGGTTGGACGGAAGAATGGTCTCCCGGACCCGAATGGTTAGGGGCCTGGATTGGAGAGACGCCGATCAGAACCTTGCCGCCCCGCACCGGCTCCAGAGAGCCGTTGCGGAGAATTTTGGCGATGATCTTGTTCTCCTCGCCGGCGCGCGCCGGACGAGGAGAGGTCAGGAGCTCAATCTGGTAATCCCCGAAGGTAACGAGGCTGACGCCGCCTTCAGCAGGGGCGGCATCACCATGCTCTCCATGGGCGGAAACTGAATTGGCACTGATAGCCAAAAATAGCATCAACCACAGAAGAACGGATGCAACAGACCGGTACTTCAACGTCGTCACCTGCTTCCCAGAACAATTTGCTTCACTGCCTCTCACTGATGCCGCAAAGCCCATGCCAATATCTGAACGAGGGAGAATCCCCATGAGAAGGGCGAGGGAAAACTTCAGATACAGATTCCCCTCTTCCCAAGAATGAGAAATGAACAAGAGATAATATCGCATAGCTGGGAAACTGATCTTTCAACCGCGCCGAAGATAGAGGCGTTTACAAGAACCTTTGTGGCGCCAATTAAGGGCACAATTTTTGCTCAGCATAGCAAATGGAGCTTCTACAACGGCAAAAAAGGAGAGGAATGAACTACCCCGCAGCAAGCTGACGGGGTATCAGACGAATCGAGAATCACTTACTCGGTTGTCACCCCCGCATGTCTCTAGCGGGGGTCTAGTCCTAACATCGCCTGGATTCCCGCTAAAAGCATGCGGGAATGACGGACTTTGGTAAGTGGTAAGGGAATAAATTTTGCGCAGCAAGCTGCGGGGAATCCAACCCGTTGAGATTGAAATGGATGCAGCCAGCCTGAGGCACTACCAGGAGAAATTGTTAAAACGAAAGGAGCAGGTCCTCGCTGCTATGGCTCACCTCGAAAAAGAAAAGCAGGAGCTGCTGGGACAAAAACATTTCGATTGGCTGGATCAGGCCTGGGACGAAAACGAGATGCGGGTCTTGGAGCGACTCAATGACGGCTATCTACGCGAGCTGGGAAAAATCGAGATGGCGGAGGGTAGAATATCGTCCGAGAGCTACGGGGGCTGTTTGGCCTGTCATCAGCCGATAGAGAAGGCGCGGCTGGATGCTTTTCCGGAGACTGAGTTTTGTCTGGAGTGCCAGGATTTGAGAGAGAGGTTTGAAAAGGCATCATGAACCTCTGCGGTTTTCCTTCGGCTAAATAAAATTTTGACTGGTAGAAGAAACTATGTTATATTGTCCCCATGATAATTTACTGCCGGAAGGCTCTCATAATCGTTCTAGTTTCTATGTGGATTCTGTCTCCCTTCACCCTGGGCGCCGCAGAACCTGCTGCGGAAAATCAACCTCCCAGCCAGGCCGAGCCCTCGAGCGGAGAGGATTTGGGGTATGGGGTCGGCTCTGTCCTTGCCAGCATGTTCTATAGTCCTTTTAAACTCACTTATGCCGGCCTTG
>Ga0209824_10001078_pt1 | contig 16041 bp, 10 predicted proteins | sample VDWuncwatermetaG_FD_184124 | JGI IMG/M metagenome (GOLD analysis project Ga0209824, IMG submission 184124) | Wastewater microbial communities from Netherlands to study Microbial Dark Matter (Phase II) - VDW unchlorinated drinking water (SPAdes)... ... | reverse complement strand
GCCCTGGGGCGCTTCGACGGTCGTGCGGAGCTCCGCGGATCTGGGCTGCCTGAGCGCCACGGTGGGCAGCGACGGCAGCCTCAGCATGAACGGCTGCAACGACACGTTCGGCCATGCCTGGACCTTCGTCTACGTCGGTGCGCCTCGGACGATCACGCTGTCGCTGGCCGAATACGCCGGCTCCGGCGTGCCCCAGTGTCTCTGGCGCGAGGACGCCAGCGGGGTCCAACAGATCACCGGCTCAAGCGTCTCGCTCCAGTCCGGCTGGTCCATCCTCCACCACACCGCCTACCACCAGCACTCCGGTTGGTCCGTCGCGATGACCTCCCCACTGAAGAACCTGGTGGATCTCATGAGCCCCAATCAGTTTGCCGCGCCTCAACTGGCCGGGGATGTGAACGGCGACGCCCTGACCGATCTCATCACCTTCGATACCAGCAAAAGCCCCAGCGAGTGGCGCGTCGCCGTAGGGACCGGCGTGGGGTTCCGGCCGGAGACCGTCTGGCTGACGAGCCCCGTGGGCTTTGCCGATCGCTCCGATACGCCGGTCCTGGGCGACTTCGACGGGGATGGCAAGACGGACATCGCCGCGGTCAACGCGAGTAACGGCTGGTGGCATTTTGCGAGATCGACCGGGGCCGCGTTTGATGCCTGGGCCTTTGCGAGCTTCCCGCTCGCGGCCGGCAGCCCGTTTGTCGGCGATTTCGATGGGAACGGCAAGGCGGATCTGGGCGTCTACAACGCAGGGAGCTGGCAGATCGCCTTGCGGGGAAGCGGGATCTTTACCCCGACCGCCTCGTTCGCGCTCACCTGGGGCTCGTCTGACCAGGAGCCCCTGACCGGCGACTTCAACGGGGATGGCTTGACGGATATTGCGATCCGCTCCAAAAGCAGCGGGGAAGTACGCGTCCGGCTCTCCACCGGCTCAAGCTTCGGCGCCGAGACGCTGTGGGGCACGGGGATCACGTCCAGCCTGACCACGACCGCCGACTTCAACGGGGATGGGCTCACCGACCTGGCCTCCTACGACGCCCCGTCGGGGCAGGTCTCCTGGGCCCCCTCACAAGGCGATCGCTTCGGTGCGCTGCAGGGGCTGTTCGGGGGCTTTAGCCTGCGCACAAGCGATGCGAGTTTCCAGGTGGCCGATGCCAACGGCGATGGCTTGGCGGATCCTGCGGTGTTCCGGTCCGCCACGGGAAGCTCGGAATTCGCGCTGTCCACCGGCGCCACGCCCGACCTGCTCGTCGGGACGACCAACGGCCTCGGCGGCGCCACGACCATCGCCTATGCGCCCTCCACCCGGCTGGACAACACCGGCGACGACGGCCTGCCGGACCTGCCCTTCATGGTGCCCGTCGTGACCCAGGCGGGCGTCTCGGATGGGCTGGGCCACACGTACGCGACCCACTACACCTATGAGGACGGGCTCTTCGACGGCCCAGCCAAGGAGTTCCGGGGCTTTCGCAAGGTCCAGGCGATCGATGCCGAGGGGAATCTCGCCGAGACGATCTTTTCGCAAGGCCAGGCCAAACAGGGCCGGCCGCTGTCCATCGAGACGCGCGATGCGTTTGGCAAGGTCCTCACGCATCAAGACAACCAGTGGGGCACGCTGGATCTGTTCCCCGGCGTCCAGTTCACGCGGCTGGTTGAGACGAACGCCTTCACGTACGACGGCGATGCGACCTTCAAGCAGACGCGCACGGAATTCACCATCTACGATACCTTCGGCAATCTGAGAAAGACCATTGCGCACGGCGACGTGGCTATCACGGGCGATGAGCGGGTGACCCGCACCGACTACGTCTACAACCAGGCCGCCTGGATCGTGGGCAAGCCCGCCACGATCAAGGTCCTCAGCCTCGATGGACTCACCAAGTATAGCGAGCGGACCTTCTTCTACGACGGCAACACGAGCTACACCTGGGATGACCTCAGCAGCAGCTGGATCCCTGCAACCCCGATCGCTACCGGCCAGCTCACGAAGGAAGAGGAATGGCTCAATCCCGGCACCGATCCCGTCACGACCTTAAGCTACGATGCGTTCGGCAACGTCACCACGGTGACCGATGCCTTGGGCCGCGTCACGACGAATACCTACGACGCGACCGGGACGTACCTCACGCAGATCGCCAACACTCTCGGGCACACCCGAACGCTTGCTTACGACGCGCGCTTCGGCCAAGTGGTCTCCTCGACAGACCAGAACGGCGTCCAAACCAAAACCGCCTACGATGCGCTGGGGCGGGTCACCCAGACGAGCTTCATTGATCCGGCCACCCTCGCTGAGGTGATCACCAGCAAAATCGAGTACGACCTAGTCAGCCGCCCGCTCCGCACGACCACGACCGTCTATGCGCAGGCCAACCTCCAGGGTCCGCTCACGACGTATCAGTTCACCGATGGCTTGGGTCGCCTGATCCAGACCCGCACTCCGGCTGAGGATCCAGCCAAACAGGTTGTGACGGGCGCTCTCGAGTTCAACAGCCGGGGCCTCGTCGCCAAGCAGTGGGTCCCGTACCTCTCGAACACGTCGGCTTCTTATGTGCCCTTGAGCCAAGAGCCTTCCGCCTCGAGCCTCGCCGCCGTCTCCTACGCCTATGACGCCGCGGGCCGCCTCACCACGGTCACCGATCCGGACGGCTCGGCCACGACGACCAGCTACAACGACTGGTCCACCACGGTCACAGATGCATTAGGCCACAAGACGACCCGGACGAGCGACGCCTACGGCCGGCTGCTCAAGGTCGAGGAGTATAACGGCGCGGAGGTCTACACGACCACCTATGCCTACGATTCCCTCAACAACCTCACGAAGCTCACCGACGCGAAGGGTAACGTCACCACGATCGCCTATGACCAGCTCTCCCGCAAGCTCTCGATGACCGATCCGGACATGGGTGTGTGGACCTATACGTACGATGGGGTGGACAACCTGAAATCCCAGACCGATGCCCGCGGGGTCAAGACCAGCTTCACCTACGATGCGCTCAACCGCCTGACCCAGAAGAGCTACACCATCCCGACCGGCTCCGGGATCCCCTCACCCGGCGCCGTGACCTACAGCTACGACGATTCCAAGACGGCCTTCAGCAAAGGGCGGCTCACCCAGATCACCGACGGCGCTGGGGTGTCGCCGTTCACCTACGACGCCCTGGGCCGGCTCACCAAGGAGACCAAGAAGCTCGATGGGACCGGCTACACGATCCAGCGGGCCTACGATCTGCTGGGGCGGCTCACCACCCTCACCTACCCGGATGGCGAGAAGGCGACCTACACCTACAACGCGCAAGGCGGGATCGAGGCCATCTCCCTGGTGCCAAAGAAAGGCGCGGCCCAAGTGGTCGTGTCGAACCTCGACTACAACGCCGCCGGCCAGGTCACGAAGCTCGCCTACGGCAACGGCGTCGTCAGCGACTACAGCTACAACCCCCAGACGCTTCGCCTCTCGTCACTCCTCACGCGCAACGCGTCACTCGCCACGCTCCAGGATTTCTCCTACGCCTTCGATCCCGTCGGGAACGTCACCTCCATCACCGATCGGATCCGTACTGCAAGCCAATCCTTCGCCTACGATGACCTCAACCGCCTGACATTCGCCCAGGGTAGCTATGGGACATTCACTTACGCCTACGATCCGATCGGCAACATGACGAACAAGGAAGGGGTCAACCAATTCTACGGGCTTGCTGGCGGGACCAAGCCCCACGCCATCACCTCGACATCCGATGGCAAGACCTTCGCCTACGACGCGAATGGCAGCCGCATCAGCCAGACGGCGCCTGCCGGCACCACGACCTCCACCTTCGATGCCGAAAGCCGCCTGAAGCAAGTCACCAATCCCAGCGGCACGACCTCGTTTGTCTACGACGGCGACGGTGGCCGGGTCAAGCAGACGACCTCAGCGGGCACCACGCGGTATCTCGGGGAGGCCTACGAGATCGCGCCAAGCCTCACCACCACGAAGTACGTCTTTGCCGGCGGCTTGCGTCTTGCCGCCAAGGACTCCACCGGCGCCACGCGCTTCTACCACACCGATCACCTGGGCAGCTCCAACGTCATCACCGACAAGACCGGGGCGATCGTGGAGGTCGCCGAGTACACCCCCTACGGCAGCCTCAGCCGCCGCGAAGGCTCGGCGAACGTCCCGCAGAAGTTCACGGGGCAACGGCTCGATGCTTCGACCGGCCTCTACTTCTTCAATGCACGGTACTATGACCCGACCCTCGGACGCTTCACCCAGCCCGATCCGTTCGTCCAGGCACCGGCCAACCCCCAGACGCTGAACCGGTACAGCTACGTCCTCAACAACCCGCTGCGCTACATCGACCCGAGCGGATACTTCTTCCAGTTCCTCATCCCGATCCTCATCGCCGCCTTCGTTGGAGGAGTCGTCGGGGGTATCACCTCCGTGGCGAGCGGTGGGAGCTTCTGGAAGGGGGCTGGCATCGGGGCCCTCACGGGGGCCACCTTCACCGCTGGGGCGATGCTGGCGGCAGCGGCCTTGCCCACGCTCGTCGGACCGGCCATCGCAGGCTCCGCGCTTGGTAAGCTCGGCATCAGCCTGGTCAGCATTGGCACCGGCGGAGCGCTCAGCAACGGTCTCGCCAGCACCTTGCAAGGGGGCTCCTTCGGCGAAGGCGCGGCGTGGGGTGCCTTTGTCAGCGTAGCTACCTTTGGCGCCGCAAAACTCGCCGGGCCAGTCTTCGCCCAGCTGGGGGAGGTCGTCGGACCAAGGCTCGCCCAGGCAGGTGAGGCATTCACAAACTCCTCCGTCGGACAGCAACTGCAACGGTTCCTTGCGCGGACAGGGCTGGGATCACAGGGTGCCAGGGCTAGCGTAGCGCTTTCCGAGGATACTATTCCTGCAGGTTATCGACTTCTTGCTCCACGTGGTGCGATTAATGCGCCTGTGGAATTCACAAAGCCCGGAGAAACCTTCATTAGAGTGAGTGCTAATCCTCAGGGCCTCAATTTCTCATTCAGATCCCCAGGTGGCGCTCAAGCCGGAACATATGCCTTCCCTGAGGACCAATTTTTAAAATTTCAAAACAACCCCCTTACGATAAAATATTTTGGCGATTTGCCCGGTGCACCACCGAGTATCTATGGGAGAATTACACCCCCAAGCGGGACGCCGATCCAAAGAGGAATCGTACCTGGAGGTCAATTTGGTGGAAGCGGAGGCGCTCAAGAAGTATACTTCCCAGATGAATTCTAAACCCAGAGGCGACGAACATGGTTGAAATACCAAAATTTTTGCAGGACAAAGCCGCAAGCGCACCAGAAATAAGCTACGGCGCTGCTCGTGTGACTGTCATTCTCAAAAACGGCCAGCGGGTCCCTGATGTGATAGTGGCCTGGGGTCGCGAGATTGTAAAATGTGCGGGAAAGGACGAGATACCATTTACAGAGAACGATATCGCAGATATTGAAATACCACAAAGAAACCGATAGGTGATTATAAAGGATCTGACACAGATTCCGTTGATTTGGTAACCAGCTGAGTCAACAGGTCGAACAAGGACTGCTCGCGATGGTTGTACCGGAACTCCATCTCCTTCAGGTAGGGAAAATCCGTACCGGAAAATCCGTACCGGGTACGAAAGGGACACGTTAGCCGATGGGACGACATCCTCGCCGTCCAAGTGAGACGGGCTACTACCACGTCGTGACCCGGGGGAACCGCCGCCAAACGGTGTTTCATCAGGCGGCCGACTACACCGCCTACTGCGAGGTGGTCCGCGCAGCCTACGCGACCTACGCGGTGCGACTCGCCCACTTCTGCCTCATGCCCAATCACACCCACCTGCTGGCTTGGGCGGCGGAGCTGTCACAGCTGAGCCAGGCGATGCACCAGCTCCAGCGGCGCTACTGGTTCTACATGCGGCGGCAATACCGGCTCACGGGTCACCTCTGGCAAGGCCGCTACCACAGCTTTCCCATTGAGAGTGAAGCCTACCTCCTCGAAGCCGCCCGGTACATTGAGCGCAATCCCCTCGAAGCGAAGCTCGTCACGACCCTTGCGGAGTACCCCTGGAGCAGCTACACTGCCTACATCAGCGACCGGAGGCCACCGATCCCTGTCACGCCCACTCCCCTGTACGCGGGGCTAGGCCCAACTCCCTCGAAGCGTCGAGAAGCCTACCGCGTCTTCGTCGATACCCCGCAGCCGTACGACCGCTCGATGCGCCAGAAACTTCAGCGGGTGACGACGTATGCCTGAGGAACGTGTCCCTTCGGAACCCGGTACCTTTTCCTAACAAACTCTTCTGGACTTTCCCGCCGAGAGCGTCGAGAGACAACGTGGAGCCGGGGACGAAAAGCCCACATTGCTAACGCGCAAGGCTGCTATCACAAGGCCAGCGCTGGCGGCCCCGCTCGGATTGAAATCTTCGTAGACAACGTTACCGATACCTGCGGTCCCCAACTGCTGAAGCTACCATTGATCCGTAATTACATAGTAGCAAGCGCTCTATATCACGAAATTGGGCACCATATCCACCACGCAATACGTCCTGAGCATACCGATCCCGAAGCGGCAGCAGATAGATGGGGTGCTCAACTTACAACGCGTTTTTTTAGGAAGCGGTATTGGTACCTCGCCCTTCTTACGTATCCTCTTTTTGCCCTTTTTAACTTGCGCAAAAGAGCTCTACCTCGTCAGCACGTAACTTGAAACGCAAATCTGTGTTCACGGAACCTCCTCTCTCGATATGACCAAGCCTCCCTCGCCGAGGCCGTTGAGCATTAAGATTATCGCCATCTTCTATCTCGTATTTGGTGGATTTGTAGCCTTACTCAACCTGCTCCTACTACCTGTCGTCTTTACTCCCCCCGAAGTATGGGAGGAGCTCGGCAGACAACCCGCTCCTTTCAGACTGGGTGTCTTAATATGGGCCGTCGTTCATCTGGTCGTTGGCATTGGATTATGGCGTCTCCATCGGGTGACATGGTACGCTGCACTTGCAATGGAAGGCTTGCGAGTAGCCACGATGCTGCTTCTCAGACCGCTGCAGGGTGCAACGTATCACGATCCAGGATTCCTCCTTGGTTCAATTTTGGGATTCGCCTGGGCGGGTTTCGCCATTTGGTTCCTCATCAAGCACAAATCAGCGTTCGTCACGCCACACGGAAATCGAGGGTCAGGTCTTGATGCAATCATCCATCCCCCCTGCTGACGAGTAGGTCGTTCCGATCCTTCGAGCCCCCAGCCCTTCGGCTACGATGAGCGCAACCGCCATACACTCCCCTGAAGCCGCACTGAGGGATGTCAACATCAATTGACCAGGAAAATCGGAGGCGTTCCTCCTAGAACCGGCTCAAGGAAGTCGTGATGCGTCATGCCCAGAAAACCGCGTGCTCTAGTCGATGGGGGCTGTTATCATGTGATTGCCCGGGGCAACAACCGCCACCCGATCTTCGCCATCGATGGTGGGCATGCGAAATTTCTGGAGCTCGTGCAGAGCGCCAAGGTGCGGTACCCTGCCAAGCTGTACCACTACTGCCTGATGTCCAACCACCTCCACCTGCTGCTGGTGATTGACGTGGCCGAGCACCTGCCCAAGTTCATGCAGGCAATCCTCCAGGGGTATGGCCGGTGGTACAAAGCCCAGACTCGCTACTGGGGCCATGTCTGGCAAGGGCGGTTCAAGAGCCCCCTCGTTCCCAAGGAGAGCTATTTCCTCGAAGCTGGACGATACATCGAGCGGAATCCCTTGAGGGCAAAAATGGTGGAGGATCTCGCCGCGTACCGGTGGTCCAGCTACCGCTACTATGCGCTTGGCGAGCCAAATCTCTTAGTCGAGGAAGATCCCTACTACGCTCCACTCGGTCCTACGGCAATCGCGCGCCAGGCAGCCTACCGCGAGTTTGTCCGGCTGGAATCACCCTATGGTCGTGTGCTAGATCAGCAGTTCCTTGAAACGGCGTTCTAGGCGACACCAGGAGGAACGCCTCCTGTTCCCCATGGGAACCATCTACGGCTATATCATCGAGGTCGACCGAGAGGCCTACTCGTTCCTAAGCCGATATGGGGACAAGAGCTGACTACTTTATCGTCCGCGGGAAGAACAGCCACTGAAAAACGAGAACAGGTTTTGAAGAAGTTACGTGATCTACGACTCCTGAGTGGAGCGCTTCTCCTTGCAGGTTGTGCGATCTCGAAACCTGTCCACTATCCGGGCTTGATAGCAGACTGGAACAAACAGCACACCCCACTGACCATTGAAGCTCCGCGAATTGCTGTGGCCCTCCATGTACGGCGGACTCTCTATGACGATCGTCCTTCGCCCTCCTGGTTCTTGACGTGGCAGGCAAAGCGAGCAATCCGACAAGCGTTACAGAAGGTCTTGCAGGAGTTCCCCTTTCTCGCTAAGGCTGAGCTTGATGATACAAAGGCTTCCTATCGGTTGGTCATCGAAGCAACACACGCGCGGCGAAATGGTGAAGCCCGAGCTTGGCTGACAGCCTTGACGTTAGGTCTGATTCCCCATAACCAAGAGCTTTCGCTGGAGCTCGAAGCCCGCTTGTACCGTGGCGCGACCTTGGTCAAAACTTACCAGGCGACAGGAAGCCACCACTTACGGATCAATTTCTTGGCTATACTCCTGCTACGTCAGCGGCTCAACGTGCCACAATCTACGATAGAAGATACGTTCAGGGACCTGTTCCTTCAAATCGAGCAAGACGCGCAGGAGGTGTTCTCGCAATCGCAGGAGTCTTCCGGTGCATAAAGACGACGCTTTAATCACTAAGCGTACCTCCATCCGCGCTTCAGCGGCTGTAGTGCTAGCAGGCCTCTTGATGAGTGGCTGTGCCACAGTCCAGGTTATCCGCAGCCATCCTCAGCAAGAGCACTTGGAGCGCCTCGTGGCTACGATCCTGCCTCATACTGGCCATCCTGAAGTTCACTACTGGGTGCGGATCGCCAAGCCCACGGAGGATCGAGTTGACCTTTGGGTCTTGCCGCAGCAGCACATTTATCTGTCTGACTCCTTGGTTCAACAAGCAGATGACAGGGTGCTGACGGCTCTTCTTGCCCATGGAATCGCCCACCACGAACTCGGTCATCACGGCAAACGGAACTTCATCCAGACCCTCCAATACTGGGCATTCCAGATTGGCGGATGGTTTGTCCCTTTTCTGGGTTTTGGAACATTTGCCGCCATGCCTGTGCTGGAGGCAGGGATGAGTTTCACACAGGAGTTTTCAGCAGATGCTAAAGCGGTTACCTACCTCCAACCACTAGGCTACTCAACAGAAGACTACATCCGCGCCCTTCAGTTCTTGGCCAATCACCATCGAGCTGAGCGCAGTGGGGACCTCCTCACGACCCAGGATGAGTTCTCCAGCCGCATCGCCCAGCTCAGGCGGCGTCAACCATCACAAGACGTCCTCGCCCAAGGCCAAGTAATAACTCAGAAAGTTACTGAACCAGAGCATCACGACAAAGCGATAGAGCAAGGCCAGCCGCCGTCAGCACAAGAAGAACCCCCTTCACCATAGTCACGGAAAAATTGGGGACGGAACTGAGGGGACAGCGTATCACCCCGCTACTGAGTCATGGACCCTTGCAGTAGTCAGTGGACCGTTCCGTGGCGCATCCGCGATGTCATCAAAGTCTTTGTGGGAATCTATGCTTCGGTCATCGTCTGCATGTACGTCGTGTTTGCTTCAATTGGCTTTGGTTTTGGGCTACAACGCTTGGGACCTCCATCCACTCCATGGCTTTTGAGCCTGCTTAAAACCTCACCCTGGCTTGAGTGCTGGTTGTTGCTCCAACAGTTATGGACGATATTGTTCTTGTCTCACTTCATCTTTCGTCGTTACTCGATCCGGCCTATGGAGCTTTTTTCTGGTCCGTCGGTACCGTCATTCAGTTCATCTTCGCCGGCGATAACCAGCCGAACTGACTCAGATGTCCGCTTAGCGGGTAGATTGTTTCTGATCTCTGTGGCGTTGGCGATCGTCCTGCTTGGTGCAATGGTGGCGGCAACTTGGTTGCACTCGAGCCTCCGGCCAGGCCAAGAACCCATGACAGCGGTATCCACGTTGCTAGAGCAGCGGCAGCGCGAGTCGGCAATCTGGTTGGGTCAGGGGCTCGGCTGGTTTCGGGCCATCCTCATGGTCGGGGTGGCGCCACTGATCGAGGAAGTGACGTACCGTGGGTGTCTCTACGCCGCACTTCGCAAGCGGATGAGCGTGTGGGCTGCTAATCCTCTCAGCAGTCTCGCGTTCGCACTGAGCCACTTCTATCGCCTCACCCTGCCCCAGGTCTTTTTGATCGGAGTGCTCAGCGCCTATGCGTTTGAAAGGACGCGGTCACTCCGCGCTTCCATTGTCCTGCACGCGGCCTGGAACCTGCTGGGGGTGATGACGGTCAACCCTTGGATAGCGAGCGTCTTCGCCGTGTCCGGGTTCATCGCATGGCGATCCGTTCGACGGCCTGTCATGGGCGATGACCGTCGCACGGGATGGAAGATCTATACGGTGATGCTCCCGCTGCTCCTGGGAGGCGCGTACGCCTTCAATGCGACGATCGCTTGGCAAGCTGTTTTCGAACTACCGCTCGTCTTCGGCCTGGCCCTATACGCTTGGAAACAAGTAGTCGGCCCAAGAGTTCTCTGGCGGACGTATGGGGTGGCCTACTCGGCTTGGATCGTCTTTCGAACCTGGATTGACGCCATCCCGAAAGCGGTTCGGCTGCCGTGGCAACAGTCATTGGCCACAAGCGATCCAATTCTAACTACGACCGAACTGGCTATCGAGGTGTTCAGCGCTCTACTGATCATCGGCCCAGCAGTCTTGGCCATCTGGAAGCTTGGAAAACCGGGGGAAACAGGAAAATCGGGAAAATAGTACGTGTCCCCCGTTTTTTCGCACCACGTCACGCTGCGTGAGCACCCTCTTCCCTGCAAGGTCCGCCAGTTGACATCATGTAGCATATATGCTACATTTGTGTCATGCTCCCGTTTGGCCAGACGCTGCGGCTCTGGCGCAACCATCGCGGACTGACACAGGCGACGCTGGCGCAGGCCGCTCGCCTGCCCCGTCCCAACCTGTGCGCCATCGAGCGCGGGCGGCGCGAGGTGTCGCTCACGACGCTGCGCGCCCTCGCCCTGGCGCTGGAGGTGGCGCCGGGAGCGCTCGTGGACGGCGTGCCCCCCCCAACGAGCGGGCCGACGGCGCTCTCTCGCGAGGCGATTGAGCGCATCGCGGATGCGGTCGCCAGCGGAACCCCTCCGCGGCATCCAGCCGATCGCCAGCTGACTGCGTTGCTTCGCGCGGTGACGGCCGACGCAGCCGCCGGCCGCCGACGCGCCGAGGCGGCGTGGCTCCACCTCAAGGCCGCCTACCCTGCGGCGCTCGTGGACACCCTCCTGGATCGTATTGCCGCGCGCCAACGGATCACCCGCCATGAGCCCGGAACAAATTGAGCGATTCTTCCGCCTGCTCGCCCGCGAATTCTCCCATCCGGCGACGGTCATCCTGACGGGGGCTGCCGCCGGCTCGCTCATGGGACATGTGCGGCCCAGCCTCGACATTGATTTCGCCATCTGGGCGGCCCGTGACCGCGATGCCTCGTGGGCGGCCATTGAGCAGGCGGTCGAGCGCGTCGGCCGCTTGACCGGGATCCGCCCCCACTATGCGGAGGATATTGACCGATGGTCATCGGTCATCCTGCATGACTATCGCCGACGCAGCCGCCTCTACCGGCGCTTCGGCAAGCTCGAGGTGCGCGTGCTGGATCCGGCCGCGTGGGCGATCGGCAAACTGAGCCGGTTCCTGCCCCAGGATATCCGAGATCTCGTGGCGGTCCTCTCACAACAGCGCTCTTCGGCGGCACCCCTGGTCTCGTATTGGGCCAAGGCCCTTCGCCTCAGCCCGCGGTCCCAGGCGCTCACGCTCTTCCGGGATCACGTGGAGAGCTTCCTGCGCACGCACGGCGCCGATATCTGGGGCCGCTCCTTTGACGCAGAGCAGACGATTCGCCGCTTTCGGCAACAACTCGCTCCTTGATGAGGAAGAAAGAACAATGGGGACGTTTCTGCTCTGTCTAAGACCTCTTGGCAGCGGGTCCTGCCGCTGCGCCACCCCATGCGTCCTCGCCGCGCCGGACTATCGCCGTCGTCGGCTCCGGGCGCATGGGGGGCCCCGGCTCCGCGTCACCCGCTGCCGAATGACCGGCGCTTGGGGTGGTTTTCGACAGGGCAGGACGTTTCTATTTTTAGTGTCGAGCGTTGAGTTGATACGACAGCAGCCGCCACTCTGACGTGCTAATTCACCGAATCTGAAATTGGGGACGTTTCTATTTTTTGGAAAATAGAAACGTCCCCAATTTTTCCCGCCCGCTATTCTCTACTCTAGCTGACTTATTTCAGATGAGAAACGTCCCCATTGTGGGACTGGCATTGGCTGTGCTTTAGTTCTCAGTGTCGTCTTGCGGTCCGTGCCCGCCGTCCCTGACCATGCCTCCCGACACGATTAACACGTATGCCCGTTGTCAAAACCTGGCTGGTCTCTGTGAACCTGGAGGGGCTCATGCGCATCGCGTTACGTCTAATAATCGTCGTGGCACTGGTGTGGGGACTTCATTGTTGCGGGGCAGGCGCCCAGGAGTGGGAGGCCGTCCGCACGGACCCTCAAGCCGGTCCGCTGGTCGCCATCGCCATCCATCCGATGCACCCGGAGCGCATCGTTGTGGCTGGCCAACGCGCGCTCTATGAATCTCCTGACAACGGCCAGAGCTGGCAGGAGCGATTCCGGCTCCCCGCTCAAGCCACGGCGGCCGGCGTTGCGGTCAGCGCCTCGGAGCAGCCATCGATCCTGTTGGCAACGGACCAAGGCCTCTATGGATCATTCGCCGGTGGGCAACGGTGGTCGCGGATCTTCCGCGGCAGCAGTGAGGGCCAAGGGAGGTGCACCTCTGTTGCGTTCCATCCGGCGCAACGTGACGTGGCGCTCCTCGGCACACAGGGTGGGCTCTTCATCAGTCAGGACGGAGGCCGCCACTGGAAGGCCGTGGCCATTCCACCGGATGCCCATCACATCATCTCGTTCGCCTTCCACCCGAGCGAGGGCGAGCGCCTCTACTTGCTCACTGACCGCGGGGTCTTCGCGGGAACCCTCTCGGGTGGAGAGTGGCAACTGCGCCGCGGGACGTTCAACGCTGAGGAACCGGAGGTGGAGGAGTCGGGGGAGCCCGAGGCGGGTGAGGACCACGACTCTCTCCACCACCTCAGCGCAATCGCCGTAGACCCGCAGGATGCGTCAACCCTCTACCTTGCCACGTCGCAGGGTCTTGAGCGCAGCCCCGATGACGGGCTCACTTGGCAACCGGTTTCAAACAGCGGCCTGGCGTCCACACGGATGTCACACCTCCTCCTCCAGCGACACTCCCCGCTCATGGTGTATGCCGCCACAGACCGCGGCGTGGCCCGCTATGAACCGGCGCACGAGCAATGGACGATGATCACCAGCGGGTTCGCCGCCGGCGTCGTTAACGGCCTAGCCGACTCCTCGCACGCCATTTGGGCCGCGACCGAGCACGGCTTGTACCGCTTGCCGGTGAGCCCCGCGGACTTCGGGGACCATGAGCCGCCTTCCGCGCACGAGCTGCTGTCGAACTTCGTGAACGAACCGACCATCACGCAAGTGCAGGAGGTCGCCATCCGATACGCTGAGGTGCATCCCAAGAAGATTCAGCACTGGCGACGCCAGGCGGCGCTCCAGGCCCTGCTGCCCGTGGTTGATCTGGGGTGGGATCGCAAGCGTTCGCTTGATACGAACGTTGATAAAGGGACGTTTCCGAAGTTCCAGCTCCTCGAGACGGAAGATCGCAATGCCGGCTTCGACTTTTCGGTCAAGTGGGAGCTGGGGAACCTCATCTGGAACGACGATCAAACCTCGATCGACGTCCGTTCCAAGCTGATGGTTCAGCTCAGGGATGACATCGTCAATGAGGTGACCCGCACCTACTTTGAACGGCGGCGCCTGCAGATGGCGCTCCTGACCGAGCCGCCCGACGACCAGCGGGTCCTGGCGGACAAGGAGCTCCGTCTCCAGGAGCTCACCGCGATGTTAGACGGCCTCACCGGGGGATCGTTCTCGAAGTCGTTACGTATCAGCGAGCAACCATAGGAGGGCGCATGGAAAGTCTGGCCACCGAGTTAGCGGTGAAGCGGTTGGTGAAATTCGATGGGGACGGATCGCTGAAAGCGTACTGCGATGTGGCGATTGGAGACCTCTTCCTCATCAAGGGGTTGCGCGTCGTCGAGGGAAAGAAAGGGCTCTTCGTGAGCATGCCGCGCCAGCAGGGGAAGGACGGCAAGTGGTATGACAACGTCGTCGCGTTGACGAGCGAGTCGAAGAGCGAAGTCGGCCGAGTCGTGCTGGAGGCGTATCAACAGGAGGTGACGCTCGCTCGGTAGCAACGGGAAGGAACGAGCCCATCGGCCGGTGGTGACCCAATCTGATTGATTTCGCAGATTCGCCCCTGCCACGCCAGTCAAGAAGACGATTCCGCAGATACGGCGCTTTATCTGCGGAATCTGCTTGGGACGGAAGCTGTTCCGCTGGAATCTGCGTAATCACAACAGGCAAATGAGGACAGCACCCATCGGCCGCTATCGTTGACAGGGGGTGGGCTGCACCCTATGATGGCGGGGCGAGATGACCCAAGCCCAGACGGAAGCCCACCTCTGCGGCGTGATCCCAGAGGAAACCGACGCGCGGTTTCTGTCCCAGCACCTGGCCGCCTATGCGTTTACCCGCCAGTTCGCGCGGGGAAAACGCGTTCTCGAAATCGGCTTTGGGGAAGGCTACGGCGCCAACTACCTCGCTGAGGTCGCGCAGGACGTCACCGGCATCGATGCCGCCCCCGGAAACATCCCCCGCGCGCACGCGAAGTACCCGCGCAGCAACCTCCACTTCCTCCATATGGAAGGCTCAGTCCTCAAGTTCCCTGACGCCTCTTTCGACGTCGTCGGCAGTTTTCAGGTCATCGAGCATATCCCTGAGCCGCAGCTCGTCTCATTCCTCAGCGAGATCCGGCGCGTGTTGAAGCCGGATGGACTCTGCTGCATCTCCACGCTCAACCTCGAACACAACATGAAGCCGGGCAAGCCCTACAACAAGCTCTGCTTTCATGAAAAGGAGTTCACCGGATCGGAGCTCCGCGCGCTGTTGGAGCGTGTCTTTCCCCACGTGGAGCTCTATGGGCTCTACCTCTCGCGGCCGCACCGATTCTATCAACGGCTCAAGCGGTGGGGCCTGATGAAGGTGGGGCCGACGCATGTGAATCCGGTCGCGCGATTCTACGAGCAGATGTCCGTTGACGCCTACAGGCCACGGCTGGGCGTCACCCGTGCCGCCCTCGACCTCATCGCGGTCTGCCGAGTAACCGCCCCGATTCGATGAGACGCCTCCTCTTAGGTGTTCTGAGTCTTGCGCTGGCGACCGGCTGCGCCACGATGCCCGTGCCGTATACTGGCGTCGGCCCTTACCCCCAGATGGAGCGCGGGGCGCCGATCCTGCCGATCGATGTGCTCGGCAACGTCCTCTCCCTTCCCGCAAAGCTGCTCCTCTGGAACTGGAAGGTCAACCGCCATGCGATCTCCGTGCAGACCGAGGACGCGCTGATCGCCTACCTGGAGACACAGCATCTCCCCGCCATCAAGGCGGCGAAATTCCACCTCAATGAGTACAACCCGGGCCAGGACCTCTCTCGCCTGGTGAAAAACCGGTACGTCGCCTGGCCCTACCGGCTGCTCCTCGGCTTCCCGATTACGCTGGTTGTCGACGTCCTGCTCCCGGGACGGATCTTCCCCTGGGGCGACTACTACAACCCGTACACGAACACCGTGCACCTCTATTCCGACCTTGCCCCGGTCGCCCTCCATGAGGCGGGCCATGCGCACGATTTCGCCACGCGCCGCTATAAAGGCACCTACGCGGCCATCCGGCTCATCCCCTTCGTGGACTTGTATCAGGAATACAAAGCGACCAATGAAGCCATCCGATACCTGAAGGAAACCCAAGACC
>Ga0209824_10001077_pt1 | contig 16059 bp, 14 predicted proteins | sample VDWuncwatermetaG_FD_184124 | JGI IMG/M metagenome (GOLD analysis project Ga0209824, IMG submission 184124) | Wastewater microbial communities from Netherlands to study Microbial Dark Matter (Phase II) - VDW unchlorinated drinking water (SPAdes)... ... | reverse complement strand
CCGTTCGAATCGTACCGCTCGGCGGCGGGCGCCGGAGCGCCGACGGCCGTGACGTTGAGCTCGACCGGTCGCTCCTCCGTGCCGCCGACGAAATTCGCGTCGCCGTTCAACCCCATCTTGAGGAATTCGCTCGTTTTGGCGAGGTCCCGGCCCAGGCGAGCTTTCTTCGCGTCGGAGATGCCTGGGTTGCGCCGCACGTCTTCCGCGAGGGCGGCGCGGGCATCGATTTCAATTTGCGCGGCCGCGACGGCGCGCGACGGGCGCACGCGGTCGCCGTAGCGCGCCGCGGCCGCGTCACGGGAGGCCTCGAGGCGGCGGGCGACGGAGCGAACGAACGCGACGTGGGTTTCCTTCTCGTCGCCGGGCTCGCGGCCCGCCTGGACGTATTTCGCCTGCTCGAACAGCTGGACGAGGGAATCGGGCTGGCCCGCGACATCGAGCTTGGCGAGGTCCGTGCCCTGGGCGAAGCCGCGGGTCAGCTCCGCCTTGAATTCCGCGACGGACCGGCGTCCGGGCTCAGCCGACGCGTGAAGGGTGACGACGACAGCGAGGCAGGCGGCGAGGGGGAGCGCCATGACTAACAGGGTAGACTCCGTGCCGATAACTGTCAAGGGCCCATCGAGCGGGCGGCCCACCCCTTGACATCGAACACTCGTTCGACTATGCTTATGGGACATGGAAACCAATGGATTGACCCCGCGTCAGCAGCAGATCCTCGAGCTTCTCGGCCGCTTCACCACGGACCACGGCTACCCGCCCACCGTGCGCGAGCTGTGCCGCCTCGCCGGCGTCAGCTCGCCGGATACGATCCAATACCATCTCGACAAGCTGCGCGAGAAGGGGCTTCTAGAGGAAGCCAAGGGCCGCTCTCGCGCCGCGCAGGTCACGAGCATGGAGCGCGTGGCGATGATCCCGCTGCTCGGCCTCGTGCCGGCCGGCCCGACCGCCGGCGCCTACGCCGAGCCGATGGGCCACGTGCCCGTCGTCGCCGATCGCGGCGACCCGGCCCAGCTCTTCGCGCTGAAGGTGAAAGGCGACTCCATGCAGGCCACCCTCCACGACGGCGACACCGTCGTCGTGCGCTGGCAGGAGACCGCTTCCTCCAACGACGTCGTCGTCGTGCGCTACGAGGACGGAGAGGCGACGGTCAAGCGCCTCAAGGTGAAGCCCGCCGGCCTCTATCTCATCCCCGACAACGTCAAGTACGAGCCCTTCCCGATCGGCGAGGGCCGCATCGCCGGCAAGGTCATCTCCCTGATCCGCAAGCTTTAGGCGCCGAAATGGAGAAGTGCGTCGCCTGCGGCGAGACGTTCGGATGCGGCAACGTCGAGGGTAAGACCTCGTGCTGGTGCGCCGACCTGCCGGCCGTGATGCCCGTGACGGACGAGGGCTGCCTGTGCCCGAAGTGCCTCAAGGCCGAGGTCGCTCGCCGCGTCGGGGACTGCTTCGGCTGCGCGCACGCCAAGACCCTGAAGACCAAAAGCGGCAGCGCGATTTTCCTCTGCGGCCGCGCGGAGGCTGAGCCCGCTTATGCGCGCTACCCCGCGCTGCCTCTCCGGGATTGCCCGGGCCGAACACCGCGCTCATCGCGGGAGTAATGTTTCAGTTAAAACCACGCTTCGGTATTGCTTTTGGCGCTGCCTTCGCTTTACAATAATATTCCTGATGAAACCTATTCTCGCGCTGATGATGACTGCCGCCATTCTCGCTATGTCCGCACCGACATGGGCCGAAGACGAGGGCGAAGCCGATCCGAACGAGTCTTCGACGCCCGATGCGGCGGAGGCATCGCGCGTCAAGGGCTATAAGGTGGAAAAGCCGAAGCCGGGCGCGCCTGAGGCGGAGGACGAGGCGCCCATCGAGCACCGCGCTCAGCCGAAAACTTTGATCAAGCTTCCACCGCAACGTCAATTGGGAGCGGCCGAGCGCCGCGTTGCGGCCTCCGGGGGCGGGGCGTCCACTGGATCCGGCGCGGGCATCTCCTGTGATAAAAGCGACCCGCCTCTGACGCGCGTTATCCGTGAAGAGGTCCACAACCTCGTGCGGGACAGCAACAGAATCCGTTATTTCGCTTTCGGTCCCAATGAAGCGATCAGCTATAAATTCACCGCTCAGAAGTCGGGCTCCGGCGGCTTCGCCACGGACGAGGGCACGCAATCGCGGCGGGAGTCCACGCTCATGAGCGTGTCGGAGACCCCTTGCGATTTTGATGTGGAGAAGGCGTTGGCGGGTATGGATCGAGGCCCCAATTCGCCGAGGGGCAAGTGGTCCCCTTGCCATATGTACAATATCGGTCCCGGCGGCTCAATCGGCATAGTGCCCATAGGCCAGGCCTTGCCTCCCGGGGCCAACACAAGCGCCATCTGCTTCGTCAAGCCGGGCAAGACCTATTACTTCAATATCCGCTCGTTCTCGGCGGACTGGATCAACAAGCGGGATTATCGCGATTCCTGCGCCGAATCGGCGAAGACGATGGGACCTAATCTCAGGTGCGGCGGGATCTGGCAGTACATCGGCTCCGAGGTGGACGAAGGCAAGAAGAAGTAGGGCCTCGTCAGCCCCGATTCGCCGCCGCCTCGCAGAAGCCCTCGAAGATCGTCGACGTGCCCATGAACTTCTCCTCGATCTTCACGCGCAGGGCGTCGCGCACCTCGGGGCCGGCGACCGGCGTGACGTCGGCGATGCCTTCCATCACCCAGGTCATCAGGTCCTCGGGGCCCGCGCTCATCATGAGGGTCATGTTGGGCAGGGACTCGAGCAAGGCGACGGCGGCGTCGGGGACGCTCTGGCCGCTGAGGAGCACGGCTTTCATCGCGCCGCGGCAGACGGCGACGACCGCGGGCTTGGGCTCCTTGCTCAGCCGGGCGGCGTGCGAGAGGTGCTGGGTGATGACCGGCACCGTATGGGCGATTCCGGCCGCGGGGTCCGACGCGATGCTTGCCGCGACGGCGTCCTGCGCCTGTTTTTCGAAGTCGGAGGTGTCGGTCATGAGGGCATGATATCCTTGCGCTACCGGGTTTTCAATCCAAAAATCAGCGACTCGGGGGACCGGCCGCGCGCGCGAATCGACTTGAGGGCGAGCTCGAGCGCGGCGAGCGTGCCGGGGACGAGCAGGCTCCCCGATTTCGCCAGCTTCTCGAGGCCGCGATCGAGCAGATAGAACGCGCCGTCAGTCTTGGCCGGGTCGAGCCTCAGGCGGTGAAGGCCCGCCGCGATCTGGATGAGCCCCTGGAGCAGGAGCTTTTCGTCGCCCGTCGCCTTCATCCAGAACGCCTCGAGCTCCTCATGCGCGTCGAAGTATCGGCCCTCGCCGCCGAGGGCGTCGGCACGTTCCAGCGCCGCCTGCAGGCTCCCGCTCACCGTTCGCGCGGGGGAAGCTTCTTGACGAGCAGGTAAAGCTTGCCGTCCGCCCATTGCCCGCGCGCGGTGGCCGCCGCCTGGGGGCCGTGCCCGGCGTAGATGTCCACCCGTCCCGGGCTTTTAATGGCTCCACCGGTATCCAGCCCGAAGGCGAAGCGCGCGTTCTCCGACGTCCCGAGCAGCCGGCCGTCGTTGTCGGCTTGCGGCGAGGTCGTCGTGAAGAAGTACAGCCCGCCCAGGGGCATGAAGGCGGGGTCCACCGCGATCGAGCGCGCCGGCACGAGCGACTGCTCGGTCGCGCCGAACGGCTCGCCGTCCTCGGGCAGGGGCGCCAGCTCGAAGAAGACGTAGCGCGGGTTGGCCGAGATGATCCAACTCTCGGCGTCGGAGTTCTTGCGCAGGTACTCGCGCAGCTTGTCGTGGGTGATCTCGTCGCGGGCGAACACCCCCGCCTTCACCAAGGTCAGCCCCACCGAGTTGTAGGTCCTGCCGTTGTTCCCGGCGTATTTGAGGAGACGCTCCTTGCCGTCGGGGAATTTAAGGATCGCGGAGCCCTGGATGTGGATGTCGAGGGCGTCGAAGCGGTCCTTGAGCCAGGCGAGCTCGAGCCCCTTGCCGGCCAGAGCTTTGCGCCGGTCGATGTCCTCGCGCGTGAAGTAGGGCACCACCTTTCCTTCCTTGGTCAGGCGGCCCAGGAGGGCGGGTTCTCCGTTCGCCTTCCCGAAGGCGGCGAAATCCACGTCGACCATGTCCTTGGGGCGGCGGTACAGCGGGTAGGGGTAGGCCGCGGTTTTTTTCGGGCTGGCGCGCAGGAGGGGCTGATAATAGGAAGAGAACACGACACGTCCCGTCCCGTCGAGTCCGGCGGACTGGAACACGTCGAACTGCTCGCGCACCTTCGCGTCGAACTCGTCGGCGGTCGTCGTCTTCTGCGCGAGCTCGACGATGGCCTTGGCGCTGTCGATGAGCTGGGCGGGGCCGTAGTCGCGGCCCGCGACCTTGATCGTCTTCGTCGCCGGCAGGGTCTCCAGATACTTGATCGCCTTGCGCGAGGCCTTGATGAGCCCGGCCTTGGATTTGAACGTCTCCTCGAAGCGAGGGTATTCCCCCTCGGCGGCGAGGCGAAGCGCCGGAGCCGCGACCGCGGCCGTCGATTGGGCGCCGGCGGGAGCGGACAGGAGGAGAAGCAGGAGCGCGCTGAGCATGCGCGCATTGTATCAAACGTGATATTACGGATGACTTTCGCGCGTAACGCGAAAGCTGCGGACGACGGCCTCGAAGACGGGCAGGGTTTTCTGGTAGGAATCGGCGGGGGCGGTGTGCCAGATCTCGAAGAAGCCGCCCTTGACCGGGATGAGCGCGTAATCGTGGCGCTCGACGCGGTCGACCTTCTTGGAGTGGAGCTTGTAGGCGGGGCGCTCCTGATGGAAGCGGATCACGGAGTTGTCGCCGATTTTCGTCTTTTCGAGGGCGGGCTGTTTGTTCTTGGGGTCGATCTCCCAGAAGGACGACGCGTACTTGTCGGCATCGGACCACGGATCGTTCTTATCGTGCGGATACTGGAGGATGCGGATATGCGCCGCGCCCTGCGCGCCGGGGCCGATGAAGGTGACGGTGTCCGTGCCGTTGGACTCCTCCCGGGCTTTCCATTCGCCCGGGGCGCGGCACGTGAACGCGCCCTTCGGCGGATCGTAATCGATGAGGCCCTCGCCCGCGACGGTCTCCAGCGTCGGGGCGGGACCGGGCGGCTCGCTTTTCTTGCAGGCGGCGAGCGCCAGTCCGGCGGCGAACAGCAGGGCGAACCGTTTCATTTCCGTTCCTTCGCTTTGCGCACTTCCTCGATCAGTATCGCATTCCGCGAGGCCTTGGCGTACATCGCGGCCTTGTCGAGCAGCACGCCGCGCTCCACGGCGTTCGCGGCGCCGGCGGCCCGTCCGAGATAGAAGGTCCCGAGCAGCCGCGCGCGCCCGGCGCTCATCGCCTGGATCTCGGCGGTCATCGGCTCCATGCGCCGCGCGTGGGCGGTCTCCAGGGCGAAGAGCTCCTTCTGCGCGCGAGTGAGCCCGAGCAGGTCGAGCGACTTGGCCTTCTGCTCGTCCGCGGTGGCCGCGGACCGGGCCGCGGCGCGGTCCCGGTGCGCGCTCTGGATGTCGCGCACCGACGGCAGCGTCAGGGCCCGCGAAGGCGACGCGTTGTTCAGCGTTCTCTCGAGCTCGAGGCGCCAAGACAGGGGGCCGTGCAGCATGAGGAGATAGTCTTCGAACTCCTGGTCCATCTTCACCGAGGCCGGGTCGTTCTTCAGCTTGGAATGAATGTAGAGGTTCTTGGTCTTGTACGCCTCCTCCTCGTATTCGAGCGGCTGGACGTCGGGGAGGTTGCCTCGCGCGATCTCCCGGAAGATCGGATCGCGGCGGTCCTGCCATGCGTGGGTCAGCTCGTGGACGAGCAGAACATCGTGATCCTTCACGACGGCCGCGACGGCCTCGGGGTGCGCGTCGAGATAGGCCAGGAGCGCCCCGGGCGGGGCGAGGGAGGCGCGCAGCGCCGACGCCGCGCGCGGCGGCACGGTCCCGGTCACGGATGCCAGGACCGCCTCGCGGTCGAGCACGACGGCGCCGCGCCGGAAGTCGTACTGCGCGACCACGCCCCCGTTCTGGTCCTCGATGACGAGGGCCGGCAGCGCGGGCTTGCCGCCGGCGTCGAGCCGGGACAGGACGGTCCTGCCGAAGGGGTCGCGCCCGATCTCGGCCGCGGCGGAGGCGCGCAGCTTGTCGCCGACGGATTTTTCCAGGGCAGTGAAATAGGGGAGGTCCACCCGGGGGCCGGGCGTCCCGGCGGCGACGGGGCTCGCCGCGGCCTCGCGGTCGGCCGGCGTCCGGCTTCCGTCGAAGTACGCGGCGACGAGGGTCAGGTCGGCGGCGGCCAGCGCCTTGGCCTTCGCGAGGTCGGGCTTGGGCCCGAGAAGGGCGGCGACGAGGGCGGGCGGAAGATCCTCGGACAGGAACTCGACCTTCCGGCGATCCTCGAGCTTCAGAGGCTCCCCTGACGCCAGCATGAGGCTCGCGGTTTCAAGCGCCGCCCGCCTCGCGCCCTGGCGCAGATCGAGCACGGCCTTGTCGAGCGCTTCCTGGGTCGCCGGGGCCTTGGTCTTGGGGTCGAGCGCGCGGCCGTCGGCCTCGAGCCGCCATCCCGAACCGGCCAGGGCGGCCCGCACTCGGCCATCGAGGTCGGCCCGGCGCCAGTCGGCCTGAGGTGAAGCGGCCGCGGCGGGAAGCGCCAGCAGGACGGCGAGGAGGAGGGGCCGCATGGTCCCAAATAGCGTAAAGAGAACGGCTTGGCTCGTCAAGGGCCCCATTCACGACGGGGGGATGACGGAAATACTTGATTTTCTCGACGAGAAATGCTATACTAAGGTGTTGTTAATGTGACTGGCCGGTAATAGATAGCAATAGATGGACAAACACCATCGCGCCGAGGTTCCATGCATCTGAAATCGATCGACATCGTCGGCTACAAGTCCTTCGCGGATAAGACCCACGTGGACCTGGAGCCCGGCATCACGGGCGTGATCGGACCGAACGGCTGCGGCAAGTCGAACGTGATGGAGTCCGTGCGCTGGTGCCTCGGCGAGATGTCGTGGAAGTCGCTGCGCGCCGACTCGATGACCGACGTGATCTTCTCGGGCACCGCCAAGCGCTCCCCCCAGTCGCTGGCCGAGGTGACCTTGACCTTCGACAACGCGAGCTCCATGCTCCCGGTCGAGTACTCCGAGGTGACCATCACCCGCCGCCTGTTCCGCTCCGGCGAGTCCCAGTACTTCCTCAATAAGACCCAGTGCCGCCTGCGCGACATCCGCGAGATGTTCCTCGACACCGGCCTCGGCGGCGACGGCTACGCCATCATCGACCAGGGCGGCGTCGACTCCATGATCCGCTCCAAGCCCGAGGAGCGGAGGGCGTTTTTTGAAGAGGCCGCCGGCGTCGCGAAGTACAACGCCAAGCGCGAAGAGGCCCTGCGCAAGCTCGATCGGGTCGACATGGACCTCGGCCGCCTGCAGGACTCCGTCGCGCTCATCGAGGAGCAGGTTAAGAAGCTCGACGCCGACGCCCGCCGCGCCAAGCTGTTCGCGAAGTATAAAGAAGAGCTCGTCGCCATCGAGGCGGCGCACATCATCGATCAGACCACCGCCATCGAGGCCGAGCTGGCCGTGATGCAGGAACGCATCGGGCCCGTCGAGGAGACCTTGGGCAACTGCCGCTCGCAGATCGCGGCGGAAGGCGCCAACCACGCGGCCTTGAACCTCGAGAAGACCGGCGAGCAGAACCGTCTCATCGAGGCGAACGCCAAGGTCGCCGAGGTGAAGACCGCGGTGGGCCGTCTCGAGGAGCGTCTGGAGAGCTCCGCGTCCGCCGTCGCCGCCATGGACGAGCGCGCCGGGTCGGCCCGTGCCGAAGCGGACGCTGACCGCGTCCGCTCCGAGTCGATCGCTCCCGACATCGCCGCCGTCGCCGCGTCCATCGCGGCCGCCGAGGCGTCTTTGGCCGAGGCCCTGGCGCGCGCGGAGGCCGCCGGCGCTGAGCTGGCCGCCATCGAGGCGTCCGTCGCCGAGGCGCAGTCGACGAAGGATTCCCTCGCCCGCGAGGCGCAGGCCAAGCAGCAGGAAGCTTACGATCTCGGCCGCGAGCTGTCGGGAGCCGAATCGGCGTTCAGCCGCGCCGAAATCGGCGCGCGCTCCGCGCTCAAGAACCTCGAGCGCGACCAGCTCGGCGCCGCCGAAGCCCGCGGTCGCCTGGACGAGGCCCGCGCCGAGGCCGTGCTCGCCGAAACCGCCTTCGACGCCGCGAAATCGGCCGCCGACGCCGCCGACCTGCGCGCCGAGGAGCTCCGCGCCCGTCAAAGCGCGCTGTCCGAGGAGACGGTCACGCTGCATTCCGCGCTCGCGCAGACCTCCGCGCGCGCCGAATCCCTGGAGAGCCAGGGCGGCCAGAATCCGTACTGGGTCGGCGCTCAAGCCGTGCTCAACGCGAACATCACCGGCGTGATCGGGACCGTGCGCAGCCTGTTCCGCGTGGACGATTCCTTCAAGCCCGAGCTCGAGGATCTTCTCGGCGAGCGCCTGTTCGCCGTCGTCGTCGAGGACTCGGCCGCGGCGCGCCTGGGCGTCGAGCTGCTCAAGGCCTCCGGAACCGGCCGCGCGCGCTTCCTCGTGCTGTCCTCCTTGCCCGACGCCGCGGACAAGGCGTACCCCGCCGAAGCGAAGCCCCTTATCGCGCGCCTTCAGTATGATCCGCGCCACGAGAAGGCCCTGCGCTTCCTCTTCGCCGAGGCTTATGAGCTCGAAGGCTCGCTGTTCGGCGCGCACTGGGTGTTCGGCGGCGCCGCCGCCAAGGACGGCATCCAGCCCACGCTCGCCGATCTCGGTGAGATCAAAGAGAAGGTCGTGACGCTGCAGCTGCGCGGAACCGCCCTGGCCGAGGAACGCGCCCAGACCGAGTCCGCCTTGACGGAGGCCCTGCAGGCCGCGCGCCTCGTGTCGGCCGCGCTCTCGCAGGAGTCGAACCGCCGCCACGGGCTCGAGGCTCGCGTCCATCATCTCGAGCAGACTTTGGCCAATCACGCTCGGAACGTCGAGTTGTCCACGGACGAGTCCGCCCGCGCCCTCGCCGACGCCTCGCTGGCGAAAGAAACGATCCGCGAGCGCCGCGAGCTTCGCGCCGGGGCCGAGGCCCGCGTCGCCGAGGTTCGCGCCTCCGAGGCTGGAGCCGCCGAGCTGCTCGCGCTCGCGCGCGAGGAGCTGTCGGGCAAGCGCGCCGCGTTCGCCGGACAAGATGAGCGCCGCCGCGGCGTCGAGCAGCAGGTCGAAGCCTATACTTCGAGCCTCAAGCGTCTGAACGATGAGCGCGCCGCCCTTGAAACCGCGATCGCGCGCCTCGCCGCCGAGGCCGACGAGCTCGGCCGCCGCAAGGAGGAGGCGCTCGCCTCCCAGGAAACCATGCGCGTCGAGATCTCGGGCCTCCAGGCCGAGCTCGCCGGCCACGAGAACGCGGCGAAGTCCGTGTTCGAGAACCTGCAGAGCTTGCAGAACCAGATCGACCTCCTGAGCGAGACGATCAAGATGCTCCAGGGCCGCCACGACCAGGCCCAGGCCGACCTGCATCAGCACGAGGTCCACGCCTCGGCGATGAAGTCCAAGTACGACCTGCTCAAGACCCGCCTCTGGGACGAGTGGCAGCTCACGGCCGAGGAAGCGAAGAACAAGTTCAAGGGCGTCGTCGCCGACGTCGAGAAGATCGAGTTCCTGCGCCGCCGGATCGCCGCGATGGGCAACATCAACATGGCGGCCCCCGAAGAATACGAGGCGCTCGCCGAGAAGCAGCGCTTCCTGATCGGCCAGATCAACGACCTCCTCAAGGCCAAGGATGATCTCATGGCCGCGATCGTCAAGATCAACAACGCGACCCGCGAGAATTTCCGCCAGACCTTCACCGAGGTCCGCGAGCACTTCCGCCGGCTGTACGGCGTGCTGTTCGAGGGCGGCGAAGCCGACCTGATCCTGACCAATCCCGAGGACATCCTGACGACGGGCGTCGACATCGTCGCCCAGCCCCCGGGAAAGAAGCTCCAGAGCATCACGCTCCTGTCGGGCGGCGAGAAGACCCTGACCGCGGTGGCGCTGCTGTTCGCGTTCTTCATGGTCAAGCCCTCCCCGTTCTGCATGCTCGACGAGGCCGATGCCGCCCTCGACGACGCCAACATCGAGCGCTTCGTAGCGCTCCTGCGCGAGTTCCAGAACAAGACCCAGTTCCTCATCGTGAGCCACAACAAGCGCACGATGGAGGCGGCCGACGTCATCTACGGCGTCACCATGGAAGAGAAGGGCATCAGCCAGCTCATCTCCGTCGACTTCCGCAAGAAGGTCGGCGGCACCGAGCGCGAGGCGACGAGCCACAAGGTCGCCCAGCAGGGCCCCTTCGCCCTCCCCGAAGCCGGCCCGACCGAAGCGTAACGGCGACCACGGCTCGTGCGGGCGGGGCGCGGACATGATCCCCGTGGGGCACGGCGGGATTGACCCGCCTCTAGCGGAGCGCGACTTTGACGGCCCGGTCGCGCTCCTCACGGCCCCACGGGGATCATGTCCGCGCCCCTCTCACATGAAAGTCGGCGCGCGCCCAACCTCGTGGGCGGGGCGGAGACCATACGACCGTCGGGCCGTGAGGGTCGCGACCTGCGTTCTAGAGGGAGCGACCCGCTAGAGGCGGGTCAATCCCGCCGTGCCCGACGGTCGTATGGTCTCCGCCCCGCGCCTGCGCGAAGTTCAGGCGCGCGAAGAATTGGTATAACGGGTGCGGTGATTTACGGGGTCTTCTCGGACGTCCACTCGAACTACGAGGCGTTGAGCGCGGTGCTCGACTACCTCGAGGACCTCGGGGTGGGGGGGTGGATCTGCTGCGGCGACCTCGTGGGCTATGGGCCGGACCCGAACGCCTGCCTCGACCGCATTCGCGCCCTCAAGAACCTCTCGATCATCTGCGGCAACCACGACCTCGCGACGATCGAGCGCCTGGACCTCGAGTGGTTCAATCAGTACGCGCGCGCGGCCGTCCTGTGGACGCGCTCGTGCCTCACCGAGCAGAATCGCGCGTTTCTCGAAGGGCTCACGGCGCGCCTCGAGACCCCGAATTTCACCCTGGCGCACGGCACTCCGCGCAATCCGCCCGAGGAATACCTGTTAAGCCCGCTGCAGTTTCGCGATAACGTGCCGTTCGTGAACAAATGGCCGCTGTTCGTCGGGCACAGCCACATGCCCCTGCTCTTCCGCTACGCCGACGGCGACTCGGAGAAGATCGACTCGCGCTTCCTCGACGACAAGGAAGAGGCCCTGCCGCGCATCTCCGGCGGGGGGACGGCGCCCGTGGCGCTCAATCCGGGCTCTGTCGGCCAGCCCCGGGACCAGGATAACCGCGCCTCGTGCGGCCTGTACGATTCGGACAAGGGCACTTTCCGCGTGTTCCGCGTGCCCTACGACATCGGGGCGGTGCAGGGGAAAATCCGCGCCGCCGGGCTTCCCGAATATCTGGCGCTGCGCCTCGCCTTCGGCCAGTAGCGTGTCACGCGCCGCGCTCGGCTTCATCATTCTCTTCGGCTTCGCGCTTCGTTTTCGCGCCGCGAACCACCCCTATATCAGCCAGTGGGACGAGGCTTATCACGCGCTCGTCGCGAAGAACCTGACGGCGCATCCCCTCGAGCCGACATTATATGAGGAGAAGGTCCTGGCCTCCGACGATCGCGATTGGACCAAGGCGCGCGTCTGGCTGCACAAGCCGCCCCTGCCGTTGTGGCTGATGGCGGCAGGCATCGCGGCGTTCGGTCCGGGGGAAATATCGTTCCGTCTTCCGGGCGTGCTTCTCGACACGGGCGCCATCCTGCTGGTCTACCTGCTGGCGCTGGAGCTGTTCGGGGCCTCGGCCCGCTGGACGGGGGTGATCGCCGCCGCGCTGTACGCCCTCAACCCGTTGATGATCCGTTTGGTGTCGGGAAGAATTCCCGACGACACGCCGCACGTGGTGAACGCGTTCTTCATCACGCTCACCGTCTATCTTTTCGCCGTTGCCGCGCGTAAAAATTGCCGTGCCTACGCGGCGGCCGCGGGTTTGTCGCTCGGGCTGGGAACGCTGTGCATGTCCGCCGTCGCGTTGCTCGGTCTCGCCGCGCCCCTTCCGTTGCTGTGGTCGTTGCGGGGCGCGCGCGCAAGCGCCCGGCTTCTTGCCGTCGCCTCCGCCGCCTTCCTCGCGGCGGCCCTGCCCTGGCCGCTGTACTGCCTCGGCCGCTGGCCCGATCTGTGGCGCCACGAATCGGCGCTGCATGTGGATCACCTTTTCCGTGCCCTCGAAGGCCACGCTCATTCCTGGTGGTGGTATGTGAAAATTCTGCCCGCGCAGCACGGCGGCGTCGGCGCGTTCGTGTGGGCGAGCGCCGCCGGGGCGCTGATCTACGCCTCGCGCGAGGCTCTCAGGTTCAGGCATGCGGGCCTTACGGCGGCTTTGGCCTGGATTTGTCTTCCCTACGCCTTCTTCTCCGTGATCGCCACCAAGCTGTACTCCTACACCGCCGTCGCCGTTCCCGCGCTGTGCCTGCTCGCCGGCTTCGCCGCCTCGGCCCTGTGGGCCGCCCGCGGCGGACGGTACCGCGCGGCCGTCCTGGCGACCTTGCTGGCCGGCGGCCTGCAGACCGGCCTCGTCGCCTTCGAACGGCTTCGCGCGAATTATTCGCTCGCTCCTTGGAGCGAGACCTACGATTATCCGGCGTTTCGCCGGGTCATGCTCTTGCTGCGCGAAGAGCGGGGCCCCAAGGTGCTTCTCAATGTCGGCGACTCCAAGTCGCCTCAGGCGATGTATTACTCGGGAGCGGCCGCGTATCCCGACGCGCCGACCCCCGACCTCGCCCGGTCCCTGATCGTCCGCGGCTTCCGCGTCTTCATCCTCGTGGAAGAGGAAAAACGCGGGGCGGACGTGCCCCAGGGGCTGAGGGCGCCGGAGTTCCGCGGAAAATTGTTTTTCATTCCCCTCCCGTCGCCCCTCGTCCTCGACCGCAAGCATCCCTACGAGGCTTGAATGGAGGGGGGCTTTTTTTCGGCGCTTACGCGTCCCTTTGCGCTTGCTTTCACCCGGACCATGTTTTAGAATTCCGCACCGGCTGAAAGGCCGGGAGGAAGGATTTAATGCCTGACACCATGATCGCATCCGGAGGTCTCATGACCCACGCGAAAACTCTCTTGGCCCTCGCACTCGCCGTCGCCGCGCCGTCCCGCGCGTTCGCCGGCTCCGAGGCCATGTCGCTCGGCGCGGATCAGGCTTTCATGAACGCGGCCTTCTCGATGCCCCTGCCCAAGCCGGTCGCCGCGCAGTGGACCGTGAAGATGCCTCAGCCGACGGCTCAGCTGATGCCCTCCATCAGCTGGTTCAGCCTCACGGTGCTGGCCCAGCTCGGCGCCGAGCAGGCGCCGAGCGCCTCCGCCCAGGTCGGCGACATCGATCTCGCCTCGCTCCTTAATAAGCAGCTCAAGAGCCCGCTCAAGTACAACCTCGGCGGCAAGGACGTCTGGGTCAGCGGCGCCTTCGACCGTCAGCAGAACGCCTACGTGTCCATTCTCGTGGACGGCTCCGATGCGCTGTTCTTCAACGTGAAGGGCCTGCTCGACAAAGAGGAGACGGTCGTCTCCGGAACGAACAAGTACACCCTTCGCCTCTCCCCCAACGTCATCAATCAGATGAAGAGCGAGATCATCCTCGAGAACAAGGCCAACGAGGACGACATGATCCGCATCACTCTCAAGAAGATGCTCGAGGGCGTGGGCGCTTCCGGGGCCCCGGTCGCGGTCTCCGGGCAGAGCTACAAGGTCTTTTACACCGACGACATCAAGGCCGGCCGGGTGGACAAGACGGCCAAGACCTTCACCTTCATCCTGACCGAGGCGAACGGCGAGATCCACGTGTTCCTGATTCCGGCCGAGCTCGTGCCTTCCGACAAGATCGCGGTATTCAAGATGTTTGCGAATGTCCGCGTCGGGCTTATGCAGAAGGACGGCAAGCTGAAGGTCCACGAGAACCCCTAGCTCTCGATCGTCGGGGCGCGAAAAAGCGGCGGATCCAGCGCGGATCCGCCGCTTTTTTTATCCTCCCAAAAACCTAAAAAGTGCCAGGCTTTTAGTCATTAACGTAAATTCCTAATAGTGGGCCATTTGTCGCCGGAGAGGTGGGACCTCGGGCCCATGTCGAGACCGGGAGTGACTGCTACCATCCGGTAAGAGGTTCCCATGAAGAAAAACACCCCCAACGGCCGCAAGCACGGCATGCGATCAAAGGTCTCCAATGAAAATCGTCTAAAAACGACCCTCCGGTTCGTCTCGGGGTCGCAGGTTTATCACTGGACCACCGACCGCGGCCGATCGCGGCCCGTCATCAAGCATTGAGATTTCGCTCGGCCGCCCTTGCGGCCGCGCTTTTCTTCGGCTTCGCGATTCCGGGAAAGGCGGCTAATCCCAGCCTTTCCGAGGACTTCCGCAGCATGTCGCAGTGGCTGAGCCATGAGATGGCCAACGGCCTGGCGTTCAGCGCGGGATCGACGTTCGATCCTCCGAGAGAAGTGACGGGCTGGGCGCTCCAGCCCGATTTGTCGCTCGGCGTCGGCCGCATCCCGTTCAACAAGACCAATTTCCCGACTTTGACCGTGCCGGCGCTTCAGGAGCAAGGTGGTTCAAAAATATTCCCGGATGCGACGCTCTTCCCGAACCTGGCCCTGCATTTGCGCATGGGCCTGCCCGGGCGCCGCGACCTATATTTCCGCTTCGCCGACGCGACCACGCCTCCCGGCTATAAAATTTCCCCGACCATGACCGCCCAGGTTCAGACGAATTCCTACGGCTTCGGCATGCGCCAGCATGTCGATCTTTGGCGGGAGGATCTGCCGAAGGTGGTGCTCGGCGCGCACTACAACCACGTGCGTGGGCGCACGCGCTTGAAAGGGCAGTTCAACGTGAACATCGACGACAATTTCAAGGCGGACAGCGAGTTCAACGGCGAAATCGACTGGAATCTCAACAGCTTCGCCCTGACCGCGGTCGCCCACCAAAGCTTCGACTCCTGGACGCCCTTCTTCGGCTTCGGCTACAACTACGCGACCGGCTCGGTGCGCTCCAAGCTCGAGCTCAAGTCCCGGACTTTTTTGATCTCCGACGTGACCGGCCAGGGCAGCGAACGTCCCGAGCAAAGCCAGGGCCGGTGGATCGCCGGCGTGCAGTACGCGCGGCCGACCTGGAGCACCTTTTTCAACGCCGAGGTTAAAGCTCTGGGGCGCCTTCAATATCGCAGCTGGGTCGCCCAGGTCGGCGTGGCGCTGCCGTACGAGATCCGGCGCGGACGCGCGATTATTTACAAGAAGCGCGTGCCGGGCGTCGTGGAGGATTCAAAACGGATTTACGAGCCGAAGCGTAAGGACGTCGAGGATTCCTACGAGAAGCAGGATAAGAAGCTCGCGCCCCAGCCCAAGCGCCGTCCTCTCGAGCCGAAGAAGGCCGAGCAAGCTCACCCTGACATGATTTTCTTGCAGTGATAAATAAAAATAATCCGTCGCGCCGTCATCTTTCCGCCGCGCTGAGCGCGGCGATGCTGCTGAGCTCGTGGGGCCCCGGCGTCACGTCGGCCTTCGCTCAGCAGGTGTCGGGCCGTGCCTCCGCCGTATCCGTCGTTCCCCAGCTCGGGCTGCTCCCCGCGACTCCTGGCGCCGGGTTGGGTGCTCCATCCGTTTTGCCGTTGGGTTTGCCGTTGTCGTCGTTGTCTCCGTCGCTCGCGGCGCCGTCCCTCAACGCGGCCGTTAATATCGCGGCGCCGGCCGCCGCCGTTGCGGCGGCCGCTCGAGTGAACGCCGTTGCCGTTAATCCGTTATCCGCCGCGGCGAAGCCGTTGATGCCCGGCGCCGCCGTCCCCTCCGCCCTCGAGTCTGTCAAACCCGCCGCCCCGGGCGAGTCCTTCGGTGCCGCCGCGGCCGAGGACTTCGCGAAGCGCATGACCGGGGAACGGCTTTTGAACGGCAACAAATTGAGCGCGGATGCCGGGGCCGACGTCGATGCTTCCGATTCGGGGCCCTTCCGCTCTCAGCTTTCACCTGTGCGCCGTGAAAACGGCGCCCCCGTCATCCCCGAAC